>ENA-OWPI01001513-OWPI01001513.1-marine-metagenome-genome-assembly--contig:-NODE-1513-length-25508-cov-3.957925_pt1 | contig 25508 bp, 26 predicted proteins | sample MGYA00238138_ERZ651775 | MGnify/ENA primary metagenome ERZ651775 (study PRJEB26906, sample SAMN06265043) | marine metagenome | isolation source: Helgoland LTER site | place: Germany:Helgoland, sampling...
CATACTTAGATTCTATCGATTCAGATGGCGGAATTTATAGATGGTATCCTGGCTTGGGTGTTCCTTCGACCTCAGAATATTCTTTCAAGAACGTTCAGTCTGCTTCTTCTATGGCAGAGTGGGGAGAGTCATCGGAAGTCTTTGTAAATGGAGGTGGATTAGCAGCACAAGCTTCAATCTATGGAGAGTTACTAACTTGCGATTCTGCAAGAATGTATTTTTCAAATAATGTCAGAGATGTTAGAAACTAAAAATAAAGGATTAAATATATGAAAATTTTACTTAAAACATTAGCTTTACTTAGCTTACTTCTGACTTCAGCGAGTGCGTATTCACTTCAAGGTCTAAATGTAATTACAATAACAACTGATGACCCCCAAGGTTATGTGAAATGGCTCACTGACGCACAGCCAATATTTCAAAAGGCCCAAGGAGATAGAGTAATGGCTCAAGGTATATGTTCTCCTACAGCAGGCGGCAATGAAGCAAATGAACATTATGTTTGGAGTTTCGCACCTTCTCAAGCTGCTATGTTTGGTGGAAACTCTATGTTTGAAGACAAAGATGTACAAAGATCTCTTAAGAGAATAGCTTCAAAAAGAGAAGTAACAAGAAGAGATGCTTATTATGTTGCTAAAGGCGACTCTGTTGGAGACGCAGGTACAACTAATGCAAATTATAATCTAGTATCAAGAACTAATGACGTTAGTGGTTATGTAAAAGCATTAACAAATATGGAAGTTGCTGCTGCTAGAAATGGATTCGATGATATATCAGTTGCTCTATATGTATCTGTAGCTTCTGGTGATCGTGCAGGTACTGTAATGGCAAGTGTACAAGCTCCAAATGGGGATAGACTGGGAGCTTTTTTTGACCAAAGAGAATCTTCTTGGATGACTGAATCTATGTCAACATTTGATGGTATCAGACAACCGGTAATAGATTTTATGATGCAATGCACAACTTTATCGGTAAATAATTAAGGAAAAAAAATGAAAAAATTATTAATAACTTTAATAGCAATATCAACTGCTTATATTTCGGCTGGACAAATATGGACACAGTACGACTTCAAAGTTGACACTCAAGAGTCTGCAGCAAAAATAGTCGCAGCTAGTGATGAGCTAATGGCTTCTGAATTTACTAAAAGAAACTTTAAAGGCTCTTCACATTTAGACGTTTATCTCGCTAATGGAAGCAATACTGCAACTCACTCTTTTGCACTTTTACAACCAAGTATGGCTGCTCATCAAGAATGGATGACTTCACTGCAGAATAGTCCGGAAGGTCAGAAGTTTTATGCTGTTTTAAATGCAAACTCCACACCTATTACGGAGAGGATAAATTCTTTTGTTCAATCGTATGGAACTGCTTCAAATGATCATGTTGTGTGGTTAATTCACCAATTGAATGTCAAGCCTTCAAAAGTTGCAGCCGTCATGAAAGCTTTTGAAAAAGTAGATAAAGATACGAAAGGGCAATTTCCAGGTCAATTTGGTTTATCTGCAGTAGCTTTTGGTCAAGAAGATGTTACTCACCTTTTAACAGTGGGTTATTCATCTATTGAAGAAATGGAGTCCTGGGAAGATCAATTAGCTTCCAATAAAGCCATAAACCAATTCTGGAAAAAAATGGATCAATTGTCTGAATGGAAAGGAAACGATCTTCTGATCAATGCAAGAGTTTATGACTCAGCCTTAACCATTCAAGAATTTCTAACAAACTAATAAAAAGGAAAAAAATGAAAATAAAAATAATTTTACTATCTCTTACCTTTGCATTGACAAGCTTTTTGTCTGCTGACGATCATGTTGAACTGGCGGCCATGGAAGGTTTGCAATGTAATTTTTCAGAAGGTAAGGATATGGATGATGTCATGAGAGTAATTTCTCAATGGAACAAATTTGGAGATGAAAATTTTGGTGCTCCTTATAATGCTTGGATCTTCACTCCCGTTTATAGATCAAATAGTGATTATGATTTTGATTTTATGTTTTTGGGTTTTACAAGTACCTTTAAAGAAATGGGTAGGGTGCAGGACGATTTTCAAAATGGCGCTAACAAGATTGCTGCTCGATGGGATTCAGTGACTGAATGTGCTGGCCAATCTATGAATCTTAATGTGGAGGTTAGAACTCCAAAGAATCCTTGGGAAGCTGATGGCATAGGATATGCTTCTATTTCATCGTGTTCCTTTAAAGAAGGAAAATCTATGTCTGATTTGGAAGGCAATAGCAAAACTTGGAACAAATACCTTGATAAGAGTGGTTTTGAGGGTGGTATTTGGAGATGGTGGCCTGAAACTGGTTCTCCTACTTCTCTAACTTTAGATTATTGGATGGTTGCTAGTTTTGACTCAGTTGAACAGTATGGTCAAAGTAGAGATGCAAGATTTGCAGCTATGATGGCTGACACAAGACCAGAAGAAATTCATAACTGTGATACTCCAAGGCTATATAAATCTACTAATATTAGATTAGATCAATCGGAAAGCTAAAAACGATAAGACAAGAAAAACGGCTATTTAAGCCGTTTTTTTTGTTATTTTGTTAGCATTACTGAAATGATACTAAGTAATCTATTATTAGCTGCTCTTCCTCTTCTTCTTGTTCCTTTAAATATTAATACCTCCATAAAGAATTTTGATTCAAATCATAGTTTAAATAATTACCTTCTTGATAATAATACTTCCAGTTTTCTAGTCTCAGAAAAAGGAGAAATAATAATCGATGAAGAGTTTAAAATTAAAAATAGTTTCAAGCCAAAAAGCGTAGCATTTACAAATTTACTACAACATGGTTTTGTTCAAAATAGAAGTCAGGAAGATGTGGCTTCTATTCAAAAAAGTTTTGTTTCAGTATTAATAGGCATAGCTCAACAAAAAGGGCTGATAGATATTAATAACCCTGTCTCTCTATATATTGGAAAATGGACTCAGCTTGAAGAGAAAAAAGAAGATTTAATTACTGTAAGGAATTTGCTCACAATGACTTCCGGTCTAGATGCAAGTTTAAAATATTTATCTGATCCTGGATCGGAATGGTTTTACAACAGCAGAGCATATAGTTATTTGATCGATGTCCTAGAAAAGTCATCTGGAATTCAAGTTAATGATCTCTCATCAGAATGGCTCTTTAAAGATTTGGAAATGCAAGAAACCTTTTGGAAGGAAAGAAGGAAAGGAGTTATGGGATTCCCTAAAGATTCTTCTAAATATGGACTGGTTACTACCGCAAAGGATCTTTTGAAGTTTGGAGAATTTATTCTTAATGGCGGGGAAGTTGGGACTAACCATATCATTTCAGATATAGATTTTTTTGATGATTCTTTCTCTAAATCACAAGACTTGAATGAAGCTTACGGATATTTATGGTGGCTCAATAACACGACATCATTTATGACATGGGACAAAGACCTATCTTCTGGTAACCTATTTCCCAAAGCACCTGAAGAAACTATCCTTGCTTTGGGGTGGGGGAACCGTATTTTGGCTATCATTCCAAGTAAGGAGATAGTCCTAGTAAGACTAGGTTCATTTCCAAATGATCCTAATTTTAACAATAACTTATGGGAATATATTCAAAAATAATATCAATAATTATCACAACATTATTTGTGGGTTATTTCAGTGCGCAAACCAATATTGCATGGAAAGAACACATCATAGATGACCCTCTTTTAGGACCGTCTGATTTATCAGGCAGTGATGGATTAGAAGTGGCTGATTTAGATAAAGATGGTTATTTAGATATTGTTTCTGTACATGAGTTGGATACAGAGTATGGAGTCCCAAAGGGTTACGTAAGAATTGCATGGGGATCAGATGATCCTCTTAATTGGGAGCTTACAACTTTAGCCTCTGGTTCCGAAGTCCCTTCTGCTGAAGATGTAGATATCGCTGATGCTGATGGAGATGGGTGGTTAGATATAATAGTCGCATGCGAGTTGGCCCATCTTATTTATTTCAAAAATCCTTCCTCTGAACATAGGTCCGTATATTGGAAAAGGACTATTCCTAAAATTTCTCTTAATAGAGGATCTTTTATAAGAGTTTTTTTCTCTGATTTCAACCAGGATGGAAAGCTAGAAGTCGTGGCAGCGAATAAGGGAGGTGAAAATCCTGATATTGAAGATGCACCTCTCAATAACATTTCTATTTATCAACTCCCGGATGACCCATTAAATGGAGACGAGTGGGAAGAATTGGTTTTAACACAAGTTCGTATTCCGATTAATTCTGAACCGATTGATTTAGATCTTGATGGAGACATGGATATTATTGTTGGGTCTAGAGGAGAACAAAGAATTTTGTGGTTAGAAAATAATGGTGATTTTGAATTTATTGAACATGAAATTAACTTTTCAAAACCTCTTGAAAAAGGTTCTTGGATAACTGGTTTCAATATGGATTATGCGGATATCAATGATGATGGGCGTCTAGATATAGTGAGTTCTGTTTGGCCGAGTTCTGTCTATATACTTTATCAACCTAGCGACCCTAACGAAACATGGGATATTGAAAAAGTAGGTAGCATAGAACCTGACATGCTTGTTAGTGTTGCCCTTGCAGATATTAATGGAGATGGTTATCAAGATATATTCTCTGGCTCTTATAGTTTAGGCAGTAGGGATAAAGATGATACCAATGACACAAATAGGTCATATGGTAGCGTTGTATGGTTCGAAAACAATATCGATTCCTGGAAAAAAAATAATATATTAAGAAGGAAGCGAGGCATGTATGACAAGTGGATTCCTGTTGATCTTGATGATGATAATGACATTGATTTTATTGGCACGAGAGGTAATAGTGAGCCTTATGATGGGGTATTGTGGTTAGAGCAGCTTAGATCTGATAATTCAGAAACTGTATTCTTCCCAGCAAGGATGATTGATAGTGAATCAGTACCTTTTGATGATTAAATTTTCATCACACCAAAGCTTAGTTATAATAATTTAATGGAAAGTTCTAAGATCAGGCCTTCAGATCTTCTTGATAAATTTCAGTTATCTGAAATCCGTCAAAAAAAAGATCTAAGGAATATTTTAGCCCTCTTATTTGACTGGGGCACTATGATCTTTGGATTCTATATTTTTTTTATTTATCCTAGTCCTTTAACTTTCTTAATTAGTGTGGTTCTGATTGGTTCTAGGCAATTTGCTTTAGCAGTTTTAGTTCATGATGGGGCTCATAATCTACTTTTTTCGAATTCGAAGATTAATGATTTCATGTCCCAATGGTTTTGTGCATATCCAGTTTTTCAAGATAATAGGGCATACAGGCCTTATCACTTGAAGCATCATCGTTTTACAGAGACAGAGGATGATCCAGATCTTATTCTGAGCTCTCCATTTCCTATCACGAAGAAAAGTTTTGCAAGGAAAGTGTTGAGGGATTTGTCAGGTATTACCGGATATAAAAGATATTCTTCAACTCTCTCTTCTATTCTGAAGACTGAGGCAGATAACCCAATAGAAAAATTTAAAAGGATTTGGTTTAAAATTCATGGCTTCTTAATTACTAATATCATCATATTTTCATTAATCAGTTATTTCACTCATTGGTCTTTATTTTTCTTACTTTGGTGGCTACCAGCATTTACTTATTACAGTCTCATTATAAGAATCAGGAATATCGCAGAGCATTGCGTAACTCCTGGAAAGACTGATTTTGATAATACAAGAACAACTAAAGCTTCTTTTATAATAAGGTTTTTAATGGCACCTCATAGAGTAAACTATCACTTAGAGCATCATCTTTTTATGATGTGCCCTTGGTATAATCTACCTAAGGCACATTCGATGATGATTGAAAACGGATATGAAGATAAAATGTGTTTAGAGAACTCTTATAGAAATGTTTTAGTGAAAGCAGTGAGTGCATAAAATGAATGAAGAAAAAGAAGATTTAAAAAATAACCTTACACCGGAAGAGTACTACGTAACTCAAAATCAAGGCACTGAGCCAGCTTTCAGTGGAAAATATGATGGTGTAAAAACTCCCGGAACTTACCATTGCGTTGTTTGTAAGGTAGAGCTTTTTAGCTCTGAATCTAAATATGATTCTGGGTCAGGTTGGCCTAGTTTTTGGGAACCTTCTAGTGAAGCAAATGTAGAAACTGAACAAGACCATTCAGCAGGTATGGTTCGAACAGAGGTTCACTGCAGTCAATGCCAGGCACATCTAGGTCATGTTTTTCCAGATGGACCTCAACCTACAGGACTAAGATATTGCATCAATTCTGTATCTTTAGACTTGAAGCCTGACGAGGAGTAAGTCTGAGTCAAGACAGTCATCTCCAAAAAAAATCTTTAAAACTATTAGCTAGTAGTGGATTAGTTTCTTTTTGGACTTTTATTTCAAGAATCTTAGGATTGGCTCGTGATGTAGTTATCACGGGTTTATTGGGTGCTGGAGTAGCACTCGATACCTTTGTAGTAATAATGAAAATCCCGAGTGTTTTTAGAAGGTTATTTGCTGAAGGAGCTTTTAACCAAGCATTTATACCTGTAATAGCTGAATACAAAGAAAGAGAAGATTCTGATATGAGGGATCTTATTGATAATACATTCGGTGTTTTGTCAGCAATTCTTCTAATAGTTACATCCTTGGCTCTTTTGTTTGCACCGGTTTTTGTTATGATTTTTGCTCCAGGATTCTATGCTGAACCTTTAAAAAAGGAACTTGCTATAGATATATTGCAAATAACCTTTCCTTATTTATTTTTTGTCTCATTAGTTGCTTTCTCGGGATCAATCCTAAACTCTCATCAAAAGTTTTCCTTGCCTGCTTTAACCCCATTATTTTACAACCTCAGTTTAATAGTTGCTGCTATATGGTTTGCCCCTCAATTAGAAGTACCTATTTATGCAATAGCCTGGGGTGTGTTTGCAGCAGGAGTCATTCAAGTCATTATTCAAATACCTGCCTTAGTAAGTCTTGGTTTTCTGCCTAGAATTAGGATCAATACTAAACATCCCGGAGTTAGGAAAGTTATCTATTTAATGATACCAGGAATAATTGCTGGAGGTGTGAGCCAAATTAATATGCTTGTCGACACAATTCTTGCATCGCTATTACCAACGGGTAGTCCAAGTTGGTTGTATGTTTCTGACAGACTAATGCAATTGCCTTTGGGGATATTTGCCATTGCTATTGGAACAGTCATATTACCTCGATTGTCGGGATTATTTATTAATGATGATAAAACTTCTTTTTCTAATACTTTAGATTGGGCCATTAAGCTAATACTGTTGATAAGTGTTCCAGCTGTGATTGGTTTAGTTTTGCTAGCAGAACCAATTATATTAACGTTATTTGAAAGAGGAAATTTCACTTCAAGTGACTCTTTGCAGGCTTCATATAGCCTGATAGCTCTTGCATTTGGTCTTGTTGCATTCATGATGATAAAAATCCTTACACCAAGCTTTTTTGCCAGACAGGAACCAAGAAAACCTATGTTTGTGGCCCTTGCCTCAATGGTATTGAATGCAATATTGGCATGGATTCTGGGATTTAAGTTAGGTTATGGTCATATTGGCTTGGCTTTAGCTAGTTCTATTTCAGCCTTCTTTACAGTTTTAGTATTACTTCTTCTTCTCAAAAGAGAACAAGTTTATAAACCTTCGTCTGGATGGTTAAGTTTTTGGTTTAGACTAATCATGGCATCAACTTTATTGATTCTATTTATTTTATACTTTGAAGAAGAGACACTTTATTTAAGAGAGATCAGTGGTTTTGGAAAGATTTTCTATATATTAAAAATGGTTACAATTGGAATGGCATTGTATTTTCTTACATTAAGATTAACAGGAATGAAAATTAGGGATTTTCTAAATTAGCATGTATTTGATAAGAGGCACTCAGAATATAGATCTTTTTATATCCAAGTATAAAGATATAGAACTCATCGCTACGATAGGTAACTTTGATGGCTTACATTTAGGTCATCAACATATCATCCAAAATATGCAAAAAGATGCTGAAGAGAATAATTGGCAAAAACTAGTTATTTTTACCGAGCCTCATGCAAAAGAGTTTTTTGCTGAATCTTTGGGTACAGAGGAAGAAAAACCTCCTCGAATATTCCCATGGTCAGAAAAAGTAAAAAAATTAAAAGAACTTGAAGTGGAGTTTTCTTTTTTCCTTAATTTCAATAATCTACTTCGGAGTATGACTCCTGAAACATTTATTAAGGAAGTTTTATCGAGACTTTCAATAAAAAAAATAGTAATTGGAGACGACTTCAGATTTGGCGCCAACAGGGAGGGTGACTTTACTTTTCTAAAAAATTGGGGCGATGAAAATAATATATTAATTGAGAAAACTGAAACTTTTTCAATGCATGATCAGAGAGTTAGTAGCACGAGAATAAGAGAATGTTTAATCGCAGGGGATTTTAAAGGGGCAAAAGAGCTTTTAGGTAGGCCTTTTACTTTTAATGGAAAAGTAGTTTATGGACAGCAATTAGGAACTCAGTTAGGAGTACCTACTGCAAATCTTTGGCTACCAAAAAACAAACTCCCTATCGCAGGAGTTTACATAGTAAAGGTAGAAGCAGAGGGAAATATTTATGGCGGTATAGCAAATATGGGTACTAGACCCACTGTTGACGGACAAAATCCAGTTCTAGAAGTACATATACTAGACTATTCTGGCAGCCTATACGGAAAGAAAATAACCGTAGAGTTTCTAGAAAAAGTAAGAGATGAAAAGAAATTCAGTGGACTAGATGAGCTAAAAGAACAAATTTTTAAAGATATTTCAACAGCTAGGCAATATTTCAGTTAAAGTGCAAAAAAATTTATCATGACTGATTATAAAGATACTCTAAATCTCCCGAAAACAGATTTTGCTATGAAGGCGAACTTACCATCCAAAGAACCCAAGATGATAGAGTTTTGGGAGGAAATGGATCTAAGAATTAAAGTAGCCGAGGCCAGAAAGGATCGAGAAAAATTTATTCTCCACGACGGCCCTCCTTATGCTAACGGAGAGATTCATACAGGACATGCTGCACAAAAGGTCTTAAAAGATATCGTTATCAAATCTCAAACACTGAATGGAAAGTACGCCCCTTTTGTTCCTGGTTGGGACTGCCACGGATTACCAATTGAACTTAATGTTGAGAAAAAAATTGGTAAGGTTGGTCAAAAAGTTACAGCTTCTGAATTTAGAGAAGCCTGCAGAAAATATGCTGCTTCTCAGGTAGAGTTGCAAAAGAAAGACTTTAAGAGACTAGGAATAATTGGTGATTGGGAAAATCCATACATAACAATGGATTTTAATTTCGAAGCTAATATCATCCGCTCTCTAGGAAAAATCATTCATAAAGGTCATTTGCATAGAGGAGATAAGCCTGTTCACTGGTGTGTTGATTGCAAATCTGCATTAGCTGAAGCTGAGGTTGAGTATCAAGATAAAGTTTCAACATCTATAGATTTTATCTTTCCAATAGAATCAGAAAAAGTAGAGAAGGTTTTTAAATCTTCATCTGAAAATCCAAACTTTATAGCCAGCTGGACAACGACACCTTGGACTTTGCCTGGGAATTTAGCACTTACAGTAAATAATGAGTTTACTTATCAATTAATTGAGATCGAGTTTAGTAACAGAAAGATCAATATAGTTTTAGCGAAGGAATTGATTGAATCTACTTTAGTAAGGATCGGAATATCTAATTTTGAAGTAATCGGATCATGTACCGGTGAAGATCTACTGGGCTTAGAAGCAAAGCATCCTTATCTTGATAGAAGCTCAATAGTCATTGCCGGCGACCATGTCACTACAGAGGCGGGTACAGGTATTGTTCATACTGCTCCGGGTCATGGATTAGAAGATTATGCTGTATCAAAAGAGAATGGATTAGAGGTATTGAGTCCAGTAAAAGGTAATGGGACATTCAATGATGATGTTGATCACTTTGCCGGGTTGTTCGTTTTCAAGGCCAATGAAAACATAATTCAATTATTAAGAGATCATGATGTGCTTTTATCGGAATCTTCATATGAACACAGTTATCCCCATTGCTGGAGGCATAAGACCCCTTTAATGTTTAGAGCTACTCCTCAATGGTTTATTTCTATGGATTCAAAAGGTCTTTTAGAAAAATCTCTAGATTCGGTTGATGGAATTAGATGGGAGCCAGATTGGGGCCAAGCACGCATGCAGTCAATGTTGGAAAGTAGGCCTGATTGGTGTATTTCTAGGCAAAGAACTTGGGGAGTTCCCATTGCTTTATTAGTACATAATGAAACTGGTGAACTTCATCCCAATACTCAAGAAATAATTCAACAAGTAGCTTTACTGGTAGAAGAGAAGGGTGTCCAGGCTTGGCATGATGCAGAGATAAGTGATTTGATTGAAGATTCTGACAACTATGAAAAAATTACAGACTGTCTCGATGTTTGGTTCGATTCGGGCGTAACACATGCCTGTGTTCTAGATATAAATAAAGATCTTCAATTTCCTGCAGACTTATATTTAGAGGGCTCTGATCAGCATAGAGGTTGGTTTCAATCCTCTTTACTGACCAGTATAGCTATGAAAGATGCGGCACCTTATAAGGCAGTTATGACACATGGATTTGTGGTGGACAGTGAAGGCAAGAAGATGTCTAAATCCCTTGGAAATGTTATCTCACCTCAAAAGATATGGGAGACCATGGGGGCGGATGTATTAAGGGCCTGGATTGCTTCAACAGACTACACAAAAGAAATCGTTCTTTCTGATGATATTTTAAAAAGGACTTCTGATTCTTATAGAAGAATCAGAAATACAATTAGATTCTTACTAGGCAACCTGAATGATTTTAATGGTCCCAAGTCTTCTTCTTTAAAATTAACAGAACTAGATAAATGGATGATATTAAGAGCTCAAAATTTGCAGGAAGAAATAAAGCAAGATTATTTAAATTATAATTTTCATCAAGCGTTTCAAAAGATTCATAACTTTTGTGCTAATGACCTTGGGGGTTTCTATTTAGACATACTTAAAGATAGACTTTACACATCTAAATCAGATTCTAGTGCTAGACAATCATCCCAAGTGGCACTTTCAAATATTCTTCAAGCACTTTTGCGATGGGTGAGCCCGATTCTTTCTTTTACTGCAGAAGAGGCCTGGCAATTACTTGAAAGCGAAGAAGATTCCGTCCATTTACTCGAATGGTTTGATGATTGGGAAGAGGTAGGAGGCCTCTCTATATCTAATGCTGATTGGGAACAGGTCTTGCAAATAAGATCTGAGGTTAACAAACATATCGAAGAAGCTAGAAACAAAGAAATAATTGGGTCTTCACTTGATGCCAAAATAGAACTCTATTGCAAAGAAGAGACAAAAGTTCTTCTTGAGAAATTTTCAGATGAACTTAGATTTGTTTTCATCACATCGGAAGCTTCTGTTGAAGAGTTCCAAGAAAAAGGAGACGAAACAAATCGCGAAGATATGAGGATAGCTGTTTCAAAAACGATTTTTCAGAAGTGTGTCAGATGTTGGCATAGTCGCCCTGAAGTTGGGAGTATTCAAGGTCACGAATCCATCTGCAACAGGTGTCTTGAAAATATTGAAGGAGACGGCGAAATTAGAAATTTTGCTTAAAAGCTAAATCCTACTATGAAGCAATTTTTCTTTGTACTCGCATTGCTCATAGCCGATCAGATTTCTAAATTTTTAATCATAAAGAACTTCTATCTTGGTGAAAGTCTAAATATTTTACCTATTTTAGACATTTTTCTAATTCTGAATACGGGTATAGCTTTTAGTTTATTCGATGATGGTGGCTCTACAGGCCGTTGGGTGCTTGTTATTCTAGTGTTATGTGTATGCCTGTACTTGGTTTATATCCTCTTAACGGAATCCTTAGATAAATTTGAATCTATAGCTCTGTTAATGATCTTATCTGGAGGTATAGGCAATCTGATAGATAGATCATTCAGAGGTTACGTAATTGATTTCATACATTTTTACTATGACAGTTACTCTTTCTATATTTTTAATTTAGCTGATACATTCATAACAATTGGAGTTATTATTTACCTTTTAAACATAGTGATTCCAAAATTTACGCAAGATGGAAATAAAGCTAGCTAATACCAGAGGATTTTGTGCCGGAGTAGATAGGGCGATCGAAATTGTTAAAAAGGTAATAGAGATTCATGGTGCACCTGTATACGTGAAACATGAAGTCGTTCACAACAAGACCGTTGTAGAAGAACTCAAAAACCTAGGTGCTATATTTGTGGAAGATATTGAATCAATCCCAGAGGGTGAAGTGGTGATATACAGCGCTCACGGTATATCAAAAGCAGTCGAGATAGAATCAAGTCAGAGAGCTTTAGATGTCTTTGATGCAACATGTCCTTTAGTGAGTAAAGTACATGCAGAAGTTATTACTTACGCAAAAATGGGCTTTGATTGTCTGTTGATTGGACACAAAAATCACCCTGAGGTTGAAGGTACTATGGGTCAGTTTGATGATTCATATGGTGGTTCAATTACGCTCGTAGAAGATATTTCTGATGCAAAGAAATTGGAATTCTCTGATTCAACAAATATGGCATTTGTTACACAAACAACTTTATCTGTTGATGATACGAAAGAAATTAAAGATTACTTACTAAATAAATTTCCACATATCAAAGGTCCAAAGAAAGATGATATTTGTTACGCAACTCAAAATAGACAAGATGCGATAAAACAATTATCCCTTGAATCTGATTTGGTTCTAGTTATCGGATCTGAAAACAGCTCGAATTCCAATAGACTCAAGGAGTTAGCAGAAAGATCTGGTGTTGAAGCTTATCTTATAGACACCATTGATGACCTTTCCTTAGATTGTCTAAAAGGAAAATCTAAAATTGGTTTAACTTCTGGCGCTTCAGCTCCAGAGCATCTTGTTACTGAAGTCATAGAAGCGCTAACAAGTACTCATGGATTTAAGCTATCAGGAGTAAAAGATAGAACCGATGAAGGTATATCTTTTAGATTACCGAAAGGATTAAGGTGATTGGAACTTTTCTAAATTTTTAGGTCTAAGTAATTAAGGAGAAATTTATGCAGTTAATAAAATTAATCATTCTATCTATAGTTATTATCTCAAACCCGATGCTTCATGCTGACCCTAAAGGCTCAGCGAGATTGGATCAAATGGATGCAAATCAAAATGGAGAAATAACATTAGATGAATTTAATTTGAGTCAATTGAAGCGTTTCAATCTTATTGATTTAAATAGTGATGGTACTATCACTGAAGCAGAGTTTCTGAAGTCTATCAGTAATCGGTTTGATAAAATGGACCTAAATTCAGATGAAGTCTTAAAGAAGAAGGAAATTAGAAAAGCTTTAAGAAAAATTAAAAAACAAGAAAAAAGGCTACAAGATAATCAGAAAAAACAGCCGAAGCCTTTTATAAAGCAATGATGACATTATCTTAATCATCAATGATTAATGATTCGTTTTATTTAGAGAGAGCTAATTTATGCCTCTCTCCTAATTATTCTGAACGAGAAGATAATGAGATTTCTCTTCTCGTTATACATAATATCAGCCTACCTCCTGGAGAATTTGGTAGCGATAATATAGAAAAACTTTTTACCAATCAGCTGGATCCAAAAGAACATCCGTATTTCGAAGCAATTCATCAACTCAAGGTTTCTAGCCATCTTTTGATCGATAGAGAGGGTCTCATTACTCAGTTTGTTTCTTTTGATAAGGCGGCTTGGCATGCGGGAATTTCAAACTTCAAAGGAGAAGAGAACTGTAACCGGTTTTCGGTCGGCATAGAGCTTGAAGGAACAGACGACACAGAATATACCGAAGAGCAATATCATTCTTTAGTAGAAGTCACCAAAGAACTTATGCTCAAGTTTCCTAAAATTAAAAAAGAAAATATAGTGGGTCATTCTGACATAGCCCCTGAACGTAAGACTGATCCTGGTAAGTCGTTTGATTGGGGTTTCTTCTTATCTTTCCTTGGTTAAGTTTGGCGCCATAGTACTTCTCGGTAATTTTTTTCTTTATTGATGGATCTGGCCATCACGAATAAGAGGTCTGATAAACGATTGATATAAATTATCTTCTTTTCTTCAATCGATTTCTCTTCATCTAAAGCTACCAGTGATCTTTCGCATCGCCTGCAAACAGATCTTACGACTTGCGCTAATGCAGAAGTTGGATGACCTCCAGGCAAGACGAAATTTTCTAGACTAGGAAGATCAGAGTTTAAAAGATTTATTTCATCTTCAATGAAGGAAATTTCTTCTTCAGATATAGAGTCATCTGTACCTAGAGATAAAGAACCGCCAATATCAAATAAACAATTTTGAATGCGAATCAAAGATTCTTTGTACCTCTCTGAATCATTAACTGATGAAAGGTAGCCTACTAATGAATTTAATTCATCAACTTCTCCGACGCAATTAATGATGGGATCAGATTTTTTCAATCTTGTTCCATCTGCCATTCCTGTCGTCCCATCATCTCCAGATTTTGTAGTAACTTTTGTTATCCGTTTTTTCATTTAATTTCCCAAATCATAGTTTAATCTTAACCAAATAGATCTACCTTGATTTAAATAAAATGCATTTGAATCAGCGGCGGTAAAATAATCTTTATCAAAAATATTTTCTAGCTTTAAAGAAAATTTAAATTTGTCATTTATGACTCTACTAGTCGATAAATTAGTTAATCCATAACCGGGAAGTCTAATGTCTCCAAAGTCTATTCTCTCCCCAAAGGTAGAAAAATTTATTGAAGTATCATATCCATTTATATCCTTTGTGAATGTAATACTTGCTGATTTCTTTGATCTTCTTAGTAATTGCTTGCCTTGATTATCTTTGGGATCTTGGACCCTAAGTACAAGATTTAAATCCCAATCTTCTTTCGCAACTTTATATTTTATTTCTAGACCTTCATTGGTTGATTGAGAGATATTTTTAAGAACATAATCTTGGTAGTCAAAATCAATAAGATTCGTTATGTTGTTTTTGAAGATTGATATATTGAGATTAGAATTATTTTTTCTCCTTTTTATACTCAATTCACTTGAATTGTTTACTTCTGGTTCTAGAGAGGTATTTCCACCAAATCCATATAATTCTGAACTTACGGGAGATCTGAATGAAGAACCTCTAGAGAGACCCATCTTCCAGTCAGTACTAATCTCTCTTAATCCTTCCAGATTCCAAGACAAATTACTTTTGTAAATATCATGGTCTGATCCTCTAACAGAAGCAAATAAGAGATTTTTTTTGAATTTAATATTAGATGAACTAAAAAGTGACTTCGTGTTAATTTTTTCTTGATAAATAGTCCCGTAACTGGAGTAATCTATTCGCTCTTCCTCGTTATTTAGACCAAAGACTAACTCTCCATCTCCAAAGGTTTGAATCTCACTTATAATGAATTCGATGTACTCTCTTTTTGTATTGGTGATATCAATCAACCCAAGGAAATTAGGATCAGTTTGTTTGATCAAATCTTTAGAACTATTTAAATTAAGTTTATAAAAAAATAAGTCGTCAAAATAGTTACTTACTTGCAAGCCATATGCATGGTTTTCATAGTCTTGAGAAGTAGGTGATCCAAAAACTAAATATTCAATATTTCCTTCAGCTGACCATGAAGAAAATTCTATATTAACTGCATCAGAGCCGAACTCTATATTGCTAATAATAGTGGTATTTTTATACCCTCTATCTAGTTTAGAATTTGATAGAGCTGGATAGCCATCTGTTTGCGTTTTGGATCCAGAGATGTTAAAAAAGATATTATCTGAAATATCCTTATTAATTTTGAATATTGATTTAAGGAACTCATTGGGTCCGATACCTAATCCTAATGAAGTTTTGTTATCTCTGTTCTGAGATTTCGTAGAGATATCAATAACACCCCCAATTGCGCCAGATCCATGTATAGCTGAGAGTGGTCCGTAACCGAGCTCAACTTCGTTGATAAGCTGAGTATCTAGATTGTATATAGAGGCTCCACCCGCGGTGCTTGGGTTTATTTTTATCCCATTAATCTTAACTAGAGTATGGTTACTATTAGTGCCTCTTAAAAAAACTGACGATAGTTGTCCCATTCCGCCGTTATTACTCACATCAATTGCAAGATTATTCTTAAGTAAACTAGTTAGATCTTTTGCTAGAGCTTTATTTAAGAAATCTAGGTTTAATTTATCTACAGAAGTGGCTATTGAATTCGCTTCTTTTGGCATTACGGAAGCTATGGTTATAATTTCGAACTCTTCTTCAGATAAAACATTGGACACAAAAAAAACGAGAAAAAGCAGCTGCTTTAGTCGATACATAAATCACCCTTCGTAATTAATTAATATTATTTATTGGCCGGTATCCGGGCTTAAGAATTTTTATAATTTTTAACGCCTTCCCGTTTTCACAGTGACATATGCTAAAAACCTTCTATTTACCGTTGCGAGGGCAGCACTGGATTAATACTCACCAGTTTCCCGTTTAACCTATCTACTAGGCACCAATTCTTGCATTTTACATCTTTCATAAAATTATTTTCTTTTTTTGTTGGTTATCAAGGCTTAAACTAAAAGAAATTTCTGGAGGAATGAAATATGGCATCTTTTGATATTAAATCTGAACTTGATCATCACGAAGTAACTAACGCAGTGGATCAAGCTAATAGAGTTTTACAAAATAGATTTGACTTTAAGGGCACTGGTGCAGAATTTACAATGAGTGATAAGGAAATAAACTTATCAGCTAAAGAAGAATTCCAGATTCATCAGATGGCACCTGTTTTGAATGAATCTTTAGCGAAAAGAGGTATTGATCTAAAAAGTCTAAAACCAGGCGATGTAGAAGTCTCAGGTAGCTCTTCTCAACAAGTAATCACTTTACAAGAAGGTATAGATAAAGAATTGGCAAAAAAGATAACGACTATGATCAAGCAATCTAAGTCTAAAGTCCAAGCGTCTATTCAAGGTGACAGTGTAAGAATTACAGGAAAAAAAAGAGATGAATTACAAGACATTATCCAGGTAATTAAAGATCAAAATTATGATATACCATTACAGTTTGTAAACTTTAGAGATTAAGGGTCTCTCAATGATCAAGAACCTCACGATAGCCAGTCTTGGTTTCTCTTCTGGATTGCCCTACATCCTTATTTTCTCTACCTTAGGCGTATGGTTAGCTGACGTAGGTATAGATCTAACTTTAATAGGATTTTTTGCATGGATTGTTCTGACATATTCACTTAAATTTTTATGGGCACCTTTAGTTGATAATTTTTCTATACCAATCTTAAATAGATTTGGAAATAGGAAAAGCTGGATTCTATTCTCTCAATCTCTAATAGTTATTTGTTTGATCTTACTATCTTTAACTAATCCCTTAGATAGCTTAAATCTTTTCGCATTTATTGCTTTTCTAGTCGCCTTTTCAGGGTCTATTCAAGATATAGCAATTGATGCATTTCGTATTGAAGTAGCTGAATTAAACCAACAAGGAAATTTAGCTGCAAGTTATCAATTGGGTTATAGAGCTGCAATTCTTATCTCTAGTTCATTTGCTTTAATTTTTGCTTCTGAATACGGATGGAGCTTAACTTACCAGTTGATGGCTATTTTAATGTTCATTGGAGTAATGGGTGTATTGATTTGTCCAGAACAAGCTAATCCTGTTTTAAAGAAATTAACTCTTAGCAACTCAATTTTAGAACCTATCAAGGATTTCATGTCTCGCTTTGGTATCTATCTCGCTTCATTTTTACTATTGATTGTTTGTACCTACAGACTTACAGACATAGTCATGGGACCAATGGCGAGTCCCTTCTATCTAGATAAGGGTTATACACTCAAAGAAATAGGCTATGTTGTGAAGGTGGTAGCTGTATTGGCTTCTATATTGGGTTTTTTCTTGGGAGGAATTCTAGTTAAGAAAAAGGGGGTAAAGTTTACGCTCATTATAGGAGCTCTGCTTGTTCTAATAACTAATTTATCTTTTTCGATAGTCGCTCTCTATGAAAAAGATTTAACTTTATTGGGTCTAATTGTAGGTGCAGACAGTTTAGCAGCTGGTGTTGTGGGAACTGCAAATATAACATTTTTAACCAGCCTAGTTTCAAAGCGATATACTGCAGTTCAATATGCTTTATTAACATCTTTTATGATGCTTCCAGGAAAACTCTTTAGCGGTTTTTCAGGAGTTATCGCAAGTTTCTTTAAAGCTGAATACGGAAGTGAATACGGCTGGATGGCCTTCTTTGTGTTTACTTCATTGCTGACAGTACCTTGTTTATTTCTGCTCTTATATTACGCAAGAGAAAATTTCACTCATGATTAGAATTTATAGACTTATATTTTTTCTCCTGGTAATAATTACGAGTTTTTCTGCTCTGAGTATGCCTTCAGAAACATCAATATCGTTGACTCACCTTGATAAGTTTCTTCATTTTTCAGCTTTTCTTGTTTTATCTATTTTTTTAGATTTATCTTCTACAGAGCCTTTAATCAAAAAGAAGATGCTTATCTCCTTACTCATTGCTTATGCACTTTCTATTGAAGTCATACAATATTTTTTGCCATACAGAGATGCAGAATTTTTAGACTTCCTTTTCGATGTATTGGGAATACTTGTTTATTTGATGTTTGCCCCAAAATTTAAGATAGGACAACAAATATGAGATATTTATTTTTTTTATTCATACTTCTACCATTTATAGAAATTTATACCTTGATTGTGGTTGGGAATTATATAGGTGCATTTAATGCAATATTATTGATAATTCTTACCGGAATAACAGGACTTTATCTATTGAGAAATCAGGGAATTAGGACACTTATTAATTTAAGGTCGAATCCTATGGGGTTCGAACCCACTGCAGATAATATCCTTAAGACTCTGTTCACTCCAATTGGTGGGTTCTTTTTAGTGATTCCAGGTTTCATAACAGATTTACTAGGGCTGTTGATCCTTTTGCCTTTAACAAGAATATTTATAATTGGACTGATATTTAGCTATCTAGGATCTGTCAACAACAATCCAATGCAAAATAGAACTGATGAAGATTGGATTGAAGGCGAGTATAAGAAAGATAAATGACTATTTGGGGTTGAAAAATATATATAAATCCCAACATAGTGGTAGTGGGAGGACAAATTCTAAATGAATTGAGCATTGACGTGCTGATACAACTCATTAGAATGGCGATCCTTTCGTATTAAACAATTTAAATTTTAATTAAATTTTGGAGAAACCTGATGAAATTTAGACCATTAGCAGACCGCGTCCTAGTAAGGCGAACTGATGAAGAGCAAACCACTGAAGGTGGAATAGTTCTACCTGGATCGGCAGCAGAAAAACCATCTCAAGGAGAGGTTATAGCTGTAGGATCTGGAAAAACTTTAGATAACGGAGAAGTACAAGCCGTTTCTGTGAGCGAAGGCGACCTAGTCGTTTTTGGTCAATATGCTGGTAGTAATACAGTAAAAATTGATGGGGATGAACTTGTCATTCTTAATGAACAAGACATTCTCGGTGTTTTAGAAAAATAATTTATTAAAGAGAGGAAAAAATGGCCAAAGAAGTCAAATTTAGTGATGCTGCTCGCCAGGGAATGTTGGCGGGTGTAAATATACTTGCGGATGCAGTCAAAGTTACGTTAGGACCTAAAGGAAGGAATGTAATTTTAGATAAGTCTTTTGGAGCACCAACAGTTACGAAGGATGGTGTATCGGTTGCGAAAGAAATCGAACTTAAAGATAAGTTTGAAAACATGGGAGCGCAAATGGTTAAAACTGTTGCTTCTCAAACTTCTGACGAAGCAGGGGACGGAACAACTACAGCAACTGTTCTTGCGCAATCAATTGTAAACGAAGGTTTAAAATCAGTTCAGGCGGGTTATAACCCGATGGATTTGAAGAGAGGAATTGATAAAGCTGTAGCGGCTGCAGTGGAGACACTTCAAGACGCTTCAGAGCCTTGTGAAGATGATACTGCTATAGCACAAGTTGGAACTATTTCAGCTAACAGTGATACCGCTGTAGGAGAAATTATCGCAGAAGCCATGCAAAAAGTAGGCAAAGAAGGCGTTATTACAGTCGAAGAAGGTTCAGGAATTGAGAACGAACTCGAGGTCGTTGAGGGAATGCAATTCGATAGAGGATATCTTTCTCCTTATTTCATTAACAATCAAGAGAGAATGACAGCTGATTTGGAAGACCCTTTTATATTACTGCATGACAAAAAAATCTCAAATATAAGAGACTTACTTCCATTACTGGAAGCTGTTGCTAAAGCAGGTAGACCTTTATTGGTTTTAGCTGAAGATGTTGAAGGCGAAGCTTTGGCTACTCTAGTTGTTAATAACATGAGAGGTGTAGTAAAAGTTGCAGCTTGTAAGGCTCCAGGATTTGGAGATAGAAGAAAGGCTATGCTTGAAGATATAGCTATCCTTACTGGTGGTACAGTCATTTCAGAAGAAGTAGGATTATCTCTTGAGGGCGCAACTATAGAAGATCTTGAACAAGCTAAGAAAGTAGAGCTCAATAAAGAAGATACAACTATTATCGATGGTGCTGGTGCGGCAGATGGTATATCTGGAAGAGTAAATCAAATAAGAGCTCAAATAGAAGATACTTCATCAGATTATGATAGAGAAAAACTTCAAGAAAGATTAGCTAAGCTTGCTGGTGGAGTTGCAGTAATCAAAGTAGGCGCAGGTTCTGAAATTGAAATGAAAGAAAAGAAAGCACGAGTAGAAGATGCACTTCATTCAACTAGAGCGGCTGTTGAAGAAGGCGTAGTTGCTGGTGGTGGAGTGGCTTTAGTCAGGGCTCAACAAAAAATTGAAGGTCTCACAGGTGATAACGAAGATCAAAATGTAGGTATAAACATCGCTTTAAGAGCTATGGAAGCACCTATTAGGCAAATTACTAATAATGCTGGCGAAGAGGCTTCTGTTATATTAGACAAAATCAAAGAAGGTGAAGGAAACTTCGGTTTCAATGCTGGATCAGGTGAGTATGGTGACATGATTAAAATGGGTATTTTAGATCCAGCTAAAGTCACACGTACTGCTCTTCAAGCAGCTGGTTCAGTAGCAGGTCTAATGATCACTACTGAAGCGATGATTGCTGATGCTCCTGAGGAAGGCGGCGCTGCAGGTGGAATGCCTGGTGGGATGCCTCCAGGAATGGACATGGGCGGCATGGGCGGCATGATGTAAAGAAACAAAGCCCTTCGGGGCTTTTTTCTTGTCTCGTATAAATAATTTATAACTTTATTATTATTTAGGTATCATTAACTTTTAAAAGGGAGGGTTTATGGAAGAATTGTTTAATATGTTATTTAGGTTTGGTCACATCTTGGTTGGAATAACCTGGATAGGATTATTGTATTACTTTAATTTTATTCAGACAGAGTACTTCAAAGAAGCAGAAGAAGATGCTAGAAAAGATGCAGTTGCAAAGTTAGCCCCTAGAGCACTATGGTGGTTTAGATGGGCAGCTTTTTTAACTTTTTTAACTGGTTTGGCTTTACTTCACTATATTTCAGTAAAAATTACCTTAGAGATTATTCTAGGGGCAACAATGGGTACTCTCATGATGCTGAACGTTTGGGGCATAATTTGGCCTAATCAAAAAATTGTCATTGGACTTAAAGAAGGTGATGCTGCAGTGGCAGCCCCTAAAGCCGCTTTGGCCTCTAGAACTAACACTCTCTTTTCAGTAGGGATGTTATATTTTATGGTTGCTTCTGCTCACTATCCTGCTTCAGGGCAAATCCTCGGAGCTAATTTAGAAATGACAGGTCTTCTGGTAGGACTTGGAATTATTTTTGCAATCCAAGCTAATGCTATGTGGGGAAAGATGCTACCGGCAATCACATCAGTTCGTAGCGTTATCGTATCTAGCTTTGTTCTTTGCATTGGGCTCTCTAGTGTTGCTTACTATTTATAAGTAACTAGTTTAGAAAGGGGCTCAAGGGGCCCCTTTTTTTACATTTACAAAAACATTTCAGATCTAAAATCTTCTTAATAATAAGGCCTTATGAATCCGAGATTTAAAGAATGCCTCCTTGAGGTATACCACGCCGAACAAACAGGCGAAATTATATTTGAATTAATGCTTAAAAATGCCCAAAACAAAGAAGAGTATTTTGTTTTTGGATCTATGTTGCAACTAGAAACTGAAGCAAAAGCAATCATGAGGCCTACTTTAGTTGAACTGGGACTTCCAATTGAAGAAGAAGTTTCTTTAAGGAGGCAAGGGGTTGAGATCGGAGAAAGCTTTAAAGAAATGCCTTTTGCAGAACTCATTCAAAACATAGAGCAATCTGTAAAGAATATTTACCTGCCTCAATATGAAGAGTTAGAGGCTTTAGTCACGGAAGAAGATACAGAGTATTTTAAGCTTGCCAGGTTTATGGGTGATCATGAACGTGCGTTATTGTTATCTACAGAGAATATTAACAATAATTCTAATGAGCCGATGAAGCCGGTTACAGAAATGCTTCGTTTTCCTATTCTTTTAAAGAAAGAAAACTGACTTTTATATTTTTAAAGTTGGTATTTTAAGAATCTTGATTTTCTATATATACAGACCTGCTTGGAAAAGCAAAGTCTGACTTGTGATTTTCTACTACGCTCATAATATTAAAAATCAGTTCTTGTTTAACTTGTGAGAATTGAGTGTAGTCAATTACATTCATATAACAGAGGATAGTTAGATCTATAGAACTTGATCCAAGTTCAGTCACTCTTACAAAATTTACTTGTCCGGGGTTCTGTACAAAATTTTCACTATTATTTATGTATTCTTCAATTTCTTTACATATATTCTCAAGTTGTTCTGCCTTGGTGCTATAGACAAGGTTTACGGTCCAAAAAATTCTTCTATAACTCATGTCTTGATGATTGATAACTTGTGAATCTGAAAGATCAGTATTAGGCACAAATACCGGCGACGTGTCCAATAGTCTAACTAGAGTTGATCTGAAACCAATAGATTCTACAATTCCATGCAAGCCATCGCTTATGCTTATCCTATCTCCTGGTTGAAATCTTTTTTCACTCAGGATAAAAATACCTGCGATGATATTTTTAAACATGTCCTGTGCACCTAAAGCAACAGCTACCGAGAAAAGACCTAGACCGGCAATAATTGGGCCAATTTCTATTCCCCAAATATCGAGCATCATTGTTACTCCGACTATCCAAATTAACACACCAGCGACTCTGCTTAACCAGGTTGTCATTGCAGGAGTTAACCAAGAATTGTCACTCAGTAAGTTGAGCAAAGGTTTCGTCAAATTAGCTAGAGCGCTAAAGATAGTATAAATAACAAGCATTTTTACTAAGTTTGTAGCAAGGATATCTAGCGATCCGCTAAAAGGTAGATAGGAAGTAATTAAGTATAATCCAAAGGCTATTGGAATAAGCCCAAATGGGCCTCTTAGAGAGTCAATTATCTCATCATCTAGAGTGGTCTCTGATTTCTCAGTTAAGCTAGCTATTCTGTCTAGTAAATAGGTATTCATCAGAGATCTGGCCACTAGAGACCCTATGATGATGCCTAGGCAGATAATAATATTATCAATGCCTACTCCTCTAATTCCTTGTTCCCATGTTTCTACAACAAGATTCCAAAATTCATTAATCATTCTTGTTCCTCATCTGTTTCATCTATGTCTTTTTCTTTTCCAAGTTTGGCTAATTTAATTACATTATCTTTTATCAATACAGTCTCTATTCTATATCCATTGATGGTTAAACCAATATTAGTGTTAGGAATGGTTTGAACCTCTTCGAGTATTAGACCGCTCAATGTTTTTGGACCTTCAGTTGGCAGCTCGAATTTCAGCCTTCTATTTACTTCTCTGACCATCATGCCTCCTTCAACCAAAAAGCTTCCATCTGCTTGCGGCATAATATCCATCTTCTCCATAGTCTCTGTAGTGATTTCTCCAACTATTATTTCTAGAATTGCTCTTAAGGTAATTATTCCTTCAATATCACCATATTCATCCACTATCAATCCAACTCTGCGGCCAGATGATTGGAAGTTGGATAATTGTTTATATAGAGGGGTGTTTTCAGGAACAAACAAAGGTTCACGTAGTTCTGCTTTCAGATTTTTCTTCGATTGGCTTCGATTGCCCAGAAAGTCTGCTTTTTTATTTACAGATAGAAACCCTTGGATATTATCTATTGAGTCTTCGTAACAAGGTATGTAGGTAAAGTCTATTTTTTGTAATTGTTCCAAAATTTCCTCTAAATCATCATTGAGATTGATACCTATGATCTCATTTTTAGGAATCATCACGTCATTCACAGACAAATAATCCATATCAAAAATACCCATTAGCATTTCTTCTTGTCTTTTAGGGACTCCAGATGATTGCAATAAAGTTCTCAACTCTTCCGGCTTAAGTTCATCCTTATCAACATTATCAAGATTGATGCCAATTAATTTTGCGAAATTATTTGAGACAAAGCTCACCAAAGTGATTAGAGGACTTAAAATTTTTGATAAAGGTTTAAGTACATATGAAGCTGGGAAGGCAATACTTTCAGGCTTCAGGGCTGCAATAGTCTTCGGCATTACTTCTGCAAAAATAATCATTATTATTGTCATAAAGACGGTTACGGCCAAAACTGCGCTATCAGTCCATAATCTTATTGCCACTACAGTTGCTAGTGCAGTTGAAAGTGTATGCGTAAAATTGTTCCCGATTAAGATTACACCCAACAGTCTATCCGTACTTTCAAGTAGCTTAGAAACTCTTTTGGCCGATTTATTCTTTTCTTTAACCAGATGTTTCAAGCGATAGCGGTTAATTGCCATCATACTAGTCTCAGAGCCGGAAAAGAAAGCAGACATAAGCACAAGAAAAGCTATTGAGCCAAGAAGAATCCAAAGGGGTATTTCGTTCAATTTATGTTGTCCTAGATAGGATCTGAGATGTGAAAAGTGTGTTCAAGTAATATAAATATAACTCTAAAGACTGCATTATAACCATTTGTTTGCCATTCATAGCAATAAAGATACAAATTTTCCTTGTAAGAGGTGGCTTATGCACTAGAATAGGCGCCTTTTTATACAATACTCAAGAATATTTTTAGATGTTAACAATTAGATTAGCTCGAGCAGGAGCAAAAAAGAGACCCTTTTATCACGTAAGCGTAGCGGACTCTCGTATGCCTAGAGACGGAAGGTTTGTTGAACGTGTGGGATACTATAATCCTATAGCTTCAGGCCAAGAAGTGAAATTAGAACTAGATATAGAAAGAATTGACTATTGGGTATCCAAAGGAGCTCAACCAAGCGATAGAGTATTGAATCTATTAAAACAAAACAAAGAAACTCCTGAACAAACAGCAAAGAGACTTGCAGCTAAAGAAGCACTAAGGCAAAAGAAATTGGCTAAGAGATTAGCTGACAAAGACCCAGTAGAAGAAGTTGCAGAAGCTCCAGCAGAAGAAGCAGCTCCAGCAGAAGAAGTTGCAGAAGCTCCAGCAGAAGAAGCAG
>ENA-OWPI01001517-OWPI01001517.1-marine-metagenome-genome-assembly--contig:-NODE-1517-length-25486-cov-4.190011_pt1 | contig 25486 bp, 20 predicted proteins | sample MGYA00238138_ERZ651775 | MGnify/ENA primary metagenome ERZ651775 (study PRJEB26906, sample SAMN06265043) | marine metagenome | isolation source: Helgoland LTER site | place: Germany:Helgoland, sampling...
GGTATTTCATGAAGTGTTGAGGTGATCCTTTGTTTTAAATAAAGGCATAAAAGGAATGTCCAATTTTCGTTTCGACAGAAAGTTTTGATCAAGAGCTTTTAGAATTTGTGTATAAAACTCCTGGGGTGTGGTGACTCAGGAGTTTTTTTTTGTATATTTAATTTCAATTTAAAATGTAAATTATGAAAAATTTTAAATTATTGATATCCAGTCTTTGCCTAACAATCTTATTGATTTCGTGCGGAGACAATAAATCAAACAGTGATTCTGGTGATTCTTTGGTTAAGAAAAGGATAAAACAAAAAATTGAAGTAGCTGGAATGGGGATGCTTAAGAATATTAATATAGAAAGCATTGAAAAAGTTAATGATACCACTTACAAGGGAGTTCACAGCTTTGCTAATCCCATCCTTGACAATGAAGTTAAATTGACAAAAAAATTAATACCTCATACAGTGCTGGGTTGACTTTGGTGCCTACTTCAAGCTTATTTATTTTGTCGACACCCATTTCTTATAATTGGTTATTCGGGCAAAAAAACAGCCATTTAGAATTAGGTATTGGTCTAACAGCCATGTACCTTAGAGAAGGTAAAATAGATGCGTCTCGGGGTTATACTGACCAAGATGGAGTGTACAGATATGAAAGGTTTGTAGGGCACGAAAACAATTTTTTTTCATACATAACACCAAAAATAGGTTATCGCCTACAAAAACAAAATGGTGGACTTTTTCTTCGCATTAATCTCACTCCACACATTGCTGGAATAAATAGATATGGAGGTATTAAAGGAAGAACCAAAGGTGTGGAGACTAATGCTAACGATTCATATAACGAATATTTTTCAAGCGTTGCTTTTTTAGGAAATAGAGTATTACTAAGGGGAGGAATTAGTTTAGGCTGGACACTTAAAAAATAAACTGCCTCCAACAGAGGGTCATATTCCATGCGGGGGTGAAGTGGTTTTGAATGCTCGCAACTGTAAATTATCTCCTCTTCAGGGTGATAAGATTGTTCGCTGATACCCCGCACGAGAATATACCCTCGAAACGTTCGGACTTATGAACTCGAATGTCGGAATAATTCAAAGAATAATGTACTTGGGTAGTTTTGTATGGCTGGTATTCTTTTACAATACATTGAATAAAGTAAGTGGTTAAAAAAGAGCTGCGCTAATAAGCGGGTAAATTGCTTTGTGTTTTATTAAAAATGGTTTTAGAAACGAAGCCAAGCGTATGAACAAGCCTTTTCAGTTACCCTTCTATTTCTTTTTTCAAGAACTTACCTGTATATGAATTTTCGCGTTTAACGAGGCCTTTCATATCTCCTTGATAGACAACTGTTCCACCTTCGTTTCCACCTTCAGGGCCAATATCTATAAAATGATCGCCCACCTTTATGAAGTCCATATTGTGCTCAATTACCAATACCGTATTTCCTTGATCTACCAATCGGTTAAGTACTCCAAGCAAAATTCGAATGTCTTCGAAATGCAAACCAGTAGTAGGTTCGTCCAAAATATAGAAGGTATTTCCGGTATTCTTTTTTGCCAATTCGCTGGCCAACTTAACCCGTTGTGCTTCACCACCAGAAAGCGTTACGCTGGACTGACCCAAAGAAATGTAACCCAATCCAACCTCATTTAAGGTTCTGATTTTTAGTGCAATTGATGGTATATGTTCAAAAAATGGCAGAGCATCTTCCATAGTCATATTCAACACATCCGATATCGATTTTCCTTTGTAACGCACTTCCAAGGTTTCTCGATTGTAGCGCTTTTCATTGCAGTCTTCGCAAGTCACATATACATCGGGCAGAAAATTCATTTCAATGGTTTTTACTCCAGCTCCTTTGCAGGTTTCGCATCGCCCACCTTTAACGTTAAATGAAAATCGCCCAGGCTTGTAACCTCTAATTTTTGCTTCGGGTAATTGAGCAAATAGATTTCTGATATCGCTAAAAACACCCGTATATGTTGCGGGGTTAGATCGCGGTGTTCTTCCAATAGGACTTTGGTCGATTTCTATGACTTTATCAATATGCTCTAATCCTTTTATGCTTTTGTAAGGCAGTGGTTTAGTTACAGATTTGTACACATATTGATTCAAAATAGGGTAGAGGGTATGGTTTACCAAACTGCTCTTACCACTGCCTGAAACGCCCGTAACTAAAATGAATTTACCTAAGGGTAAATCAATGTTTACCTGCTTTAGGTTGTGTCCAGAAGCTCCTTTTAGTATTAACTTTTTTCCATTGCCTTTTCGCGGCGTTTCTCGAACTTCAATTTGTTTTTTGCCGTTGAGGTAGGCCGCCGTTTCACTGTTGCCTTTCAAAATTTGTTTTGGAGTCCCTTCTTCCACCACATGTCCACCGTGAATTCCAGCACCCGGTCCTATGTCAAAAATGTAATCGGCATCCAGCATCATGTCTTTATCGTGCTCAACTACCATTACCGAATTTCCAATATCTCGTAAATTCTTTAAAGCCACTATTAATTTAGAATTGTCTCGCTGATGCAAGCCGATACTTGGCTCGTCTAAAATGTACAATACGCCTACCAACTGAGAACCAATTTGAGTAGCCAATCGAATGCGCTGAGCTTCACCACCAGATAGGGTTTTTGCGGATCGGTTGAGGGATAGGTAACTTAACCCAACATCCAATAAAAACTGGATTCTAGTGCGGATTTCTTTCACTACTTCTTCGGCAATTTTACCCTGATTTTTGGAGAGTTTAGATTCAATCGAAGCAAACCAATTTCCAAGTTCAGCAATATTTAATCCAGCAATATCACCAATATTTTTATTGTCAATTTTAAAGTAGAGTGCTTGCTTTTTTAGTCTAGTCCCTTCACAATTAGGGCAAGTTACTTTGTTCATAAAGCTTTGTGCCCAACGCTGGTAGCCTTTTCCGAAATCATCATCCCTTTGCTGAGTCAGCATATTTACAATCCCGTCAAAGTTGAAGCGATAACTGTTGTTCACTCCAGCCAATTGAGATTCCACGACAATTTCTTCATTACTGCCATAGAGTAATTGGTCAATGGTCTCTTCATCAAGTTCGGAAAGAGGAGAGGTGATTTTGTAACCCCTAGAGGATAGCAGTCCTTCAATCTGTTTAAAAATCCAATTGGCTTTATAGGCACCTAGAGGGGCTAAACCACCTTGTTTAATGGTCTTTTTTGTATCTGGAATAATTTTATCTAAATCCACTTCAGAGACTTCTCCTAATCCGTTACAATGCGGGCAAGCGCCCTTTGGTGAATTGAACGAGAAAAGATTAGGAGCGGGCAAATCATAAGCGATTCCCGTGCTTGGACACATTAAGTTCCTTGAAAAGAATCGGGCTTTATCGTCCTTTTCGCCTTGAACCATTATCACATTGTTGCCCATTTTCATGGCAGTTTTAAACGATTCTTTGATGCGTGATTTTGATTTAGTGTCTACCTTTAACCGGTCAATAACTACCTCAATATCGTGTGTTTTGTAGCGATCCAATTGCATACGGGGTATAATATCTTGCAGTTCTCCATCCACGCGAACCTTGAGAAACCCTTTTTTACTTACATTTTGAAATAATTCGCGATAATGACCTTTTCTGCCGCGAACAAGTGGAGCGAGGATTGAAATTTTCTGGTCCTTATAATCGCTTTGAATTAACTTTAGAATTTCCTCATCGCTGTATTGAACCATTTTTTCTCCAGTATTGTAGGAGTAGGCATCTGACGCACGGGCATACAGTAAACGGACAAAATCATAAATTTCGGTTATTGTTCCAACGGTAGACCGAGGGCTTTTGTTCACCGTTTTTTGCTCAATACTAATAACAGGACTCAGGCCGCTGATTTTATCTACATCTGGCCGTTCTAATGCTCCAATAAACTGTCGAGCATAAGAAGCAAAAGTTTCTATGTAGCGACGCTGTCCTTCGGCGTAAATGGTATCAAAAGCAAGCGAGGATTTTCCACTACCGCTTAACCCAGTAATAACGACGAGCTTATTCCGTGGAATTTTTACATCAATATTTTTTAGATTGTGCTCGCGCGCTCCGTAAACTTCCAAAAACTCTTGTCGCATCTTAGTTTTTGTTCTGTGAAGTATCTATAGCTGTAATTGGAAGTTGAGTTTGTAATTGGTCTATGAATTTTTCGTCGGGTATTTTAATCGAATAGGTTTTTTTGCTCGAATTATTCAGGTCTTTATCTCTTAACCATGGGTTAAGGTACTTCAACACTTTATAGTTTATGCCGTTTAAGGCTGCGTAATCAACAAAGCTATTTACTGAGCTGTCTAGCGTAATTGTTTTGTAGCTAATAATAGGGTATAGGTCTTTACTTCTAAAATTGAATCCAAACTGATCGGCATTGGATAGAATATGTTTTGCAGCAATAATTCTAAATAGATACCTCGAAGTTTCTGAATTCAATAGCAAATTGTAGTAGGAATTCACCTGTTGTTTATTCAGTTGTTTTTGCAATCCAGACTGCCCCATATTATATGAAGCAGCAGCAAGCGTCCATGATCCAAATTTTTCTTTGGCTTCTTTTAAATACAAGCAAGCCGCGTGAGTTGATTTTTCAATGTGGTAACGTTCATCAACTTCGCTGTTAACCTCAAGTCCGTATTCTGGTCCCGTTTTTTTCATAATTTGCCAAAATCCAGCAGCACCAGCTGGAGAAACGATTTGTGTTAATCCACTTTCTATGAGCGCCAAGTATTTAAAGTCATTGGGTACATTTTCTTCCAGGAGTATTTTTTCAATTACCGGAAACCAGCGATTTGATCGTTTAATAAACAGAAGGGTATTGGATTGCCAATAAGTGTTTACATGCAGTTCTCTATCCAGTTTTTCTTTTACGTCGATCAACTGCAAAGGAACCTTCTCTCCAGCAAATTCAATGGAATTGGGAAGATTTAAAGCAAAAATTTTATAATTCGCTTCAAATACTTTCTGGTAGGATAAATCTTCTTTCTCTTCATAAGTGGAGTAGGTGAAAAGATAGATACTAAAGGCTGATATGACCAGCGTAATAGAAGTAATTAAGAATCCCCTGCGAATATTACTTTTCATTTATTTCCTTAAACCTTTTTTTTGTTTTCGACAATTGGGTAATGCCAAAAAGTGTTCCAAATACAACTAAAAACCATGATCCAAAAATCAGGCTATAACTGATATCCCAAATGATAAATGCATTAGCAATAACATAGATGAGAATAAAACTTACTCCAGCTATTGCTGCAAAAATTTGTGCAACGTTTCTGTCAGACAATCCTAAATAAGAAAGGTGGTGCGTTGTATGGTCTTTTCCCCCAACAAAAGGAGACTGACCTCTTCGTAAGCGATTAATAATTACCGTTAAGGTATCACTAATAGGAATTACAAATGCTATTAGTACAATGACGAATTGCTTAGAAACGGCTTCTTCATTAACTCCTACGGATTGATTATTCCAAAAATAAATGATACCAAAAATTGCTAGAAATATGCCTAGAAATTGACTCCCTGTATCCCCCATAAACATTTTTGAAGGGTGCCAATTAAAAAACAAGAAACCAACAAGTGCGCCTGATACGCCTATGAGTGAAGTAAAAAAGAAATGGTTGAAATTTGGGCTTATCCATGCTACGCTCATTGCACAGCAGATGATAAACAACGATACGATAGTTGTGATGCCATCCATGTTATCTAACATGTTGATGGAGTTCATAACTGCTACCACCCAAATTATAGTGAGCAGATAGTTGAACAGGGAAAGCTCAAAAAAGGAGATATAGGTGCCCGTTAGAATAAGCACACAGCCACAAGCTACTTGCACCAAAAATTTGAGCAATGGGTTTGTATTATAAGCATCATCGGATAAGCCCATTAAAAAAGCCATACCTGCAGCTATGAGAATACCTATATGCTTGGTGTTTAACCCATCTAATAAAGGATGAAATAATAACGTATACAGCATATACGTTACCAAAAAAATTATATAAAAACTTATGCCTCCTAAAGCAGGTTTTGATACGGGAGACCACCTTACAATACTTTCATCAACATTTCTTCTTCCTAAGTTTTTTGAAAACTTAAGAAAAATTGTGTTCATTAGCACCGATAACGTAAGTGCGAAGCAAAAAATGCCTACGTATTTGTATAAATCTATAGAATTCAATTCAAAACCAAAGCTAGCTAATCGGTTCATTGTTGTTGGTCAGTTTTAATAAAGAATTAGATCGATTTATACACAAATTCACTTTCGAAATCTTTGAACTTAGGATTGACTTTATCTTTTTCTGAAAGTATGGGATTTTTAGAATTCCAGTTTATAGCTAAGTCTTTATCGTTCCAGAGAATACCACCTTCCGAATCCTTGTTATACATGCTGGAACATTTGTAATTGAACAGGGTATTGTCTTCAAGTGTTTCAAATCCATGGGCAAATCCCTCTGGAATGAATAAAAAAAGTTTGTTTTTTGCGCTCAGTTCAATACCAAAATGTTCACCATAATTGGGCGAGCCTTTTCTTATATCAACTACAACATCATGCACAGCACCTACAATCGCTCTAATTAATTTTGCTTGAGCATGAGGAGGTTTCTGAAAATGTAATCCGCGTAAAACATTTTTAGGGACTGAAAGAGATTGATTGTCTTGTAAGAAATTATGAGTGATACCTAATTCATGAAACTTATTTTGATTGTAGGATTCGAAAAAATATCCCCGCTCATCCTCAAAAACAGTTGGTTCTAGAACATACAGCCCTTTAAGAGGCTCGTCAACTATCTTCATCTCCTAATTTTTTTTATTGAAAAAGCGATTCTTTTTTTCTGTTTCTTGCTGCTCAGGTTCTTCGTAATAACCGCCATATCCATAGCCGTATCCATAGCCGTATCCATAACCATAGCCGTAGCTGTAGTTATAACTGTATCGGCCGCTTCTAATTTCTACACCGTTCAAAACAACCGCTAGATTTTTTAAGTTATTCTCATTAACTACACGATCAACCATTTGAACAAAGTTTCGCTTGCTGTATCCAGCTCTAAATATGTAGAGTGGATAATCGGCTAGTTTTAGGCAATAAATTCCATCAGTTACCAATCCAACAGGAGGGTTATCAATAATAATGATATCGTAGGTTTCCTTTAACTCTTTCAATATTTCGGGCAGCTTACCATTGATGATTAACTCTGAAGGGTTTGGCGGCACTGGCCCAGCAGTAATAAAGTCTAAGTTCGTTTGTTGACTCGATTGTATCGTATCAGAGATTTTATCTTTTCCGATAAGTAGGGTAGACATGCCATTTTTATTTTGAACATTGAAACCCTTATGGATTTTAGGTTTACGCATATCTAAATCGAGAATTATTACTTTTCTGCCAGAGAAAGCTATAATCCCTCCCAAGTTGATAGCAACAAAGGTCTTTCCTTCACCAGAAATGGTAGAGGTAATCGCGATAACTTTTGATCCTTCAGCCTCAGTGGATAGGAACTGTAAATTGGTTCTCAAGGATCGGAATGATTCAGCTAAAACAGATTTCGGCCTTTGGTCAACGATCAATTGACTAACTGGAATTTTCTCTTTAACTTCTGGGACAATACCTAAAGTACCCACCGAAGCATTTGTCATTTTTACAATTTCATTTAATGATCCTATGGTATTATGACTCAGGTAGCGCACCACTACTAGCAGAATGGAAAGGAAAACTGCAAAAATTGCAAAAACAATGTAGGTCATTTTTTTATTTGGTTCTACCGGTAGGTTATTTGGTGTAGCCCTTTCTAGAATTACACTTTCAGGTACAATACCTGCTTTGGCTATGGCATATTCTGCTTTCTTTTCTAGAAGTAGAGTGTAGAATTTTTCATTAATTGTAAAGATTCTTTTTAGCCTAGAATATTTAAGTTCTTGCAGTGGCAGTCCGCTAAAGGTTCCTTCTATTTCGCCAATTTTTTGTTTCAAGCTTGTTATCCGATTCTTTAAATTCACCTCCATAGAAATAATGCTTTCAAAGAGCAACTTTTTCTGAATACGCACTTGGTAATCTAAATTTTGAACCCTTCCGCTTGATTGAGTTACTTCATAAAGACTTTGGTCTTTTTCGATTTGAAGTTCCTGCAAATAAGCAATTTGCTGTAACAAGTTATCTTCGAATTGAGTGCCGGTAAGCAATGGGATAAGTTGATGAACCTCTACGGAGTCAGAAGAACTAGTAGCTGCTTGTTTTACTTGTATCAATATTTCTTGCTCCAGTTCTTGCTTTATTAATTCTTCCTCTAAATTTCCAAGTCGATCGAGATATATTCCAGTCAACTCACTTGAACCAGTTACCTTATTACTTAGCTTAAATTCCTGAATTGATACTTCTGATTCTTTAAGTCTTCCGTAAACTTCAGAAATTTGACTATCAATAAATTCTATTACCTGTGTTGAACTGTAGATTTTTCGAGTTAGATCATAGTCAATAAAACCTGTAGAAATTGCATTTGCAAGGTCAGCGGCTTTTCTAGGGTTAGGGTCGGTAAATGATATGCTAATTGATTTTGCAGACTGGCTCAAAACCGTTAAATCAAGACTTTTACTGTATCTATTTACAATGCTCGCGTTATTATTAAGTGTAAAAAACACATCGTTTCTTGTTCCCGTTTCCTGGTCGTTTTTTATAATATCAAAATCCAATATTTTTATTGAAAGCGTTACGAACGGCAACTCTATATCCCCGTCTATTTTAAACACTTGATAATTAGCATCACCTATAGGCTCATCGATAGAAAGGTGTATTTGAGTGGTATTGGGAAAGTAGATGTAATATTTATGTGCGAAAGCTTCAGCACTAATTATGTCGTAATCCACGATATACGGAGAAGACATGTAAAGCTCATAATTTAGTAATTCTCCCTCGTTAAAATAGGAGATGTCAAGTGGCAATTTTTTGAAAATAGTTTTCAGAAACTCTTTTGACCGAATGACTTCCAAATCGGACATCATATCTTCGTTTTGGTTTTTACCAAAATCTATTTCAAGAAGCTGACTGGCTTGATTAGATTCTTTTAATTGTAAAATACTTGTACTTTGATACATGGGTTGGTAGTATCGCAAATACAAATAAGCACCACCAAACGCTAAAGAAACAAATAGTAAAATCCAGATGAACGATTTTTGGATTAGATGTATAAATAACCCAATTTCAAAATCTTGACTAAATTTTGTGAGTCTTTCTTTGTATAAATCAAGACTTTCGTTCTGTTCCTCTCTAGCGTCCTGTATCATCTAATTATTTAAAGCTGATAAAGCCTGCAATGTTGTTATCGTAAGCAAAACAGTTGTAAGAAGACTTACAAACGGGGTGATTTCCCTCAACAAATTGGAAGCAATTCTTCTTCGAGGTTCAACATAAATAATGTCCTCAGTACGCACTAACATATTAGCATACTTCAAACCTTCAATCGTACTAAGGTCGAACTCGTAAACCAGTGGGTCATTTTGATCGCCCGTTTTTCGTATCAATTTTACTTTTTGAGCCTTTCCAAATTCAGAAACTCCACCAGCGCGAGCTAAAACTTCAATTATCGTTGTGTTGTTATTGTTTAACTGAATAACGGTTGCATTGCCATAACTTCCTGGAAACACAAATACCCGTCGATTATTCACAAATAACTGAACAAATGGGTCGTTAAACGAATAAGCATATTTTTCTTGCAAAAAGAGTTCTGCTTCGCGCACTGTTTTACCACCAATCTTCACATTGCCTAAAACAGGTAATTTACAGGTACTATCTTGCTCCACTAAGTAACTAAAAACAGCTAAGTTTTGTCCACCGGCCATCATTTGCCCGCCAGCTTGTTGTCCTTGATTGGAAATGTCGATGAGTTTAAATCCAGCATTGGCGTATAGCCTAAAAAAGAATAAGTCGTTTGGCTGAATTATGTAGCCATTTGATTTTACGGTGTCGTCGGGTATGTCAAATTGATAATCCTTTTCAGTTTTAAGCATTATACTTTGGTTGATACAACTTGAAAAGCCAAAGCCCAACACAATAACGCTAAGAATTAAATGGAGTTTTTTCATGTTTTATTTTTGCGGTGCAAAGTTAAGCAAATCAATATTCTTGGCTTAATTCTATTCCTTCAATAACCTTGAATATAAAGTCTCCATGTTTTTAACCAAAACTTGATAGCTAAATTTTTCCATAACCATAGCTGTGCCGCAGCCCGCCATTGTTTTTCTGAGCTTTTGATTATCGACTAACTGCATTAAATTTTCAAGGAATAAAGTCTCGTTTTCTACCGAACTTAGAAAAGCACTTTCATTTGGTAGTACTACATTTTTAATTCCGCCGACTTCAGTGCTTACAATGGGCTTTCCTGCTGCTTGCGCTTCTATTAAGCTTACTGGGGTTCCTTCGTTCAGGCTGGTCAAACAAACAATATCAAGCCCAGCTAATGCCCAATCTATTTTTTTTATCCAAGAGGTAAAAATTACTTCAGCATCATTAGAAGTGCCATCGTGGAACGATAAGCCTGAAGCGGAGCACAATTCTTGAATGTCTTTTTTAGACTCACCGTCTCCAATTATAACAAAGCGAACAGGCGTATTGCTGTTTTTCTTAACGTGTTCTGCCGCTTTAATAAACAATTGGTGGTTTTTTATAGGCACCAATCGCCCAATTATTCCAATCGCCAGTTCATTATCCTTAATTCCAAATTTTGTCCTAAACGACGTCCTTTTCTCTTCAGTATTTTCAGTAAATGGAGTCAAGTCAAAACCCAATGGGATTACGGAAATTTTATCTACCTCAACAATTTTGTGAATAGTACTGAGTTCTTTTTTTTGCAGGTCACTAATTGCAACAATGGCGCTGGATTTTTTCGCCAAGTAGCGTTCTACGGTTTTGTAAATGCGGGTTTTGACAGGATTAAAATAACCGTGAAATACATGTCCATGAAAAGTGTGCACTATAACTGGAACCTTGCAAGAAATAGCAGCCAACCGTCCTATAGCTCCTGCCTTTGAGGCATGTGTGTGAATAATGTCAGGGTTGTATTTTTTGATTATAGTTTTAATTTCTTGGTAGGCCTTCCAATCCTGAATCGGATCCATAGACCGCCTCATTTCGTATATAATCTCTGGCTGTATTCCTAAATCATTTGCCATATACAAGGAAGATGCTTCAGAATCATCTTTCTCTCCACCAATGAGTTTGGTCTCGTACTCATCAGAAAGATACTTGGTCAAATAGGTGGCATTATAGGTAGGTCCTCCTACATTAAACCGGTTGAGTATTCTAAGTACTTTAATCATTTATAATACTTAAACGTGCATGTATTTGGAATACCAGCGCTGAAATACCAGCAAATTCCAAAGGGTACCTGGCGAATTTCCAACGTCTTTAGAATTTAGCTTTTTTAGTTGCCTTTCGACCGCAGGCCAGTTAAACAGTCCTTGTTGCAGTATATAATCTTGTGTGAAAGACTCAGTAGTTAATAGATGACTTAAATCTCCTTTTAGCCAACTGGTTACAGGGATTTCAAACCCTTTTTTTGGACGATTATAAAGTCGCTCAGGCAAAATACTTTTGAAGCTGTCTTGAACTATTTTTTTTCGAATGTTTTGGTTGATTTTAAACTGTACAGGAATTTCGAAAGCAAAGTTCACCAAGTTGTGATCTAAGAATGGTGTGCGTACTTCTAAACTATTTGCCATGGCCATGTGGTCCACTTTAAACAACATATCGTTAGGCAATACCAACTGCATATCGGTATACAATACATCGTTTAGCGTTCCATCTTTTCGGATGCTTTTTAATATGCGCTCTTTTCGTTTTTTGTAATTGTAAGCACCGTCCGTAAGTAGGTGAATTTTTTCGACATTCGATTCTTGCAATAGATAATTTGCAGATTCCTCATTTCTAAAAGTAGCCCATTGCCAATAGCGTTCTTTAGCTGGAAGTTTCATTCCAACAGCAAAACGTTGCAATTGTCTATTGGCATTCCAAATTTTATGATCCCGGTTTTTTGGCAGAGGATTTATCAATGGCGCTAGACTTGCTGCCATTTTTCTGAAGTTTCCCGGGTTTCTTGCTCTAAATTCTGCTGCGTGTTTATTGTACCCAGCAAACATTTCATCCGCACCATCGCCGCTTAGCGCAACTTTAATTTCTTTTCTGGTTTTTTTTGAAAGTATATAAAGGTTTATTGCACTTGAATCAGCGAATGGTTCATCAATATAATCCAATGCATCTTCAACATGTTCAATGAGGTCTTGGTTTGTAAGTTTAAACGTAGTGTGTTCCGTTTTAAACTTTTCTGCAACTTCTTCGGCATAATCGGTCTCGTCGAAGTAGGGGTGGTCTTGAAAGCCGATTGAAAATGTTTTTAGTTTTTCGGTGTACCTGGATGCCAGCGCACAAATTACGGAGCTGTCAATTCCACCGCTCAAAAATGCTCCTAGAGGAACATCAGAAACCATTCTCCTTTGCACAGACTCCTTGAGCAATTCCATGAAATTGGTTTTTGCAGTTTCGTAAGAAATTGGATTTAGGTCTTCGTGCGTAAAAGTTGGTTTTGGAATAGAGTAGTAGGTGACTGGGGTTTTCTCCTCCTCTTGAAGGTCAAAAATATTATTGATTTTCAGAAACTGACCGGGTTCCAGTTTATTGACGTTTTCAAAGATGCTGTTTGGAGCAGGAATGTAATTGAGTTGCAAATAATTAAACAAAGAAATTTTATCAAGGGTCCTGTTTAAGGGGTACTCGACCAATGATTTCAACTCTGAGGCAAATGCAAAGAAATTGTCCTGAAATGTGTACACCAGTGGTTTAATCCCAATTCGATCTCTTGCAATAAATAGTGATTTATCTACCTTGTCAAAAATGGCAAAGGCAAAAAAGCCGTTTATTTTATCCAAACACTTTTCCTTGTCGCTGATATAAAGTTGAAGCAAAACTTCGGTGTCTGAATCCGTTTGAAATACTACACCTTTTGACTGTAGCATTTCTCGATATACCTTGTAATTGTAAAACTCTCCGTTAAAAACGATGACATACCTGCCCGTAGGGTCAAGCATGGGTTGATTTGCGGCTTTTTGTGTATCAATAATTGATAAACGTCGGTGCCCCATAGCAATGTTACTTTCCGAAAAAATACCCTCGGCGTCTGGCCCTCTTTTTTCCAAAGCTTTGGTTGCCGCAGTTATTCCTTCCAAAACAGACTGGTCGCTGGTCAAAGAGACAATCCCGGTTATACCGCACATAGTGAATAATTCTTCAAGTCGTGAAAGTAAGACATGCGTTGTGTACTGAGTTTACTAATTGCCAAAAGTCTTAATATTTAGACAAAAAAAAGCTTCAACCTTTAATTTTGGCTGAAGCTTTTTTTAAATGATTTGTAATTACACGTGAATCACTTCATCGTAAGCTGCCGCAGCCGCTTCCATGATAGCTTCACTCATAGTAGGGTGAGGGTGAATGGTTTTAATAAGCTCGTGCCCTGTAGTTTCCAATTTTCGAATGGCAACAATTTCTGCAATGAGTTCAGTTACATTGTAACCAATCATGTGCCCACCTAATAATTCGCCGTATTTAGCATCGAAAATTAATTTCACAAAACCTTCGTTATGACCAGCAGCACTTGCTTTTCCAGAAGCTGAAAAAGGGAATTTACCCACTTTAATTTCGTAACCAGCATCTTTAGCCGCTTGTTCGGTATAACCCACAGAAGCCACTTCAGGGAAACAGTAGGTGCAACCTGGTATGTTGTTGTAATCAATCGCTTCAGGATTTAATCCAGCCATTTTTTCAACTGCAGTAATTGCTTCTGCAGATGCAACATGCGCTAGGGCTTGACCAGGAACAATATCACCAATTGCCCAAACAGTTGGGATATTTGTTTGGTAATAATCGTTTACCATTACTTTTCCTTTGTCCGTTGCAACACCAACTTCTTCTAATCCAATATTTGCAAGGTTGGTAGCAATTCCTACAGCAGAAAGTACCACATCGCATTCGATTACTTCTTCGCCTTTTTTGGTTTTTACAGTAACCTTACAACCCGTTCCTTTGGTATCTACAGAAAGTACTTCAGAACCCGTCATAACCTTCATTCCAGATTTCTTGAACGAACGTCCCAATTGCTTAGAAACTTCGATATCTTCAACAGGAACAATCTCTGGCAAGTACTCAATTAGCGTTACCTCAGTACCCATAGTTTGGTAGAAGTAAGCAAACTCAGAACCGATAGCTCCAGAACCCACAACGACTAATTTCTTAGGTTGTTTTGGTAAGGTCATCGCTTCTCGGTATCCAATTATTTTCTTTCCGTCTTGTGGCAAGTTTGGCAATTCTCTGGAACGCGCTCCTGTTGCCAAAATGATGTTTTTTGCCGAATAAACGCTTTCTTTTCCTTTATCATCAGTAACGCTTAGTTCTGTTCCCGATTTTAGTTTTCCGGTGCCCATGATGACTTCAATCTTGTTTTTTTTCATCAAGAACTTGATGCCATTACTCATTTTTTCAGCAACACCTCGACTTCGTTTTACAACTGCACTAAAATCTGCATTGGCTTCTTTAATGTTGATGCCAAAATCTTCGGCATGACTTAAATAACTGAATACCTGTGCACTTTTTAATAAGGCCTTTGTTGGAATACATCCCCAGTTTAGGCAAATACCACCAAGTTCTTCACGTTCAACAATTGCCACTTTTTGGCCAAGTTGTGCTGCACGAATAGCTGCTACATAGCCACCTGGTCCACTTCCTAATACAATAAGATCAAAATTCATATATCGTGTTTTTCTTTCGTTTAAATAAGGACTGCGAATTTATAAAATACCCTCCAACGACGAGCCTTGGTTTGCTTAAATCTTTGTTGCGGCCTAAACTGCGTTCTAGAATTAAAAGCAAGAAACATGAAAATCAAATTGGAGGGAGTGTTTTAAGAGGCGTTTCCTAAGAACTTTCCCTTTCCAATTGAAGAACAGATTTTTAATGGCTCATCATTAACTACACACTCAATGTATAAGTCGCCCTAATACCTGCTTTTGCTAGCTTGTTTGACAAGGAATAGTGGCGTTATTCCACCAAATAGGGTGTTTTACCATCGGTAATAATCACTTTAGCGTTGGGTGACTTTGCTAATTCTAGAAACGCTTCAATACCTCTAATTTGAATGATTTGTTCGGTTAATCCTTCAGAGATTATTTTCTGAGCATCTTTAGAGCCCGTTGCTTCAATTATTTTACGTTCGACCTCCAGTCGTTCTTGTTTTAAAATGAACTCCATACGCATGGCATTTTGTTCGGCTTGTAATTTTGACTCAATAGACAGCGCCAATCCGTTGGGCAATTTGATACTTTTCATCAATACAGCCTCCGTCAAAATTCCTTGAGGCTGAAGTGTAGTAGCCATTTTATCTAAAATTGCTTTTTCGATTTCTGCACGCATTCCCGAGTGCATATCCTTTGCAAAGTATTGCGCACAAACATCAGCTGCGGCAGATCGAAATACGTTGGCAATAATGTTTTCATATCCCAGCCCTATGTTTTTTATCACCTCTGGAACGCTTTTCTCATCGATTCTGTATAGAATAGAGATTTGAGCTTCCACGCTCAATCCTTCTTTACTTGGGAGGCTCAATGATAATTCTACGTCTTTTATTTGAACATTGGTTATGATAACTCTTGTCACAAATGGATTGTACCAAATAGATCCTTGGGTTTTATATTCATCGCTTAAGGTTCCAAGTCTCTGTTTCACGCCTACTTCGCCAGGTCTTATAATGGCACAACTAGAAAACGAAAGGAGGGCGGCAAGTGCTAGTATTGTTCTTGTGAAGTTCATGTGATTATGTTTTACTTGTTAATGAATCTGCGCTTACAATGCTAGGTAATAGTTTCCATTAGTGTTTATATATATATTAATTATGATACTCATAACTAAATATTTATGTAAAGAATCCTAGCTTATATTTAAGGTGCTGTTTTTTAGCTTTTTGAGTTGGTTTGTGTCGGTTTAGTAATCTAAAAAAGTGCTTATTTTTGAGGATATTGCCTATTTTGATTTAACAAAAAAAAGAGTTTCAGGATAAAAATTCCTATGAATTGAAACGCTCCTTTATTGTTTCAATGCTTGAATTTGCTTGTTTTTTACAACTGCTTTCGAAACAGTTCCGATAGTACCTTGTTCAAGTCCCCGCCTAAGCGTAGTTAATTGGGTTGGTCTTTTTGTAATTGGTGGTTGGAGGTTGGTGGTTGGGAGTTGTTCTCGATACGATCTCTCCTTCGTCAGAATCACTCCTTGCTCGCCGGCAGGCAAGGAACGGATAGCGTAATTTATTGGGTTGGAATTGATTAATTAGTTTAAGAAAAAAACAACTCCCTTCTAGATTGAAAGTATATTTTCAATTCTTAGCCTCTACTTTATCCCTCTTTCCAGCTTTATTTGCTCGTAAGCTTCTTGAACTTTTTGGAATTTCTCTTTAGCCGCTTTTTGGTATTCTTCGCCTAGGTTCATAACTTTATCGGGATGGTATTCAACGGCGAATTTTCGATAGGCCTTTTTAATTTCAGTTTCTGAAGCCGTTTTTTTAAGGTTTAAAACATCATAGTGGCTCGCCGAATCTACGTAAAACATAGATTTTAAAGAATTGAAATCGGCAGAGGAGAGGCGCAACCCATCTGAAATTTGTTGCAGCAACTTCAATTCTCTTTGATCTACAATTCCATCAGCCTTGGCAATTCCGAATAAGTACTGCATCAGTTGCAAGCGCATTGCGCTGGGCATGTTCATAGAAATTTGGGCGGTTACTTGGTTCAATGGTATTGGTTTGTCCAGCATATCTCTTAGCGCAATCAAGAGTTCTTTTGCATGCTGTGCTCCAAATTGACCAACCAGAAACTGTTTTACGTATTCTAATTCACTCTTTTTTACCTTTCCGTTGGCTTTCATTACGGCCGCACTCAACACCAAAAGACTCACGTTAAAATCGCCTCGTCCAGATGGCTGTTCACTTCCTGGACCTAATCGGTTGTCATTCGATGCACCATCCAACATACTTCCAATTGCAAAACCAATGATTGCTCCAATTGGCCCTCCAAAAGCCCAGCCGATTCCGCCGGCTATCCATTTACTATAATTCGCCATTTATTCCTTTAAATTCCAATGCTTAATTTTCAATTTCCAATTATTTGTTTAAGGTAAATTAAATTGATTGTTCAAAAAAATCAAAATTAATACTTGCATAAAATCAATTACCACCCATACCTAGCGTTTTACGCGGTACATTCAACATTCAAAACTCAACATTTAATTGCTTGCAAATAATCATTTACCACCCCTGAATTAACGCCGTACGTAATACGTTGAACATTCAACCTTACCAAGATCCTCCTGCACCGCCGCCGCCAAATCCACCGCCGCCAAAACCGCCAAATCCACCTGAACCAGATGAAAAATCATTCCAATTTCCAGGGCTGCCGCGCCCAACAGAACCTCCTAAGAACATTGCTGTCCAAAACGGAACAGAACTGGAGGAATAATTTCTTCTGCGACTGCTTCTTCTGCGTAAAATGAGAAACACAAAAATGAAAATTAGAAATGGTAAAAAACTTAATCCACTTGAACTACTATCTGTTTTATATAAATATTCTTTTGCCGAATACTCTTTAAGGGCGAGGCCTTTTAAAGTGGAAATACTTTTTGTAATTCCAGTGTAATAATCATTGTGTTTGAAGGAAGGTATCATCTCAATTTCAACAATTCGTTTACCAATTGCATCGGGTATAACGCCTTCTAAGCCGTAACCCGTTGCAATAAATACCTGCCCTTTGGAGCTACTAGTTTTTGGCTTTAAGAGAAGAACAATTCCGTTGTCCTTTCCTTTCTCACCAACGCCCCATCGTTGACCTATTTCCGTTGCCATTTGTGCTTTTTCATAGCCGTTTAAATTAGGCACAACGGCCAAAACAATTTGAACACCAGTACTTTTTGAAAACGACACTAAGTCCGCTTCTAATTGGTTTATTTGGTTTACCGAAAACACCTCAGGTGTTCCTTCAATAATATTGACTAATCGGGGAGGGCTAGGTTTTTTGGGAATCCCATCCTTGTCAAAAGCTTGGATACTGAAGCCTAACAGGTATGTGGGAACCAATAAAAATAGGAGTATTATATTTTTCATTTTTTAATTTTTACCGAATGAAATTTCATCACTCAGTTCATTGATATCGTCCGATTGGTAAGGGAAGAAATCTTGTAATTGCTCACCAACGGACTCAATTCCTTTTGATAATCCATCGCAAAATTGTCCTTTTTTGAATTCATTGAGTATGATGGTTTTTGTGGAATCCCAAAAGTCGTCTGCAACTTTTTCGTTAATAGCTACATCGCCAATTATTGCCAACTGCTTATCCTTGATCGCTAAATAGATTAATACACCGTTTCTTAAGTGCGTTTTTTGCATGTTGAGTGAAGAAAATACTTGACAAGCTCTGTCCATGACATCCTTCTTACAGTGATTTTCGACATGTACTCGTATTTCTCCAGAAGTATTTAGCTCAGCATGCTCTATTGCAGATACAATGCGTTGGCGTTGTTCAGCGTTAAAAAAGTTTTCTGCGTTCATAGTTTAGTTAAAGTTTACTGACGGTGCTTTTTCGGAACCTTTATCGGCCTCGAAATATCCTTTTTTCTCAAAATCGAATGCGCTAGCATAAAGGTTTCTAGGAAATTTTCTGATGTAGGAATTGTAATCACCAACAGCATCATTAAAGCGCTTTCTTTCAGTAGAAATTCTGTTTTCTGTGCCCTCTAATTGAGCTTGTAATTCCAAGAAACTTTGGTTTGCTTTTAAATCTGGATAACGCTCAACAGAAACCAACAGCCTAGAAAGCGCACCAGTAAGTTCACCTTGAGCTGCTTGGAACTTTTTAATCGACTCTGGATTTAAATCGTTCGCGTTTACTTGCACACTTGTTGCTTTTGCCCTTGCTTCGACAACTGCAGTTAACGTGCTTTTTTCAAAGTCAGCATAACCTTTTACAGTATTCACCAAGTTTGGAATTAAATCAGATCGCCTTTGATATTGATTTTCTACTTGCGCCCATTGTTGAGCAATTTGCTCATCTTTTTCTACCATACTATTGTAGCCGCATGAGCTCAAGGTTATTCCTGTTACGAGAACTAGAAAGAGGTTTTTTAGTTTTTTCATTTTATAAAATTTAAAAAAAATGCCGATTGAATTTCAATCGGCATTTTTAAGTTTAATCTATTAATTCAACGCTTCGTTTTACGAAGCTAGTAAGGTCTTTACCGGTCAACAAACCAAGAGAAAGCTGAGCTAAATCGGCAGCTTGTTTGGCCAATTTAGATTTCTTGTCTCCATCTTGTTCCATCAGAATCTTACTCGTAAGCGGGTGATTTGCGTTTACAACCAAGTTGTACATGTCCGGCATATTTCCCATGCCCATCATTCCACCGCCACCTGCAGCACTTTGTTCTTTCATACGACGCATAAACTCAGATTGCGTAATCAACATTGGGCTATCGTCTTCACTCAAGTTTTCAAGAACTACAGTATAAGCAGCTTTATCCACAACACTTTCAATCACTTCTTTCAGCTCTTTTTCCTGATCTTCAGTTAAATTGTGTTTAGCAACATCATCCTTAGCAACCAATTTGTCCAGTGTATCTGAATCTACACGTGCAAAGGTTACATTTTCCAATTTACTCTCTAATTGCTGTACAATATGAGAAGATAAAGGACTTGCCATTTCAACTACTTGGTAGCCTTTGTTTTGAGCGGCTTCTATATACGAATGTTGTTCGTTTACATCAGAAGCATATAGAATAACGATTTTACCATCCTTGTTGGTTTGCTTTTCTTTTACTTTCTCTTTGAATTCTTCAATGGTTTTGTACGCGCCTTCGGTATTCTTTAGTAAGTAAATACCTTGAGCTTTTTCCATGAATTTTTCTTCGGTAAGCATTCCGTATTCCATGAAAATCTTAACATCATCCCATTTTTGCTCGAAATCTGCTCGGTCTTTCTTAAACATAGAAGAAAGCTTGTCAGCAACCTTTTTGGTAATGTGACCACTAATTTTCTTCACGTTTCCATCAGACTGTAAGTAAGATCTAGATACATTCAATGGAATATCTGGTGAATCGATTACACCGTGCAATAAGGTCAAAAATTCAGGTACAATTCCTTCTACAGAATCTGTAATGAATACCTGGTTCGAATACAACTGAATTTTGTTCTTCTGCAGCTGCAAGTTGTTTGCATTCCCCAATTTTGGGAAGTATAAGATGCCTGTTAGGTTAAATGGAAAATCGACATTCAAGTGAATATTGAACAACGGCTCTTCAAAAGTCATTGGGTACAATTCACGATAGAAGTTGTTGTAATCGTCCTTTTTTAAATCCGATGGTTTTTTGTTCCAAGCTGGATTAGGGTTGTTGATTACATTATCAACTACTGTTTCTAATTTCTTAGGAGCATCATTTTCGTCTTTTGCACCTGAAGGATCATCAATACTTTCGGTTTTTGTCCCAAACTTAATTTCGACAGGTAAAAACTTACAGTACTTGTCTAAGATTCCTTTAATTCTTGGTTCCGCTAAAAACTCTTCTGAATCTTCGGCAATGTGTAAAGTGATTTTAGATCCGCGAGTTGTTTTTTTAGACTTTTTGATTTTGAATTCTGGGTCGCCATTGCATTCCCAAAGCACAGCAGGTTCATCTTTATATGATTTTGTTTCAACAGAAACCTTTTCAGAAACCATGAAGGCAGAATAGAAGCCAAGGCCAAAATGACCAATAATTTGCTCTGATTGACCTTCGTACTTTTTTACGAATTCTTCTGCTCCAGAAAACGCAACTTGGTTCAAATATTTTTTCACTTCTTCTTCCGTCATTCCTAGACCATGATCTTCAATGGTAATGGTCTTTTCTGTTTCATCAAAAGCAACGTTGATTTGAATATCGCCTAATTCTTCTTTGAATTCGCCGATTTTTTGAAGTGTTTTTAGTTTTTGAGTTGCGTCAACTGCATTAGAAACCAATTCACGAAGAAATATCTCGTGGTCAGAGTACAAGAATTTTTTAATAATGGGGAAAATGTTATCCGCTTGAACGTTTATCTTTCCTGTTGCCATTTTTTCAGTTATTTAGAGTTATTCAATTTAATTGTAATGAATGCAAGTCTTTTCAATGCATGTGCCAGTTGAATAAATGTGCCATTATGTCAATAATTTAAACATTTTATCTTTCTCGTAAGGACCAAGAGGATAATAGTTTTGGCGTTAAAAGAATGTTTAATTGTGTATTTGCATTGTGTTTAAATAATTGCAGTGAAAATCAGACTCTGTTTTGTGCTTATTCTAGTAGGTCTATTCGTTTCAAATGGTTTGAATGCGACAACTAAAACTATTAGCGGCGGTTCGTGGCTCGTATCAGGTAACTGGAGCCCAACAGGTTTGCCAGGAAATGGTGATACGATTATTATTACTGGGGCGGTCAATTTGCCTTTTCAAGACAATGATATTTCACTTAATGGTGTTCGAATAATTCTTAAAACCGGGGCTTACTTTACATTAAACAAAAAATGCGACCTCACTTTAGATGGAAATTCAGCTTTAATAATTGAATCAGGAGCAACCATTGAAGGAACTCACGGAAATTCTGTGGCCATTATTGGTTCATCTGGTAATCTAGTTGGTAATGGCTCATTCAGTGGGCCAAGAGCTGCTAATGAAGGTGGTTGGAATGCTGGAAGCACCAGTCCTTTGCCTGTGGCATTAGTAAGCTTTTTATCAGAAACTTTTGAAAATAGAGTGGAGCTAGAATGGAAAACGGCATCAGAATTAAACAACGATTATTTTATTGTAGAGAGAAAACTACAATCAGAATGGGAGGCAATTGGGCAAGTAACAGGCAATGGAACTACTAACGAAGTTCATTTTTATCAATATAGCGATTATACAGCTGACCTAAGTGTTTCTGCTTATTACAGATTAAGACAAATTGACTATGATGGCAATGAAGATGTCAGTCATATCATTCAATCTGAAGTGATTGTAAATCAAGGGCATTTGTATGTCTTCAAACAAAACGGTTCTTTTGTAGAATTAAATTTTGAAGAAGAACATTTAGAGCAAACAACAATTCAACTATTTTCAGAACGGATCTCGTATAGCTTTAAATTTCCTAGACCGACATGATGAAAGTGCCACAATACAGGTAGTTACGGCAGAGGGGCGCATAGTTTTTGACAAAACCTTTGATATTGTCCATAAAGAACAATCCGTTGAGATAGATCTTTCTGAATATTCAAGTGGTTGGTATGTATTGGGAATTATTGGAGCTGATAATGCTCATTTTGAAAAAATGATTCTTCTGAACGCTGCGAAATAGAAATTTATTTTTCATTTTCGTCGAATGAAAAAATTACTACTGCTCAGCAATTCTTCTATTCCTTCTGAACCCTATTTTAATTGGGGAAAACCATTTGTTAAAGATTTTCTTGGAGAAAAAAAAGTCAAAGTTTTATTCATTCCTTACGCTGGAGTGTCTATCTCTTTTGATGAGTATACAAAAACAGTTTCTGATGTATTTTCTACAATTGGTCATGAAATAGTTGGAATTCATGAATTCAAAAATCCACAGCAAGCAATAGAAAACTGCGATGCTCTTGCTATTGGTGGAGGAAATACTTTTCGTCTGTTTCAACAATTACACGAGCTGAATTTAATTGATAGTATTAATCAAAGAATAAATTCGGGGATGCCTTATATGGGTTGGAGTGCGGGGAGTAATACCGCCTGTCCGTTTTTATTTACGACCAATGATATGCCTATAGTTCAGCCTAAAAGCTTTATCGGATTAGGGCAATTGCCTTTTCAGTTAAATGTGCATTATACAAATGCGAGTATTGCTGGACACGGAGGAGAAACAAGAGATATGCGTTTGGCGGAGTTTCAACTACTGCACCCAAACATCAATTTGATTGGTTTAAGAGAATGTTCTTTGATTGAAGTTCGAGGTGATAAATATTTTCTGAAGGGTAGGGGTAACACGATGAAATTATTCCGGAACGATAAAAATCACAAAGAGATAGAAGAAGGAGAATTTAATCCTGAAGATTGGGGCTAGTTTGCTTTAGAAGGGTCTCTAGTTTCGTATTGCCAGATGTAGGTGCCCACTGATTCTCCGTTTTTGAAATAATAAGTACCTCCCCATTCGTAGCTTATTCGGAGGTATTCTGAACCGACTTTTTCTTTTACTACAATTCGTTTAGTGATTTTTTTACGCTCCTCTTCTTTTTGAGTTTCTGTAACACCTTCCGGGTAAGCATTTCCTAATTCGTTTTGATATTTCTTTTTATCTGTTCGTTCTTTTCCGCCAATATTTTCAGTCTCAAATTTTGCCTGTGGTCTTGGTCTATTTGATTTTTTAGCCAACATGATCATTCGTAAACGATTTTCTTGTTCCAATGCCTCGTGAATTGCTTGCTTTATTTCACTATTCGTAGGGTCAATGTCAACACCTTCTTTAAACTTATCTATCGAGTCATCGTATTTTCCCCCAGCAAACAAATCGTAACCTTCATCGAGTATACGCTCAACTTCTTTTGCTTTTTTGAGTTCAGCATCTTTATTGGCAGAATTACGCGCTTCAATCGCGGCCAAATTATCCAATTGAGATTTAATTGCAGCTAATCCATTTTCAGCTGCAGCATTGCTTGCATCGATTGAAAGTACTTTATCGTATTTACTTTTAGCTTGCTGATAATCGCGTTTTACTACTAATGCTTTTGCTTCATTTAAATAAGCATCAACCTCTTCCTGTCGTTCTTGCGCATTCATTTTTTTACGCTTATTCTCTTCTTCGGATATAAGCGCAGTAACATCACTTATTCTAGTTTTTGCAAGCGAATTTTGAGGGTCTAACTCAATTGCTTTTCTGTAAGCTCCAATTGCATCAGCGTAATTTTTATTCGTTACCATTTGATCTCCAATTGCAATTTGACTTGCTACCTTTTGTTTTAGTTCTTTTTTGGCAGATTCAGTAGCAAGCTTTTCACGCTCAGCTTTTGCAGCGGCTTCTTTTGCCAATTGCTCTTTATTCTGTGCAGCAACTTTGGAATCAATCTCTGCGATTTTTGAAGTTGCAATATTATTTGCATTGTCAATAGCTAATACTTCTTTGTATTTTGACTTAGCTTGATCGTAATTTTTTTGCATTGCCAAATTATCGGCTTGCGAAAGTAGACTCTGAATTTGCTTTTCTTTAGCTGCTTTTTGCCGAGCAAGTTCAGCGGCAGCAGATTCAGCAGCGAGCTTTTCGCGCTCAGCCTTTGCAGCAGCTTCTTTTGCTAATTGCTCTTTATTCTGTGCGGCAACTTTGGAATCAATCTCTACGATTTTTGAAGTTGCAATAGTATTTGCGTTGTCAATAGCTAATACTTCTCTATATTTTGACTTAGCTTGGTCGTAGTTTTTTTGCAATGCTAAATTATCTGCTTGTGAAAGTAGACTTTGAATTTGCTCTTCTTTAGCTGCTTTTTGCTGAGCAAGTTCAGCCGCTGCAGCTGCAGCAGCCGCTTTTTCCTTTTGTGCATTAGCAGCTGCTTCTTGAGCACGTTTTTCTTGATCCAACTTTGCTAATTTCAAATCTATGCTACTTATTTTTGACTTAGCATCAGCATTATTTGCATCAATTGATAAAACCTCGTTGTATTTTGATTTCGCAGCATTTAAATCTCCGGCAAGCTCCAGCTCGTTTCCTTCAGAAAGTATTGAATTGATTTTTGCTTCACGATCTGCTGCAGTCTTTGCTGCTTCTGCAGCTGCTAATTCCGCTGCTTTAGCATCAGCATCAGCTTTGGCTTTATTTTCAGCCGCTAATTTTTTACTTTTTGCTTCCGAAATTTTAGAACTGACTTCTTCATTTGCTGGGTCAATTATTAATGCTGAATTGTAACTGGCTAAAGCTGCGTCAAAATTATTTTCATTCAGCGATGCATTGCCTTTAGCCAATAACTCATCTACTTGTTTCCTCAGCTCTGCTTGTTTTTCTTTGTTCGCTTTTGCTTTAAACGATTGATTCACAGCACTTGAACAACTTCGCTCACTTCAGGAATCGATTCGCGCATCTTGCGTTCGATCCCCATTTTTAAAGTCATCGTGCTGCTGGGGCAGCTTCCGCAGGCTCCCTGAAGGCGCACCTTCACGACTGGGCCGTCGATTTCAACCACTTCAACGTTGCCGCCGTCGGCCATCAGAAAGGGGCGCAGTTCGTCGAGCACCTTTTCCACATTCTCCAGAGTTAGGGCCATGGTTTCGGTGCTCATGGGACGTGCACGACACATTTCCCCCACCCTACGGAGTGCCCCCATAGGCTGACGAGAGCGGTTTCCACCCAAGGTATTGGTGCAAACGACGGCTCTTTCCATCCGGAAGCTCGCTACGACGCCGTTTTGGTGGGCGCGGGAATTATGAGCGCCACCCT
>ENA-OWPI01001523-OWPI01001523.1-marine-metagenome-genome-assembly--contig:-NODE-1523-length-25375-cov-3.479959_pt1 | contig 25375 bp, 25 predicted proteins | sample MGYA00238138_ERZ651775 | MGnify/ENA primary metagenome ERZ651775 (study PRJEB26906, sample SAMN06265043) | marine metagenome | isolation source: Helgoland LTER site | place: Germany:Helgoland, sampling...
CTCAGTAATACAACTCTCACATCTTGATCTTCATTAAGTGCTGTAAAACTCTTAATAAGTTCTGAAATCATTTCTCCATTGTACGCATTGTTTCTTTCAGGTCGGTTTAAAATAACTTCAGCAACGCCTCTTTCATCAACATTTGTTATTACAATACCTTTGCTCATTTTTATCCTTTCATTATCTTTACTAATGATTATTTCATTTTTTAATGTCTAAAGAAGTTATAGAAGCATCTTCAATCGAAAAAGCTCGCAATCTTGTAGATACTTTAAAATAGTTATGTAAAACATTGCCAATTTTTTTTAAACAATTCTCTTTTTTGTTTTTATTTCTACTCTTTTTTTGACGAAATTTCATTTCACCAAAAATTTTATAATCTGAAGTCAATATATTAGTTTTAATCCAAGTAATCTGACAATTGTCTTTTGTTGCATCAAGTTCATGTAAAATAATTTCAATAATAGTTTTTTCTATGGGTTGTAGATTGTTTTGATCTAAACTCTGTTTGATGTTTTCATCAATATATAAAATTAAAGAGGGCATTTTTTTCTTTTTAGATTAAATTTTTATTAATTGAAAATCTTGTATGTTTAATATTATATAATTGTTAACAAATTAATAATAAATTTTAAAGGTTCAGAAAATGGATAATGAAGCGTTAGATATTAATCATTTAAATAAGTGGCTAGGCAACACAGAAATGGTAACTGATTACATTACTCCAATTGTTGAGCAAAGGTACAGAGCCACATTAAATATTGATCCAGGCAATCCAGCAATTGGGGAGGTTGTTACAACAGGTATACATTGGATGTTGGGTTGGAATTTGAAAAAAAATGATGAGCTTGGCGTTGATTCTCATCCAGCGCGAGGCGATTTTCTTCCACCGGTTCCCCTACCTAGAAGAATGTGGGCTGGTAGTCAAATCAAAGTAAAAAAACCTCTAAGAGTTGGGGATATAGTTGTAAAAAAGTCTAAGGTTGCTGATATCAAATTAAAAGAAGGCAGGACAGGGCAATTATGTTTTGTAACTGCGGAATATGAATATATAGTTGAAGATGAAGTTCGTCTTCATGAACTTCATAATATTGTTTACAGAGATGTTAGTAAAGCTGGTGGAGGTTCAGGAGTTTCTGACACAATACCTGATGATGCAGATTTTACAGAAACAATTTTCATGCATCCAACTATTCTTTTTCGTTACTCAGCAATTGGTTTTGTTGGGCATAGAATTCATTATGATTATCCTTACACAAAGAATGAAGAAAATTATCCTGATTTAATAGTTCATGGTCCATTACAAGCAACTTTTTTACTTAGAGCAGCCGAAAAATTAAAAGGTAAATCAGTTACGTCTTTTAATCATAAAGTTATGGCACCGGTCTTTGCTAACAGTGATTACATAATTGGGGCTAAAGAAAACACAGACGGTAGTGTTAGTTGTTGGGGCGCTGTTAAGGGTACAGGGATGACAATGCAAGCAGAAGCTTTTTTTGAATAAATCAATAGAGGGAAAGATGACATCAATAACAAAATTATTTGGTAGCTACGGGTATAATACTAAACTAGACAGTTTCAATGACGAAATGAAGTTTTTTGGGAAAATGTCAATACTGGACTGGTGTGGTGTGGCTTATGCTGGGAAAACAGAGCCAGTTTCTAAAATTGTTGCAGAAATGGTTAAAGAAGAAAATGGAGTGAATCAAGCTAGGGTCATTACTTCAGGTCATAATGTATCTGCTAGAGGAGCTGCTTTAGCTAATGGGGCTACTGGTCATGCATTAGATTATGATGACACACATTTTCTTTTTGTAGGCCATCCAACATCTAGCGCTCTTCCAACTGCTTTGGCACTTGGTGAAGAATTAAACTCTTCAATAGAGGAATTGTTATTAGCTTATATGACTGGGGTAGAGGTTTCTACGCGAATAGGACATATCCTAGGTTATTCACACTACAATGCCGGATTTCATCAAACAGCTACAAGTGGATCATTTGGATCAACTATTGTTGCTTCAAAATTACTAGGTTTGAATGAAGACCAAACAATAAATGCTCTTGGAATAGTTTCAACTAGAGCATCAGGAATAAAGTCTCAATTTGGAACTATGGGTAAACCTTATCATGCAGGTATGGCGGCTTCTAACGGTATCGAGGCCGCTAAACTATCTAAGTTAGGTTTTATTTCTAGAGACGATGGAATTGAATGTGATCAGGGTTTTTTCCAAACCCATGGTTGGGATAAAAAAATACCGCCTAGAGCAATTGAAAACTTAGGGGATGATTTTTTGTTTCCAGAGATTAAATATAAATTTCATGCGTGTTGTCATGGCTTACACTCATTCTTAGAAGCTTTAGACGAATTAAAACAAGAAAATAACTTTAATCCAGAAACAATTGAAGAAATTGAGATAGAAACAAATCCCTCTTGGTTAAAAGTTTGTAACATTGAAGAACCCAAAACTGGTTTGGAGTCCAAGTTTTCTTATAAACTAACAGCAGCAATGTCTATTTATGGAAAAGATACATCTAATTTAGACACTTATAATGATGAAATTTGTTTTGATGAAAATATGCAGAGGATGAGGGATAAGGTAAGGGTTATTCCTAATGAGACACTTTCAAACACCCAGTCAAAAATTTCAATCAAAGATGGATTAAGTAATATTAAAAATAATCACGATTTATCTGATGAAATTGAAAAAAATGTTTTGGAAACAAAGATAGTCAATAAATCTTCTTCCTTATTATCAAAATCAAAATCTGATGAAATTTCAAAAATCCTTAACTCTTCTAAAGAAAATAAGGTTAGCTCATTAGTTGATTGTTTAATAAAATAATGAGCAATCAAGATTCCAGTAAAGACCTTGATGGATTGTTAGTCGTAACAGTTGAGCAAGCTGTGGCTGCACCATATACTTCATGTAGATTAGCGGATGCAGGTGCTCGAGTTATTAAAGTCGAAAGGCCAGAAGGAGATTTTGCTAGAAATTATGATAATAACGCTCTTGGAAACAGTGCTTATTTTGTTTGGTTAAATAGAGGCAAAGAATCAGTTTCATTAGACCTAAAAAATGAAAAAGATTTTATACTTTTTAAAAATATTATATCTAAGGCGGATATTTTAATCCAAAATTTAGCACCAGGAGCATTTGAGCGTCTTGGTTTAGATTTAAAAGAATTAAGAAATCAATATCCTCGCCTTATTACTTGTTCCATATCAGGTTTTGGAGATGATGGTCCATATAAGAATCAAAAAGCGTATGATATGCTTATACAAGCAGAAACAGGTGTAATAGACATTACAGGTCACCCTGATAAAGATGGTTTTGACGGCAGAGCAAAAGTAGGCCCTTCAGTTTGTGATATATCAGCTGGTATGACCGCCTACCAAGCTATTTTACAAGCCTTAATCAAGCGGGGAGTATCAGGAAAAGGAAGACATATATCAGTCTCAATGTTTAATTCACTGGCTGATTGGATGAATCCTTTTTACCTCGGTTATGTTTACAATCAAAAAACACCTAAAAGGAATGGGATGACACATCCTATAATTGTTCCTTATGGCGCATTTGCATGTAAGGATAATCTTACTATTTTAATAGCAATTCAAAATGATAGAGAATGGGTAAATTTATGTAAAATAGTTCTTGAAGATGAGACTATGGCTCATGACAGCAGATTTAAAACGAACTCTGATAGAGTGTCTAATAGAACGTTAACAGAGAAAATTATTCAAGATAAGTTTTTACAATTTGAGAGAGAAGAACTGATTTCTAAGCTTGAGAAAGCAAGTGTAGCTTATGGAAGAATTTCAGATATGGAACAACTTAAAAACCATCCACAGAATAACTTTTTGGAAGTTGATACTAAAAAAGGGGTGGTTAAAGTTCTTGGCCCAGGTGCTATACATGATAATTACCTTCCAAAGGTAAATAAGATGCCTGAATTAGATGAACACGGCAAATTGATTAGAGCTGAATTTGGCTCCTAAGCGAAATAAAACATATAGGAGAAAACTTTGAGAAGTATTTTATTTTTACCAACGGATAAAATAGAAAGGCTACCAAAAGCAATAGGATCAGGTGCTGACAAGGTAATCTTTGATTTAGAAGATGGTCTTGCTCATGATAAAAAGGATATTGGTAGAACCAACTTTGCAGAGCTTGCTAATAGCAACTATAACGGTGAACCAGACAAATTTTTGTTGCGTATTAATGCTTTAGATACTGATGAATATAAGCAAGATTTAAAGATGTTAAAGTCTTTGTCATCTCTTCCATATTCGATTGCAATCCCCAAAATAGAATCAGCAGATGAATGCAGAACTTTTTTAAAAGATTTGGGTAAAAAAATATTAATATTACCTCAAATAGAAACCCCTAAGGGAATAGCTACTGTTGAGCAATGGGATTGTTCTGAAATAGAGTTTTCTGGGATTGGTTTTGGTTCTGCTGATTACTGTGCCTCTACAGGAGGCGATATGGGCAAAGCAAGTTTGGCCTATGGAAGAGGGAAAATTATAAATGCAGCATCCTTATATAATACTTTAGCTCTAGATGGAGTTTGGTTGGACTTTAGAGATCCAGATGGTTGTAGAGAAGAGACTCAATATATTAAGTCAATGGGATTTTCGGGTAGATTTGCTATTCACCCTGATCAAATAAAACCTATTCATGACGCATACAGGCCAACAAAAACAGAACTTGAGTGGGCCAAGGGTGTCCTGGAGGAAGCTAAAACTGCTGGTACAGGAGCATTTAAATATCAAGGTAAAATGGTAGACGCACCTGTTTTAGCTGTTGCTAGATCGATTTTATCGAGGGAGGATTAAATGGATGAAAATGCCTATGGAATTAGGAAAATAGGACCACAAAGATATAGGGAGGATCCAGGTAGATACTTTGAAGACTTTCAGGTAGGTGATGTTTATGAACATTGGCCAGGTAGAACTGTAACTGAGGCTGACAATATTTGGTTTACAAATTTAACCATGAATACACATCCAATACATTTTGATGCCAATTATGCATCCAAATCTGAATTTGGAAAATATCTTGTAAACTCTGCTTTTACTTTGGCTCTTGTTACTGGAATGTGTGTTAGCGGTACAAGTCAAAAAGCAATTGCAAATTTAGGATGGGAGGAAATTAAAATACCAGCACCTGTTTTCGTTGGTGATACTTTATATTCTGAGACAGAGGTGTTAGACAAAAGAGAGTCAAAATCAAGGCCTACCCAGGGCATTGTTAAGGTTAGGCACATAGGTAAAAATCAAGATAAAGTTGTGGTGATGGACATGGTCAGATCGTTTTTGGTAGCGAAACGAGGATATAGTGTTGTAGATGAATTAATCGAAAACTCTAAAAATTAAGGGATTTATTAATGAGCATGCCTCTTTCAGGCCTAAAAGTTCTTGCTTTTGAACAATATGGTGCTGGTCCATTTGGAACTCAGTATTTAGCAGATATGGGTGCTGAGGTTATAAAGATAGAACCAGCTGGTACCAGTGGAGATTACCTAAGAGATATAGGGCCTTATTTTATAGATGGTGATGATAGAAATTCAGCCTCTAGTATTTTTTTTCAAGCATTAAATAGAAATAAAAAAAGTATGACATTGGACGTGTTGTCTGATGAAGGCAAAATGATACTCCAAAAGCTAGTTCAGAATGCAGACGCAGTATGTAATAATTTGAGAGGGGACGTTCCTGAAAAATTAGGAATAACTTATAACCAATTAAAACCTTATAACAATGCAATTGTAGCGGCTCATTGCTCTGCTTATGGTAGAGAAGGACCAAGAAAAAACTGGCCAGGATATGATTACTTAATGCAAGCGGAGGCTGGATATTTCTCTCTAACGGGAGAACCAGATGGCCCTCCTGCAAGGTTTGGACTTTCAATTGTTGACTATATGTCTGGTCTCACAATGTCTTTTGGTTTAGTGAGTGCGGTATTGTCAGCTCGTTCAACTGGTCTAGGTAGAGACGTTGACGTAAACTTGTTTGACACGGCAATGTTTAATCAAAGCTATATGGCTGCATGGGCTTTAAATACAGATTTTAAGAGTGAGAGATTAGATAGATCAGCACACCCAATATTGGTTCCTTGTCAATTATATAAGACTAAAGATGGATGGATCTATCTGATGTGTAATAAAGAGAGTTTTTGGCCAGTATTATGTAAGAAGCTTGGAAGGGAAGATTTATGTTCAGATCCGAAATTCCTTAACTTTGCTGCCAGACAATCTAATAGAGATGAGGTTACTAAAATTCTTGATACAGAATTGATGAAAAAAAACACTTCAGAATGGTTGGTAGAATTTGGAGGAATAGTTCCAGCAGCTCCAATTTTAGATCTTAAACAGTCACTAGAAAATCCTTTTTTAAATGATAGAAACAACATTCAACATCTCAAAACAAAAAAAGGCGTCGATATAAGTTTGCTAAAAACACCTGTTCACATATCTGATTCTGAATTTCAAGATAATACTGCCCCAGAGCTTGGAGAAAATACTCAAGATGTTCTTAACGATATTGGTTTTACTGATGATGAAATAGCCAAGTTTAAGAAAAATAAGACTATATAGAACCAATAATTAATTATTAGATAACAAATTCACTAAATTATTAAAAATTCTTGTAATTATCTGTTTACCTCATATGCAGAACGTTATAGGTTGTGATTCTAAATATTTGGAGGAAATTTTTATGAAATTTACTAAACTATCACTTTTAGGTGCAGTGAGTGCTGTTGCCTTAACTTTCACAGCTGGAACTAATTTAGCTCTTGCTGATGGACATAAAGTTAAACCAATTAAGATGCGTTGGGCTTCTGACCACTCTGGTCCGCCACACCCTGCAGCTATAGCTGAGGTTTTCTTTGCTGAGCAAGTAGAAAAAAGAATTCCAGGCAGTAAAGTTCAGATTTACTGGGCTAAGTCTCTATATAATGTTCCAAAAGGAACACAAGCCTTAACAAAAGGTAACTTAGAGATGATGACAGGTCAGTTTGGAAAAACAGCTAGTGTTGAGCCTTACGCTAACGTTATTAATGGTGCTGGTAAGTTAACTACACCAGGTGCTATGCAAGGTTTAGACGGAACAAAAACATACGCAGAATTGAAAAAAGTTTTCAATGACAAGCATGGTATTACAATTTTTGGTTCTGGACACTTAAGTATGTATATGGGTGCTGGTGCTGTTAAGAGTAGACTTTTAGTGCCTGCAGACTTTGCTGGTAAAAAAGTTAGAAGTATGGGACCTGCTGAAAATGCCCTATTAGGTGCTTTAGATGCGAACCCAACAACCATGGCTTTTGGTGATGTTCCACCAGCTCTTCAGACAGGTGTTATTGACGGTTTACTTACTAGTTTAGGTGGATTTAACGCTACTAAAGAACAAGCTCCATATTTTACAGTTGCTGGTATTAACGGAATTGTGGGTGACTATTACTGGATGGGTGCATCAAACAAATGGTGGGCTACACTTGATAAGAAACAGCAAGATACTTTAGCTGACATTATCGTGAATGACTTTATTCCTTACCAAAAGGCAATTAACTTTTGTAACGACAAGAGACTTGTGGATAAATTCAAAGTTACTGACAAAAGTGCACCTGGTATTTATGTTATGAGCCCAGAAGAAGCATCTGTTATTCAGGCAAAAGAAGGTGGTGCTACTAACAAATGGATTAAATCTAAAGTTGATGACAGAGGTGATCAATTAGTTGATCAGTTTACTGCAGAAGCTAAGGCTCTTGTTGCAGCCAATCCATTAGGATCAAGTGCTCTAGAAAAAACAGACTGTACAGCATTTGCTTCTGATTTTGCTAAATATGCAAAAGGAAGTGCTCTTTACAGAAAGAAAGCTAGAAAATAACTTTATTAAGAAGGCCTGAATTTATCAGGCCTTCTTAAATTGAATGTAAATCATGGAAAACTTTTATAAAATCTCACAAAGAATCCAAAGTGTAATTGAAAACATTTTAGGTAAATGTTCTGCTTACCTAATGATAGCAGTTACTTTGTTTGCTTTAGCTGAAATTATTAGAAGGTATATTTTTGGTATTGTTTTTGAATGGGGCCAAGATGCTGTTATATATATGATGGTGTCATCAGTTGCTTTCTACATTTGTGTTACTCAAGTTAATAGAAATCATCTTGTCATGAGCGCAGTACTACAATTATTAAATGCAAAAGGTTTCCATAGGACGGTCGGTTTTTCTAAAATTTTTGTTTCTTTTTTTGTATCCTTATTTACAGGTTCTTTAACTTTTACATCCTATTCAACTATTGAGTATTCAATACAAATTGGTGAAATGACAGAGAGCCTATATTTCTTTATGTGGCCTTTTTATTTTATTCTCGCAATAGGCATGGGTTTAATGTCATTAGTTGCATTTCTTCAGTTGATTGAAGATATTCACAATTATATTAAGGGCGATCACTTTACTGCAGAAGTTGAAGTTGCAACTGATGTTTAATATTATAGGATAGGAAATTTATAATGGGAGCTCTGGGGGGATCTTTATTCACACTTCTGTTTGCAGGAGCACCAATTGGTATTGCTCTGGCTGGAGCAACTGCATTATTAGTTCTTTTCGATGACTTCTTAACTTATAGTACTTTGTTTGAAGCTTTTTTTAGTTTTTTAACCAAATATACTTTAGTAGCTATTCCATTTTTTATTTTTGCTGGTTTTTTAATGGAAAAAACTGGATTAGTAGCTAGTCTTTTTAAGTTTGCTGATGCTTTGGTAGGTTGGGTTCCAGGTGGTTTTGCCTATGCAACACTCTTAGCCGCAGTCTTATTCGGAGCAATTTCAGGGTCTTCTACAGCAATGGCTGCAGCTATGAGCGTTATAGCCTATCCTGAATTGGTTAAGAGAGGCTATCCTAAATGGATGGCAGCAGGTGTAATTGCCTCTGCAGGAGGTATTGCTCTCCTCATTCCACCAAGTATTACTCTTATACTCTTTGGAGTCATAACAGAAATGTCAATAGTTGACCTTTTCTTCGCAGGTATAATTCCTGGATTGATGTTGGCTATGAGTGATGCTGTGATTATTGTTAGTGTTTCTTTATTTATAAAACTTCCAAGAGGCAAATTTGATTTATGTGAGGTATGGCTTTCATTTAAAGCGGCTCTTCCTGCTTTATTAATGCCAATTATTATTCTTGGTGGACTTTATGGAGGCGTGTTTACGCCAACGGAAGCTGGAGCGGCCGCAGCTAGCTACGCTCTTTTTTATGGTTTAATTTTTAAGAGAAAGACTTTCACTAAAGAATTAATGCCAACAACTTTAAGGACAATGAACCTTACAGCAGTTGTTTTTTTCTTATTGGGTTGTGTAGGTATTTTTCAATTTTACTTAGCTAATATGGGCTGGCCACAAATGATTGCTGAGTGGGCAGGGGAATTAGGCCTTAGCAGAATAGGATTCTTATTTGCTTTGATGGGGTCTTTATTATTCTTATCTATGTTCTTAACTGGTGTAGCTATATTAGTACTTACTGTTCCTATTTATTTTCCAGTAGCTTTGGCACTAGGTGTTGATCCAATTCATCTTGGTATATTAACAGCATTATGTATAGAAATTGGAAGTGTAATCCCACCTGTGGGTCTTAATCTTTTTGCCGTTAGTGGTGTGACGGGTCTCCCAGTCACGACGGTGATTAAGGGATCTTTCCCATTTTGTATTTCAGATACAGTTGTTTTAGTCATAGTTCTGCTATTCCCAGCTTTAGCTCTAACATTACCAGAATTACTAGTTGTCTCTCACTTTAAGTAAAGTTCAAATAGAGATTTGGCATAGTCCAAAAGTTGGTTGTCACTTCCAAACTTTGTAACTAGCTGACAACCAATTGGCAGATTTTGATCTCCTCTAAATAATGGAATAGTTATACAAGGGTTTCCGCAAAGGGACCAAGTTGTATTGAATAATGCTGAACCTGTATATTCAATTCCCTTTAAAGCCTCTCCTGGAGCACTTGGAGTAATAATTAAATCAATATTATTAAAAACTGTATCAATATCATTTTTTAAAACTTGTACCTCTTTAATAGCTTTTTTATACAATTCATTAGTTACCTGATAACCATCACTTAAACGACCATTTCTCAAAATATCACTTAATTCATTATAGTGATTAAACCTCTCATATGAAATTGATCGCTTAAATTCATATCCACTTACATCAACATGTAGTTTGTCTGCTTTAGAGATAAGTTTATCAATGTTAAGATCTGTGATATCGAATTTTTCTAATCGAAGAGTTTCAATAAATGACTCTAATTTATTTTGGGTAGATATATCGGTCTTGTCCCAGTGAGGCGTTTTTACAAAGCCAATACGAAGGTTGTTCAAATTTATTTTTTTGGGCTCTACAAGTTTTTCTTCTAGTAGAATAGATCTAAAAAGAGAAACATCTTCCACTGACCTAGCTATTAACCCTAAAGTATCTATAGAAGGAGAGTTTGGTAGAATTCCAGATTTATCAAAATCTCCATAGGTTGGTTTGTATCCAATAACACCACAATAAGCAGCAGGCCTAATGACTGATCCTGTTGTTTGAGTTCCATAGCATACGGGAGCCATTAAAGCTGAAACGGCAGCAGCAGATCCAGAACTTGAACCACCAGGAGTATGGTCTTTATTGTGAGGGTTTGTTGTTAAGCCTGGGGCTCTATGACCAAGTTCAGTCGAAACAGTTTTACCCATAAATATGCAACCTGACTCTTTTGCTACCGCAACAGAAGCCGCATCTCTAGCAGGAATATTATTTTTATAAAAAGGTGTGCCAAGTCCTGAAGGCACATCGCTTGCATCAATAATATCTTTAATGCCAAAAGGGATCCCAAGAAGATTAGAGTTATTGGTATTATCTAATTCTCGTGCTTTTTTTATTGCATTTTCTTCATCAAGATAAATCCATGCTTTAACAACATTTTCTTTTTCTTTTATTCTCGCAAAACAACTAGATACCCATTCGGATATTGAGAGCTCTCTGTTTTGTATTAATCTAATAGCTTCGGTGGCTGTTAATTCATAGGGTTTACTCATTGGAATAACTCTCACGCATTTAAAGAATATGTATATTAATAGTTAAATTTTAGTTTTGTAAAATTAAATTTTAGTTTAACATTTTTTATAATTATTTGGAGAAACTTATGGAAAACATGACTGAAAAATTTGCTGAATTTTGTCAGCAATTAACGTATGAAGACCTTCCTCCTGAGGTTATAAAAAGAACTAAATTATTAATTTTAGATACTGTCGGCATTATTATCAGAGCAAGACATGACGCAGAATCAACTTCGAGTTTAGTATCAGCTATTAATAAATTAGAAATGTCTAATGGAAGCTGCCAAGTTTTTTCAGATGAAAAAACCTACTCTCCTAGTGCTGCTGCTTTGTTAAACGGCACCCTCGCACACTCTCTTGATTTTGATGACACTCATGCAGAGGCTTCACTTCATTCAAGCGCACCTATTTTAGCTGCCGCTTTAGCGGCTGCTGAAATGAATCAATCCTCAGGGCAAGAGTTAATTGCTGCTTGTGTTGTAGGTTATGAAGTTCAGATAAGATTGGGATTGGCAGGTGGTTCATCAACTCACTATAAGAAGGGTTTTCACCCATCAGCTACTTGCGGTATTTTTGGTGCAACTGCTGCGGCAGGATATCTTATGGGCCTTACTAAGAATCAATATATATCTGCTTTTGGAATAGCGCTTAGTCAGTCAGCTGGATCTATGCAGTTTTTAACAGACGGCGCTTGGACAAAAAGGTCACATGTTGGCCAAGCAGCTCAAAATGGATTGAGTTGTGCTATAATGGCAGGTGAGGGGTTTAAAGGTCCATCGCAAGCTTTTGAAGGACAGTGGGGTTATTTTCATTCATATGCTTCTGGTGGGAATATGGATAAAGCAGTAGATGGATTAGGAAAAAAATTTGAAACTCTCAATTTAGGAGTTAAACCTTATCCATCATGTAGATATAGTCATGCAGCAATTGATGGAATAATTGAATTAAAAAAAGAGTTAGGCTTTTCTTCAGATGATTTAGATGATGTTGATATTGGTTTGTCAGAAACGGCTTTAAATATTATAGGTTACCCGTTAAGAGACAAACAAAATCCTAAGAGCGTGGTTGATGGACAATTTTCAATGCCATTTTGTGCTGCAGTTACTGTTCAAAGTGGAGGTTTGAAATGGGACGATTATAAAAACCATCTTAGTAATAAAGACACGCTATCTTTATGTAATAAAATAAAGGTAAGTCCTGACATAGATGCTGAAGAGTGCTGTCCTGAATACATGAGTGCCAAAGTTAAAATCGTTGTTAAGGGAAAAAAACACGAAAAATTTATAAAAATTCCAAAGGGCGAGCCTGAAAATTTTATGAATGATTCTGAGTTCATTTCTAAATTTAGAAGTTTAACAGAGCCTTATTTGTCTAATATGAGAATTGATGAATTAACAAATTTAATGCTAAAGATTGACCAGTCTAATAATATAAATTCTATCTTTGAATACAGCCAAATTGATAGATAGAAATTTCTAGGAGTAAAATATGAATGAGCAAAGCATAGTTGAACTTGAACAAAAAAGCTCAATGTCAGAAGAAGATAATCTAATAATAGATACTATAAATAAGTTTCTAGAAAAAGATGTAAAGCCGTTTGTCAAAGAATTTGAATCTGAAGATAAATACCCTCAAATGATTGCTGATAAAATGGCAGAGCTAGGACTTTTTGGAGCAACTATTTCCCCTGAATATGGGGGTTTAGGCTTGTCTGCTGTTACCTATTCAAAAATAGTAGAAAATGTTTCTGCAGTTTGGATGTCAGTTTCTGGTATATTTAATTCTCACCTCATCATGTGTGCTGCAGTGGAACGATTTGGAACGGAAGAGATGAAAAAACATTATCTTCCAAAATTTGCATCTGGAGAATTAAGGGGTGGGATAGCTCTAACAGAACCAGATTGTGGAACTGACCTTCAATCAATTAAAACAAAAGCAGAAAAAGTAGATGAGAGTTATGTAATTAATGGAACTAAAACTTGGATAACAAACTCTGTTCAGGGAAATATTCTAGCAGTTTTAGTTAAAACAGATACTCATATTAAACCAGCACACAAAGGTATGAGCTTAATTCTTGTCGAAAAGAAAGACGGATTTGTATCAAGAAAATTAAAAAAACTTGGTTACAGAGGAATCGATACTGGTGAAGTACAACTTGAAAATGTTAAAGTTCCTACATCAAATCTTATTGGTGAGATAGAAGGTAAAGGGTTAAAACAAATTTTAGCTGGATTAGAATTAGGACGTATTAATGTTGCTGCTAGAGGAGTAGGGGTTGCAAGAGCATCTTTAGAAGATTCTATTGAGTATGCAAAGACTAGAAAAACATTTGGAAAACCAATTAGCGAACATCAGTCTATACAAATTAAGTTAGCTGAAATGGCTACTAAACTTGAAGCTTCTAGATTACTAACTGAACAAGCTGCAAAAGCTTATGACTCTGGCAAAAGGTCAGATTTGCAAGCAGGAATGGCTAAACTGTTCGCAACAGAAACAGCTTTATTTAATTCTACTGAAGCAATGAGAATTCATGGAGGGTTTGGGTATTCTCCAGAGTATAATATTGAAAGATATTACAGAGACGCTCCACTTTTAGCTATAGGTGAGGGAACTAATGAGCTTCAAAAACTTATTATTGCGAAGCAATTAGTTTCTGATAATTAAAAATATTGATTGTAAAAAACCGTAGAGCTAAATGCTAAAACACCAACCAGAAGTCCTACAATTGGCTTTTGTGAAAAGAATAAAAATGTTAACACGCCAATTAAGAATGGTATAATTCTGTCTAGTATTTGAGTTTCTGCTAGAGCCCCAGTAGGGAAAATAATAATTCTAATCATCAGTCCTGTTGTCATAGCAAAAGCAACAGCGTTTATCCATTTTGCTAAAAGACTGTCTTTATCTATTTTTTTTGATAAAACAAGTCCAAGAATTCTCCATACAAATATTCCAAGGCTCGCTATGAGCAGCATAACCCATGGCAGAAGGTCACTATTTTCAGGTAAAAAATTAAGCATTTACTTTACTTTTATTTAAGAAATGATTAACCCCTAATCCAAGTGTCCCTCCACAAAGGCCTGCTATAATTAAACTCCAATCACCAAAGTAGGGGAATAGAATAGGGCAAATGATGCCTCCACTTATCACAGCTACTCTATAATAAATTTCAACAGCTCTTAGCATCAAAATGGTTAAATATAACGGCATGATAAAAACTGGAATGGACACAATATCTGAAGGAAGTAAATAATATAATTTATAACCAATTATTGTTGTTAAAGAAGTGATAGTCACTAAGGCCAAGGTTAAACCTTTAAAAAAATGAAGAAGTTCTTTTTCCTCTAATTCATTCCTAGCCTTTGATAATTCAGCCCAACCTGTAGGACTAATTAAGTGAGCCCATAGTAATTTAGAAATGAAAGAAATTTTATGACTATGTATATTTATTAAGGTCATCCCTGATAATACTAGAAAAAACTGTCTAACATTTGCCAATAATACTGTTGTAAAAAGTAAGATAATAGGAGCACCAATTGTATATAAAGATACAAAAATAACCATTCCTGGCATACTCCAGAGCACCAATAATGAAGCAAGACATATATAAATATCAAGACCAGCCTCGCCAGCATAAACCCCATAACCAAACATAGCGGCACTCATTCCAATCCCTGGAAAACCAAATCCCGTCAAAATACCTTTTTGAAATGGAGTATATTTTTTTTTCATAAATATATTTTCTAAATTATGTTTTTGCTATCAGATCAATTTCAACTGAAGCACCTACAGCAAGACCTGTAACACCGATACATGTTCTTGCAGGAAGTTTGTCTTCATTAAAATAAGATTTATAAATTTTATTTACCTTATCAAAGTCTTGAAAATTCACTAGGTATACTCTTACAAAAGTCACTCTTTCCAGTGAAGAACCACATTGTTCTAAAACATTTATTAGATTTTTCATTACTTGATGAGTTTGTTCTTCTACGTCATTACTAATAAGTACATCAGGATTGTCTGGTAAAGTAGGCATTTGCCCAGTAATAAAAATAAAGTCTCCTGCCTTAACAGCATGACTAAATGGGCCAACTCTTTTGGGTCCCTTATCGAAAACTAAATGTTCTATATCCAATCTATATCTCCTGATAAGATTACTTGTTGTGAAAAAAATTATTTTAAATAAACTTGCATTTACTGGGGGAATTTTCAATGAGATTTAAAAACAAAACGGTGATTATTACTGGAGCCGCTGGTGGGATTGGCCGTCAAACAGGATTAAGCTTTGCTAAAGAAGGCGCTAATGTGGCTGTTTCAGATTTAGACTTTGATCAGGCTAAAAGAGTATCTGATGAAATAACGTCTGCTGGTGGTATTGCAGAACCATTCAAGCTAGATGTAACTGATCAAAGTGAAACTATAGAAGTGATGAAAAATGCTTATCATCATTTTGGTAGCTTGGATATTGCATTTTGTAATGCAGGAATAAGAGAAATTGTTTCTCCTTTAGAATTATCTATTGAAGAGTGGAGAAAAGTAATTGATATAAACGTCACTGGCGTTTTTATTACGGCTCAAACATTCGCAAAAAAATGTATTGAGAATAAGGTAAAAGGAAACATAGTCATAACGTCTTCTACCCTAAGTGTAACTTCTGCACCAAATAGGTGTGCATATACAGCTTCTAAACATGCTACAGCAGGAATGACAAAACAACTAGCAATGGATTTAGCTAAATATAATATAAGGGTGAATGCTGTTGGGCCTGGAGTAATTAGAACGCCATTAACAGAAAGATATTTTCAAGATGAGGAAGCATCACAAAAAGTAAGAAATTTACACGCAATGAAACGTTGGGGAGAACCTAATGAAATTTCTAGTGCGGTCTTATATCTTGCTAGTGAAGAGGCAAGTTTTTGTACCGGAACAAATTTGATTGTAGATGGTGGATGGACAGCTGGAAAAGATTGGTAATTAACTAATTTTATTTAACACTGGATGTAAGTATTCTAAAAATTCTTTTGGATTTTCGCTCATTGGGAAATGACCTACATTTTTCATTTTAATCATTTCAATCCCAATAGTATCAGCAAGTGATTTTGTCTCTTCTGGTGTTGCTGAGTAATCATATTCACCAGTTAATAAATAAATTGGACATTTTGAATTATCAATTTTTTTTATTTCATTACCAATATTTCCATCGAATTTATAAAAAAACAAGTCGCCTTTAAAAATCCCAGGTCCACCTTGCATGTAATGCCACATTGTTTCAAATTTATCACTTTCAGGACTTGTTGGTGCCATTAAGCCATAGGCAATACCTCCGCAGACTTCTCCTCCATGTACATCTTGTCTATGAAGCCAGCTGATATCGTAGTAAGGATCTAAATGACCAGCACTTTGTAGCCCTATTAAAGCTCTAAATTTATCTGGAAAATGTATTGCTAAATGAAGAATAATTCTTCCTCCTATAGAACAACCCATTACAACTGGTTTTATTAATTCAAGACCATTTATAAAACTCATGATTTGGGAAATATAAAAATCAGTAGATAATTTATAATTTTGAATTTTTGCATTTTCGGGTGGAGAAGATTTCCCATGCCATGGCATATCAAATACAATTACCCTAAATCTTTCTAGGATTTTTTTATCATTTAAAAGAGCTCTATATTGTCTTCCATCGGACCCCGCTGTGTGTAAGCAAACTAGCGGAATGCCCTGGCCTGCTTCTTCCCAGTATATTCTATAGTCAATACCATCAATTTTAAATTTCCCATATTGACCAGAAATAGGTTCTTTTTCAATTTTCATTTTTATTTTCCACTGGTCTTAAGGAGGCTAGAAGTAATTTAAAGTATAGTAAGTGAGACATTAAAGGATGGAGATCTCCTTCAAATTTTAAAACTTTTCTTCGAAGCATTGCTATAATATCGTGAGAGCCTGGTTGAGGTATAGGCTGAAAAAATTTTAACCATTCGTCTTTAGGTGCAGTTAATTTGAAAACGTAGCTTGGCATTACAAAAGGTCCTTCTTGAACGCTGGTTACCACACCCTTTTCTATATTGATCAGATACTCATTCTCAACGGTATTGATCATAAAATTGGTATTAAGATACTGAGCCATTATAGAGAGTTGATTTCGTCGCTCGTTTTTCTCAGTTAAAGACTTAAACATATAATACTCATAAAATATCTAATTCAGATTGGCATAAAATTAATTTTTTACCAATTAGAAATTTTATTTGATATGTTATTTAAAATTAAAACTGGAGGGGCTTGTGAACGGTGCAGAGAGTTTAGTTGGTACTTTATTAGAAGGTGATGTTGATGTTTGTTTTACTAATCCTGGAACATCAGAAATGCATTTCGTTGCAGCTTTAGATAAATATCAAAATATGCGAAGCATTTTATGTCTTTTTGAGGGATGTGCTACTGGTGCTGCTGACGGCTACTTTAGAATGAACAGGTCACCAGCATCAACTTTACTACATTTAGGTCCTGGATTAGCCAATGGTCTTGCAAATCTGCATAATGCAAAAAAAGCTAATTCAGGAATTGTAAATATAGTAGGTGAGCACGCTCTTGATCATATAAAATTAAATGCACCTTTAACTTCAGATATTGAAGGAATAGCAAGGCCAGTTTCCCATTGGGTAAAAACTAGCAAATCTTCAAAAGATATTGCAAAGGATGGGGCTGAAGCTATTAAACAAGCAAATGTAAAACCTGGGCAAATTGCAACTTTAATTTTGCCAGGTGATACTGCATGGAATGAAGGAAACAAAATTGAGTCTATTGAATTAAATATGAAAGCTAACATTGTTTCTTCTAAATTAATAGACGAAGCAATCTCACAACTTGAAGATGCAAAGAACCCCCTTATACTTGTTGGTGGGGACGCTTTAGAAGAAAATAACCTTATTAAATTAGCAAAAGTAGCTGATAAAATAGGCTGTCCAATTAAAACTGATTGGTTTAATGCTCGTTTAGATAAAGGTGCGGGGAGAATTAATTCTGTAAGAATACCATATGTAGTTGATAAAGCAGTTGAAGTCCTTAAAGACTTTGACACTATTATTATAATAGGAGCTAGACGACCAGTTGCCTTTTTTGCATACCCAAATAAGCCTGGAGTTTTAACACAAGATACTACTAAATTTTTTGAATTGGCTTCTATTTCAGATGATATCACTAAAGTTGTTGAAGAGTTATCAGATAAAATTGGAATATCAAATAATACTCCTAGTACTATTTCAAAATTTGATATCCCAGACATTCCTAAAGGTCCAATAAACCCAATGTCATTGGGAATGGTATTAGGTGCATTAATCCCAGAAAATGCAATCATAGTTGATGAATCTGTAACTACTGGAAGAGAATTCTTTTATCAAACTTCAGGATCACATCCACATACATGGCTAAATAACTGTGGAGGATCTATAGGATTTGGTATGCCTGTAGCAATTGGAGCGGCTATATCATCTCCTGATCAAAAAGTTATTTCTTTAGAAGGTGATGGAAGCGCCATGTATACCGTCCAGTCTTTATGGACTATGGCAAGAGAAAATTTAGACATAGTTGTGTTAATTTTTGCAAACCAAAGTTACAAGATCCTTCAAGGAGAATTAACAAATGTAGGTGTTGATAACCCAGGAAAATCAGCAATGGAAATGTTGTCTTTAAAAGATCCAGCATTAGATTGGGTCTCTATATCTAAGGGCATGGGAGTTGACGCTGTTAAAGTTGATAATATTGAAGATTTAGTAAAATATTTTAAACATGGTCTCAAAGAAAAAGGTCCATTTCTAATTGAAGTTTTGATTTAAATATTTTTAATGTAATAAAATTGAAATAATTGAGTAGTATTTAATACATGTTTTGAGAATTCATAAAGTTGAAGTTGATGAAATTAAGGTAGGCTTTAACTGAGTGAAACTCAAAACTTTTAAAGATTTGGGTTATTTTTATTAATCCAAACAACAGGTAAAACTTTGCTAATCCTTATAATTTACTTTATTAAATAAATTAAAATAATCAATATATCTAAGGTAAATTAATTATCGAACCCTTTATTATTGCTGCAGTTTTGTTTGCTGCATTTTTACATGCTCTCTGGAATTTCATCTTAAGGGGATCTAATGATAAATTGTTAAGTATGACTTCAGTTGTCTTGGGTCATATTCCTTTTGCTTTAATTGGTCTTTTTATATTCGGGTTACCTGATCTAGTTGGTTTAAATTATATATTAGCTAGTTCTTTACTTCATTGTCTTTATCAGATTTTTCTTCTTAATGCCTATAAATTTGGAGAGTTGTCTGAGATCTACCCAATTGCTAGAGGTTTATCTCCTTTAATTATTACATCAATGAGTTTTTTGTTTTTTTATGAAAACATTTCTTTACAAGAAACTATAGGTATCTTTCTAATCTCATTTTCTCTAATTATTTATGGTTTAAAACAATTTCTTGATAAGAAATCTAATTTCAAAGGTTTTTGCCTTGCAATTATAACAGGATGTTTAATAGCGAGTTATTCTCTAGTAGATGGTTTTGGCGCTAGAGTTACACAAAATCCAATAGGGTTTTATAGTGTAATGACTTTAATTAATGGATTCATTTTTTTCTTTTTTGCTCGATGGAAAGAAAGAGGAATACTCAATAGAATAATTATTAGTGGAAAAATATCATTTTTTGTTGGTGGCACAGCTTCTTATCTCGCTTATGGCATTGTCGTTTGGGCATGCTTGTATCTTCCTATTGCGGTAGTCTCATCTTTAAGGGAAACTTCTATTTTATTTGCAATCTTCCTGGGTTTATTTTTTTTGAAAGAGAAGCTTGATTTAACTAAATCCTTATTAATAATTGGTTTGTTTTTAGGTATTTTGATTTTGAGATTAGGTTAATTTTTATTAACATGTTATCTTAAGTGTCTAAAAAATACTCTGAAAGCATTATAATTGGATATCTCAAACAACCCAAACGAAATTGCTATAATCGTTGGTTTAGCTTTTTTAATCGCAGGAATTGTTAAGGGAGTGATTGGAATTGGTCTTCCTACAACAGCAATCACAATAATGACATTTTTTGTTTCTCCATTAATGGCTTTAGGACTTAATCTTATTCCAATGACAGTCGCAAATTTTTGGCAGTTCAGTAAAGCTGATGAACCTAAAGAATTAATGAAAAGTTATAAATATTTTGCTATATCACTGGTTATTTGTATTTTAATTACGTCATTTTACGCCAATCAAATTGGTGATAATGTAGTCAGATTGATTTTTGCTATTGCCGTTCTTTTATTTGTCATACTTCAGGTTTCTGGTTTCAAATTTAAAATGAAATCTAGTCATGACACATTTTGGCAAGGTGGCTTAGGTGCATTAGGTGGTTTAATTGGAGGTGCAGCATCAATATGGGCAGTTCCAGTTACAATGTATTTGTTAATGAAAAATGTAAAGCCTAAAGAGTTTGTTGATATAAGCGGATTTTTGATAATGATTGGTTGTATACCTGTTTCGATTGGGTACATAGCTACGGGTGTTTTTCAGTCAAATATGTTTATTTATGGAGCTCTTGGGTCAGTGGTTGCAGTAATAGGGTTTCAAATAGGAGAAAAGCTTAGAAATAAAGTAAATGCTAAAACATTTAAAAATTTGTTGCTCATTTTTTTTAGTATATCAGCTATAAACATGATTATACGATCATTTTTAGAGTATAATATTTTAAATTAAATTATCTTAATCTCTACTTCTGATAGATCCTCAACTTTATATATTATGTGATCACCTTTATTAGGAGCACGAGTCTTAATCACGCTTCCGGTAATTATAACACTATCTTTTGGGATAGTTCTTCCCAACGAAGTTAATAGGTTTGAAACCCAAGATAATGACTCAAGTGGGTTAGCGTCCTTTATCATTGCATCTTGGGGAGCTTCATCATTCCAAAGTAATTGTGATCTAATAACATCTAGGTTTAATTTTTCCCAATTTGAAAGTTCTTTACCTAAAACTATACCAGAACACCAAGCATTATCAGTTATCATTGTTAAGGGATTAATATTTGAATAATCAGCATCTCGATCTATTATTAATTCAAAGGCTGGTGACAGGGATTTTATAAATTGTTTAATATTATTTTTATCAAATGGTTCCATTCCTGGTTTTAAGTCATCAGACAGTGTTACTGCTAATTCAAATTCTAAACCTAATCCATGAAAGTTATCTAAATCAAATGTTTCTGGACTGGATTTGATTTCATTTGCAAAAATTCCTCCAGCTATAGGATGGTCTATTCCACATAGTTCTTGTTGAACTTTAGAAGCAAGAGCAATTTTAAAACCACCTAATTGGCCTCTTCCAGAATTTTTTTGAAATATTTCTTGTATTTTATAAGCCTCATTAAGATTTTTAGGCATTAATGTTTCAGGTAAGTTTTGAAAGTTTTGTTTCGATTTATGTTGATCTAACATAAATTTTGCAATTTGTTCTAATCTATCCATACCTAATCCTTAACAAAACATTTCGTAAATATCTTATAAAAAATTTCTATTATTACAAACTTTTGTTTGATATTATTTTTTATCAAATGACTAGTTTGTTGTAGAGGAAATTTTGTTAGACAACCAAATAATTAATATTAGAAGTGAAGTAGATAATTGGCTTAAGAGTTTTAATGAATCTATTTTACAGCAAAAAAATAAAGATGAATCTATCAAAATACTCTCTAACCTATTTTTTGAAGACAGTCATTGGAGAGATATTTTATCTCTTACATGGAAAATACAAACTGTATCTGGAAAATCAAAAATTATCGAAGATCTTTATAATAATTTCTTAGATGTTTCAGCAAAAGACTTCCAAATTGATCAGGAAAGAACTCCTCCTAGAGAAGTCATAAGAGGTGGGAAAAGTGTCATTGAGGTAATTTTAAAATTCAATACTAAGTTTGGCGAGTGTGAAGGCATCGTTCGTTTATATGAAGATCATGAAGAACAAAGACAGTTTAAAGCATGGAGTTTTTTGACTGCTTTAAGCGAATTAAATAATTCAAATAATAAAGAATTAGAAAAATATCAGAATACGTTAGAAGGGCCTAATTGGTTAGATAAAAGAAATAAAGATAGGTTGTTCAATAACAGAGAACCGGAAGTAATTGTTGTAGGAAGTGGGCAGGCAGGCTTATCAATTGCCGCACGATTGAAACAACAAGATATAGATACACTGATTGTAGATAAAAATGAGAGAGTTGGAGATAACTGGAGAAATAGATATCACTCTCTCAAATTACATAATCAAACACATGTAAATCATCTTCCATATATGCCTTTTCCATCTACTTGGCCAACATATATTCCAAAGGATAAGTTAGCAGGGTGGTTTGAGTATTATGTTGAAAGTATGGAATTAAATGTATGGACTAATACAAGGTTTATTGGAGCTGAATATAAAGAAGATAAAAAGTACTGGAATGTAAAACTTAAATTATCTGATGGAACTATAAAGATTATGAAGCCAAAGCATATAGTTATGGCGGTTGGTGTAAGCTCAGTTCCAAATCGTACCAAAATAACTGGCATAAACGATTATAAAGGTAAGGTTATTCATTCAGTAGATTATGATAGTGGAAAAGACTATAATGGTAAAAATGTTTTAGTATATGGAACTGGAACTAGTGCACATGATGTTGCACAAGATCTTTACGTGCATGGAGCAAACGTAAAAATAGTACAGCGATCACCATCTATGGTAGTCAATGTGGAACCCAGTGCACAATTGCCTTATCAATTATATAGTGAAGGTCCAAATATTGACGATTGTGATTTAATAACTATTTCAACACCTCTACAAGTTCTTAAAAAGACACATCAATTATTAACTGAAAAAACAAAGAGAATTGACAAACCACTTTTGGATAAACTTACAAGTGTTGGTTTTAACCTTGAATATGGAGAAGAAAATTCTGGCTGGCAGTTCAAATATTTAACAAGGGGTGGTGGTTATTATTTTAATGTTGGAGCATCAGACTTAATCGCAGACGGTAAAATTAAAGTTATACAATTTTCAGATATTGAAAAATTTGTATCACCTGGAATTGAAATGAAATCTGGAGAAAAATTTAACATAGATTTGATGGTTACGGCTACTGGATATAAAGGCCAAGAATATGTAGTAGAAGAATTATTTGGCAAATCAGTTGTTGACAAAATTGGTCCAATTTGGGGCTTTGATGATGAAAGGCAAGAATTAAGAAATATGTGGATGCAAACCAAGCAACCTGGACTTTGGTTTCATGCAGGGAGTTTAGCTCAGTGTAGAATTTTTTCAAAGTTTTTAGCTTTGCAAATTAAAGCAATCCAAGATGGTATTATCTCCTAAAAATTACAAATCTTAGGGTCTAATTTTAGCGCCAGTTAATTTTTCATAGGTAAGAGCAACATTGCTCATATCAGCATCTTCACCAAATTCATCTATAGTTTTTTTTAAAAGTTCTTGAGATAATTTACCTAAAGGAATTTCAACTTGATTTGAATCAGCTATTTTAGTTGCTACTCCTGCATCTTTTTTCATTAAGCCTGTACTAAAACCCTGAACCATTTTACCAGAAAGAATATTATCAGGTAGTGTAATTTCAGTAGCATAGTTTCTACCAGAGCTTTTTTGAATAATTTCAACTGCTTTTTTGGGATCAACACCATCTTTAACAAGTAATGAGATTACTTCAAAAGTTGCCATCCTACAAATCAAATTAAGTAAGTTGTTGCCAGCTTTTATTGAGTGTCCTGATCCTATTTTACCTGCATAGAAAATATTTGAACTTATATCATCCATTATAGGTTTTATTTTTGCGAATTGGCTTTCTGTTCCACCTACCATTATCGCTATATTTCCTTGATTAGCACCTTTAGGTCCTCCACTTACAGGGGCATCTAGAAAACTTATTTCCTTAGATTTAAGGTATTTAGAAATTTTTCTTGTAATTTCTGGTTCTCCAGTTGTCATATCAATTATATACGTACCCTTCATAGCGGATTTCATTAATCCATTTTTCCCATTAACCACTTCTTCTACAATTTTACTTGTTGGTAAGCATAAAAAAATGCGAGATGTATGCATGGCTAATTCTGAAGGATTAGAGCATGATGTAGCCCCTTTACTTGTGAAGTAATTTAAATTTTGCTCATTGAGGTCATAGACAAAAAGTTTATATTTCTTTAATAATCTTTCAGCAAGTGGTTTACCCATATTGCCAAGACCAATAAACCCTATTTTATCCATAAAAAATTCCTGAGGTTGAAAATTTATTTAAGAAAAAGTACCTAAAATATTATTTTTAAAACATTCACGGCTACTAATTTTTTCATACCATAATTCCAAATTAGTAAGAGCAGGACGATTTATTGGTAATGAGTTATATCTGTAAGATGCAACTCCCATAATAATGTCTGCCATACCAAATTGATTATTTAAAATATATTCTCTATCTCTTAAAAAATTATTAAAAATTTCAAATTTTTTATTTAATAAAATAATATTTTTATCAATCAGTTCTTGATCACGATCTTCTGGTGGATTTCTAACTAATCCCCAAAATATTGGTGTCATATTTAGCTGCAAATCAGTTGTTTGAAATTCCATCCATGATTCAGCAATTGCAATATCTTCTGCTTTTGAGACTGTATATACATCAGTATATTTCCTATACAAGTATCTTACAATCCCATTCGATTGAGTAATAATATTGCCATGATGGTCTAACGTTGGAACTATTAGTTGTGGGTTTAATTGTTCATAATTTTTTACGTTGACTGTTCCAAATTTTCCATCCTCATCATGCCACTTAAATTCTAAATTTAATTCGCAAAGTGCCCATGAAACTTTTTGAACATTAATAGAGTTTCTTCTCCCATAAAGATTTATCAAATCATCTTTCCTTTTTTATTTCATAATAGATAAAGCTGTAGAGCTTAAATTATGTACTAATATGGAATTTCTATCTACTAGATTAGCAACAGTTGGTGCTATGTTTTCTAACCATTCCTTACTTTCATAAACAGCTTTATATAGTTTTACCTTTTCTTCCTGACTTTCAAACCTTCTGATCCAAACATATGTATTACCTTTATTTTCAGAGTTCATAACTCTCTCACCAGCTTCTAAAGCAAATTGATCAGAACTATCCATAATAAAACTTCCATGTATAACCATACCTTGAGCAACTTGAAATGGCATAATTGTTTTTTCCATGAATGAAGTCCATTCACCCATCTTACCAGGAAAAATTTGATA
>ENA-OWPI01001535-OWPI01001535.1-marine-metagenome-genome-assembly--contig:-NODE-1535-length-25274-cov-10.605509_pt1 | contig 25274 bp, 13 predicted proteins | sample MGYA00238138_ERZ651775 | MGnify/ENA primary metagenome ERZ651775 (study PRJEB26906, sample SAMN06265043) | marine metagenome | isolation source: Helgoland LTER site | place: Germany:Helgoland, sampling...
GTTTTATTCGCCAGCTCCGCGAGCTCTTTATCGTAGCAATTCTTGCAAAGATCTTTGGACGCATCCTTCTTCGATTTTAACCATTGGCTACTTTTCGTTGCGCTACATTCCCCGCACGTTTTATTCGCCAGCTCCGCGAGCTCTTTATCGTAGCAATTCTTGCAAAGATCTTTGGACGCATCCTTCTTCGATTTGTACCATCTGGTACTTTTCGTTTCTTTACATCTCCCGCACGTTTTATTCGGAGCTGCTGCCACTTGCGCCACTTGCTCAGAGAGAACGAGTCTGCACTTTCGACAACACTTCGCGTCCGGAACTTTATCCACCACCTTCTTGACGATGGCAAAGTGCTCGCTGTCTTCGGACATATCTTTCTCCGCCACATGTTTGAGAGTAACGAGTGCGGCGTGCTGTAAACCAGGGCACTCCACCGGCCACTCCTCGATGTCGATGCCGTCGGGAAAAGCGCCAGAGAAAACGCAGTCACCTTTTCTATCTTCATTTTTGCGAATATTCCTTTCTCTCGCAACTTCCAAGTTCTTTTCTAGAATTGTCTTGACGCGTTTCTTGTTTTCTTCGCTTCCCTCGGGGTTCGTCTCTACTTCCGTAATCGCGCGCTTCAAAACGTGTACTCGGCTCAAGGAACCTTGTAAACCAACTAACTTTCCGTTCCGATCATACGAGGAACATTTTTGACACGATGGGATGTGATGTCTGCGGCCACCATCCGTGAGAGTGTAAACCGAGTGGGCCGTAAACCCGCCGACGTTGTATCCCAAGAACGACTTTCCGTCGATCGTTGATTTGCACTTACCTTCCTCATCGATCCTCCTCGCTTCGCACCACCAGTCGCCGTGCTTATTACCAAAATGGTAATCTGACATCCTCCGCGAAATTCGGGTAATATTTCCGCACTTCTGATAGTCAATCTCGAACGAACCATCCTTGTATCTCGTCAAAGGCAAGTTCCAGGAATCGATGAGTTGTTGAAAACACGACTTTCGGAATGTGGGAGAGACATCACACAACGTGAGAAAAAGTGGAAGCTCGAGGTTTCCGTCGTCGTCTCGTGGGAGTTCGCGGACTGTCGAGAACGACGGTTCCGGGACGCGGAATTCCGGACGACTCAAAATCTTCCTTTGTAAGTCCGTCGTCAATGTGCACAACACTGTCATCCCGTCCAGAAACGATTTGGTGGCCTCGTCGATAACTGACCCCTCCCCAAGACCAATCTCTTCAGAAATTGCGCGCGCGATTTTTGCGACGTCGAGAACTTTTCCCGAATGGCCGTTACAGTCTTTCGATATCTCGCGCACCAATTTTCCGCAACGCGCCTCGTACCTTGCAAACTCATTTAGTATTGGTTGCACAGTACGTATTGTCGGGTAACCTAACCGTTTTCTCCTCACCTGTACTGGTCCCGGTCGAGGCTCGTCGGAGTTCATGCTTTCCTCTCTCTTTTATTGTGAAGTTTTCCATCCAAGAAGATTTTTTTTTTTCTCGGAAGAAACAAGTTCAGAAGTTCTGTTTCGAACACTTTCGAAGACTTTGCGCGTTTTGGCAGCATACGTGCCTTTGGCCGTGCCTTGTGAGCCACAGAAAATTTCCCCCAAACTCCTTTACAAAACCGGCGCGCGCACATTCTCTTTAAGCGAATCAGAGCAGCGTCGCAGAGAGTGTAACACTACTACACGCAGAGCATGTCTTCCTCCTCTTCTTCGAGAGTTTTGCGCGCTCTTCTTTTCCGTTTCGGAAAGAATGGAGGAGGAAACGCAAATCCATCGTCGTCGTCGTCGTTCGGTGTCGGTGTCGGTGTCGTTGGCGCGACGACGGCGACCGCCGGTTTGCTGATGAGTTATTCGGACGACGATGCGGTCCACGCGGTGAAAAGAGTCGCGACGGCGTCGAAACATTTAGTGCCGGTGTATTTTGATTACCGGAGGCACCTGGCGAGGGTGAAGAAACTCGAGAGCGAGTGTACTAATCAATTCGAGACGGATGAGGATGAAAAATTGGATGAACTGAAACGAGAATCGAGGCAAACGTTATGGACCGACGTCGCGGTTCGCTTGAGAGATTTAGCGCGAGAAAACGGAGGGATCTACGTGAAAGCCGGGCAGCATCTTTGCGTGCAACCGGTAGCGCCGATGCCTTTTCGGCAGATACTGAGGGTGTTGATGGACGACGCGAGCGCGAGGCCGTTCGAGGAAGACGAGAAGACGTTTAGCGAAGAGTTTAACGGTTTGAAACCGAAAGAGGTGTTTTTAGAGTTTGAGGAGAAACCAATCGCGAGCGCGAGTTTAGCGCAGGTGTACAAAGCGAAGACGAAGATGGGAGAGGACGTGGCGGTGAAGATTCAGCAAAGACCGGTGGCGAGGTTTTTGTGGGTAGATCTCGCGACGATTGAGACGTATTACGCGGTTTTGGGGTATTTGATTCCCGGGTTGAGGTTCGCGTGGTTGGCGAAAGAGACGAGAAGACACATGTCCGAGGAGTTGGATTTTCGATTAGAGGCGAAGAATTGTAAAGATATGGGGAGATTGTTGAAAGAAGAGTGCGGTTTTAAGGAGGAGGAAGTGACGGTGCCGAAAATCCACGATAATCTGAGCACAAAGCGAGTGTTGACGATGGAGTTCGCGGACGGGACCAGAGTCGATAACGTGGAAAAAATGCGAGAAAATAAAGTGGACGCGTATAAAGTCGCCAAGACGATTCAGGAAGCGTTCGCGACGTTGACGTTTGAACACGGTTTCGCGCACGGCGATCCTCATCCGGGGAATTTGTTGGTCGATAAAAACGGAAAAGTGACGATTTTGGACCACGGCGTTGTGCGGCGATTAGACGAACCGACGAGAGAAACGTGGTGCCAAGTGTGGTTGGCGTTAATTCGAAACGATGAAAACGAGATGCGAAACGCCGTGGAAAAGTTGGGGATAAATCCGGAAATGCACAGGTTTTTCGGGATTATCTTGGCGTTAGCGCCAGCCAGAGTGATTGAAGATCGGTTCAAGAAGGAAGACGAGAAGATGGCGGTAGTTTCATCTTCATCTTCTTCGTCTTTGTCTTCTTCCTCGTCCTATTCCTCCGCTGCAAATAAAGCTGACGTCGCCGCCGCCGCCACCGCGGAAAATAATGGAGCCTCGACGACTTTGACGACGACTCGAGAGAACAAACCAGCGAACAACAACGACAGTTTATCCATGAGCGACAAGCGCGAGATTTTCAAAACGGTACTCAAAGTAAAACTGGAAGACCAAAGTCAACTGTTCGAGTCGCTCCCGCGAGATTTACTCATGGTGCTCAAAGCGAACAATTTACTCCGATACGTCAACGAACAACTCGGATCGCCGGTGAATCGATTCCGCATCATCGCTCGAAGCGCGAAGAATGGACTCGAGAAACGCGAACGGATGAAAAACGACGCCGAACAGGCGTTGGAGATGGACAGCGCGAGAAAGAAAGGGTTGGGATATCGCACCAAAGAGTGGGCGCGAACGGTGAAAGATCGCGGATACGACAACGTCATGGTGATGTTGTTACCTGCGCAACTGTTCTTCACGAGGGGCAAACTCGCGTGGGCGTTTTGGCGTTCCTCTAAAGCGGCAAAATCATCCGCAGTTCTCACAAACGGTAAGTCATCAACGGTAGTATCGACGGCGGCGGGAGGGTCATCGACGACAGAAAGAAAAGCATAGAAGTATTAGAAACGAAATCTTAGTTAGTATAATATAGAGTTCAGTCGATATCTAAAAACAAATTTGGGCGGCGTAGCAAAAAGCGCTCAAGCGATTGAATTTTCTTTTTCTGCCATTTTCTCCAAAGCTTGACGCTCAATTTCCTCCAAGTCGAAATCCTCCTCCTCTTCCTCCTCTTCTTCTATCCTTTCATCTTCTCTATTATCTACCGATACTAATTCACCGTTCGCCTTCTTCTTAACTAATTCGTATACGCCTAAATCGCTCGCCGACGAGCCGTTTGCGTCCCTCACCTCCGGATCCGCCCCAGCTTCCAGCAAAACTTCCGCCACGTCTACTTGCTCGCAAATCGTCGCGTAATGCAACGCCGTCTTCCCTTTATCATCTACCGCCCCTATGTCCGCATCCAATTGCATCAGCTGAATCGTAATCGCCACGTCGCCGGTATCGGCGGCAAACATTAGGGGTGTTCTCCCTTTCGCGTCCCGTTGATTCGCGTCCGCTCCGGCTCGTAAACATTTCAGCAACTTATCAAAATCACCCTCCTTCGCGGCTTTAAGCAAGCTCGTTTCCTCTTCCCGCTCTTCTTCTTTCCCATCCTCTCCTTCTAATCTCCTCATCGTCGATTGACTCCTCCCAAACGCCCCGCCGCCACCGCCGTTCGTAGTATTAGACTTCTTCTTCGGACTCGGCAACAGCTCCAAATCGTCCAGTCGACTTTCCAAAACTCTCACGTACATCCTGCACGCGTCCACTTTCGTCATCCCTTTATGTTTCATCCACTCGGTAAACTTCGCGTACCCTTTGATATCCAATCGAGTCGGTCGTACCTTCACGTCGCAATCGCCTTTCGTCGCCTGTTTATAAATGCCGTAGAGTTCTAAGATGCAATCTTCCGGTACGGCGCCTTCGGCGATGCGCGTCGCCGCGTACGCCGCCGCCGCTTCAAATCCCGCGATAGCTTCTAAATCACTTCGAGTATTCGTAGGAGCAGAAGAACTACTACTCGAGGACGTTGTTGTTGTTCTCCCCCCGACGTCGTCGAATCGGTCTCTCGTTTGTTGAAACGCGACCGAAGATTCGTTCAGTTTCCTCTCGTTCGATGTCCCCCAGCTTAACAACGGGAACGTTCTCTCTTCTTTCATTCGCACGCGTCGGTACAGCTTTATCGCGAGAAAAGAGGTCAGAAATGCGCCTGCGAACGATGTCGCGAGAGACGAAGCAGAAGAGGTAGAGGTCATTTTGTGACGCTTATTTTGATGCGCGGTGACGCGAAAATATACTTCACGCGCGAGTGCAACGCTCGGAAAAAGCTTTTCACGTCCGAATCGAGCTTATGGTTTGCGTTTTGTTTCGTACACGATGCAGCGCGTTAAAGTCGTGTGCGTAATACAATGACGAATAGCACGATTTGAGCACTTTGTTTTCTTCATAAAAATTTTCACAACACACAGTTGAACAACAACAACAACAACAACAACAACAACTACGCTTAACGCTTACGCGCTCTGCTCTTTTCAAACGCGAAATTCTTCACGAAGTGAACGAGATCGCGTTGGACTCGTTGATTTTGGTTTGATACACTAGGGCGTTTCGCGAGAGAGCGATTATTGTCGCTCGCGCTTTTGTGTTCTTCTTCTTCTTCTTCTTCTTCGGCTATTTTGAACTCTCAATTTACGCGGAGGAAAGAGAGAGAAGAAAAAAATGTCGGACGTTCGTCCGCGCAATCGTCGGTCGCGAAAGGGTATCATCGAACGATCGTTGACGATTTGTGCGCTTTCGATACTTTTGTTCGCGTCGCGAGTGGTTTCGGAGGCAATAAATGGTCGCGTCGTCGAGGAAGGCGATCGAACGCAGCGAGAGGAGGAAGATACAAAAAAGTTGTATCGAGGAGGAGGAGGAGTGAACTTCTTCGACGCGCCGTTCGGGGACGTGAACGCGAAAGATGTGCCGAGCAACAACAACAACAACAACAACAACAACGCGGGAGTGAGCGTTGCGGCGTTTGCGCCGAGGAGGGCGTTGCAGGTAAGCGCGAGAGCGTTTCGTTCTTTTTTGTTAACAAAAGAGTTTTCTCTTGGAATTTCCAAACCGCCTTTTCGCGCGTTTCGGTTCGTCTTCGCGTTCGCGTCTGAAGCAAACGATCACTCTTCTCGAATATGCATCGCAGAGAAGCGCGGATGATGACAGAAATACTGACGAGCGATTTTTGATGTTTTTTGTTTCGTTTTCTTCACAAAATAGGATCCAGGAGTTGGCGAGGATTTGAGCGCGTGCGCGGATCTCGCCGACGGCAACCTCGCGTTTAGCGTGCACACGTGGTCGTCTTCGCCTTCGGAGGAAGTGTTGCGACTCGGTGCGATTGCCGGAAACGTCGTGGATGCAGCAAGAGAGACGTACGTTTCAATCGTGGTGACAAGAGCGAGTGGAGCGAACGTAAACGATCCGGTATCTTTGGCCGGAGTAACGTTGCCTTTTCAATGGTCGAGAGCGGTTGCCGTGGAGGACGAAGTTTCGGGCGAGACGACGTACGAACCGAGACCAAAGGAGGAGTTTGTCTTTGCGTGTTGGGGTGGACAAATACTTCCGAAAGGTTCTTCTTCCTCTTCCAACGAGGGCAGGAACGATGTGTCTTGCGAAGAGATTTCGCTCACGATGGACGATGTTGGACCGAGAGTTACTTTCGGCGCAAACGTCGTTTTGCTCCCAGGCGAGTTTCTCGTCGGCGGGTACTCAAACTTCCTTTTTTCTTTTAAGCACGTCGAGAGTAAAAAAATCGAATCGTTGATGACGTTACGAGCGCCAGTTTGCGACGTCGAAGCGATGAACACGCTATCCTCCTCCGTCGCGGTTGTGAGTCCGAACATGATTTTTGGCTGGAACCCAAACGTCGGTTTGGATTTAAACGCGTGTCCGTCACTCGTAGACGTTACGTTTACGACGGTGAAACCGCGACGATTGACTACTGTTGACGCTTCATCATCGTTAGTATCTGGAGTACTCGGGCAAAGAACGTGTCTCACGTTAGATCTCACCGATTTAGTGCTCGAAATCGATTTAATCGAAGAAGGTGAAGACGTTTCTACTACCGCCACGTCAATTACGTGCGAAGGTTTAGCAATCGCGACACCTCCAGAAATGCTCGATATGCGAGAGCAGATCACAAATTTTTCGTGCGAAGACGCGAGGTTTGAAGTCTCACTCGATGGGTCAAAGCTTCGAGTTCTCTTGAACGAGAACGTCAAGTTGTGTCCCGGTTGTTTCATCGTCGGCGGTAACGACAACGTCTGGGCTAGGTATGAGACGACGACGACAACAACAACAACTGAAACGACAACTGAAACAGTACCTTCTTCTCCTACTTTGTCTCCTTCTTCTTCTTCTTCGCTGTACTGTGAAGGCGATGCGGAGCTCGCACCTCCGATTCGCGCGTGCAATGCCGAAGAGAACGCAAACTACAACGGCGAGGATATTACCGAAGGTGTCTTTCTCGCCTCTTCCGCAGACGCTTGCTGCGTAGCGTGCCAAGAAAATCCCAACTGCAACGTCTGGACGTACTGCACAGACGAAGCTGGTGGTTGTGGTCTGAATGAATACGTGTCATCTTATTCACAATGTACTTTGAAGGTCTTGGACCAGGCAATAATTTCTGCAAGCGTCGATACTGAGATTCCGGGATCTCGAGGCGAGGACGTCACCTACACATCTGGAATTTTGCTCGATAAAATTGTTGAACCGATCGCGAGAGATACGAGCGACGTGAAGTTCCCACCTTGTAACGCAGAGATAAACGCCAACTACATCGGAGATGTCATCGCAAATGTGACTGTAGACCTTGCGGTGAATGCTGGAGCGTGTTGTGCGGCGTGTTTGGCAAACGCAGACTGCGAGCTTTGGGTATTTTGCGATTCAGAAGGAGGATGCGATGAATACCCCTATCGCACGTGCACTTTGAAAACGTTTCCTTTAAATATCGCGGACGCGTCGTTGGAGTCTCCTGCCGCATACGCGAGAGGCCCGAACGTTAACTGGACCTCTGGTATCGTCACTTCTCGAATTGATGTTGGCGAGTTGCCCGAACCGACCAGTGAAAGCTGCGAGATCGAGCAACGCGCGAATTACAAAGGTGATCCTCTCAACGTTGGTACTGATTTGATCGTAGACTCCGTGGAATCGTGCTGCATCGAGTGCAAGAAAAGATCTGATTGCAATGTTTATGTTTTCTGTGAAAACGAAGATGGTTGCTCCAACGCCTATTTTGATTACGGTTTCGGCGAATGTTGGCTAAAGAAAGCTCCGGCTGAATTTTTAGTCTCGGAAGAATTCCCGGCTTGGGAACGCGGCGAGGGCGTTCCTTGGGCATCCGGGAGAGTTTCTCCGAGACCAATCGGGCCATTTGAGATTCCAAAATCGTGCGCCTCCAAGACGAACGCGCTAAGAGATGCGTGCACGCCTTTGCTCGCGGAACCAGAAGCCAGATCTGGCGATACGACCAAGTGCTGCCAGTTGTTGGAAGCGTCGAACGTAGATCGCTGTTTCTGTGAAAACGACGCTTTAGCAGAACTCGGTGATCGAGAAGATGTGCTGTTGGTTGCCGAAGCCGTGTGCGATTTGACGGAGCCACTTTTGATCGGAGAGAAATGTGTGCCCGTGGAAGAAGTGATTACGGTTGAAATTTCTCCCCCGCCTCCTTCTGTGTCGCCGCCGCCGCCGCGCGCACCGTTTGCAGTTGTTTCGGTTGAGTCTCCACCACCGCCATCTTCTCCACCTCTAATTCCGATGCCACCGCCTCCGTTGGTGATCGCGTCACCTCCTCCTACATCTCCGTCGCCACCGCCGCCTTCACCGGTTTTAGTCGTCGCTTCGCCGCCACCTCTTCAACCGGCTGCTCCCAATCCACCGCCGCCGATGCCGAACCCCCCACCACCAATGGCACCTCCGGTGTATCCACAACCACCTCCACCTATTCCAAATCCACCACCGCCGCTCAGTCCCAGTCCTCCACCCTTTGCCCCAGCGTCGCCCCCACCATCGCCGTTTCCACCGATTCCTCCGTCTCCGTTGGCGCCGCAGCAGCCTTCTCCTCCTCCACCATTCGCTCCTCCACCAATTCCTCGCTCTCCGTGCGTCCTCCTCACAGAGTCAATTAATGCGGATTGTAGCGCGCTGTTTGTGGAAAACGGTCAGCAAAGCACGATTTCGCAGACGTGTTGTAGTTTGATACAGACGGCAAACAACGATCGGTGCTTTTGCGACGCGGATGTTAAAAACATATTGGGTGCGTCTAAAATCGAGACGATTCGATTAGTTGGACCATTTTTGTGTGGAACGGATTTGCGCATCCTTACAACAACAGAAGAGTGCGTCGAAGAAGCACCGCCGGTCGTGGTTGAAATATCACCTCCTCCATCTGCTCCGTCTACTCCTTTACCGCCGCCGTTGCCACAATCGCCCGCGGTTGAAATTGTCGAAGCGTCACCGCCGCCGCCACCACAATCGCCCGCGGTTGAAATTGTCGAAGCGTCGCCGCCGCCACCACCTCCTCCTCCTTTTCTGCCACCGCCACTACCAGTTTCACCGCAAGCACCAGTCGAAGTGATTGTACCATCGCCTCCCTCGAGTCCACAACCTCCACCGCCGCTCTCACCGGAAGCGCCCGTGGAAGTTGTTCTTGTGGCTTCGCCTCCTCCTTCTCCCTCTTCACCGATGCCGCCGCCGCCAAGTCCTCCACCCCTTGCGCCACCACCGTTATCTCCACCGCCGGCACCGCTCGACGAATTTCCGGACGATTACGAAGAGCTTCTTCTTCCTCCTCCTCCTCCTCCTCCTGAATCTCCTCCCCCGCAAGCACCAGTCGAAGTGATTGTACCATCGCCTCCCGTGGTGCTCGAATCTCCTCCTCCTCCTCCTCCTCCTGAATCCCCTCCCCCACAAGCTCCAGCTGTGCCAAGCTCGCCGCCGCCTCCCGTGGTGCTCGAATCTCCTCCTCCACCCCCTCCTCCTCCGTCGCCGTCTCCTCCGTTTGCACCATCACCACCTCCATTTTCTCCCCCGCCAATTTCACCGTCACCACCTCCACCTCCGATTCCGGTTTCACCATCACCGCCGCCACCTTCACCGCCACCACCGTTTCCTCCGCCTCCGGAAGTGCCTTTGCCGCCACCTCCGGTGCCAGCTGAACCATCGCCGCCTCCCCCGAGTCCATTTCCACCTCCACCAAGTCCATCACCGCCTCCCCCAAGTCCCTTCCCTCCTCCTCCGAGTCCATCGCCGCCGCCTCCTTCTCCCTTCCCTCCACCGCCGAACGTGTGCCCTTCACTTGAGGTTCTCGGCGGTTCTGCCGCTACGCAAAATGAACTATTGCTTTCTGGCGTATACGTCGAGCAAGGTGCGACTGCGTTCGACGAAGAAGACGGCGATATCACCTCGCAGATTGATATTGACAACTCAGCTGTCGATACATCAACGCCCGGTGTATACCCGGTGTCGTATCGAATTGTCGACTCGAGTGGGTGCGAAGTTACCGCGACTAGATTTGTGAGAGTTATTGCACTCGTCCCAACTTCAGATGCCGCGGATATTCTCGTCGCGTGTAGAAGACGAGTCAACCGCGTGGATCAGCTCTGCGACGTTGGAAACGGAAACCCGAATCCAGCAAGTTTCCCGGGATGTTGTTTGGCCGTCTCAGATATGGATAGCGCTTCGTGCTTCTGTGACGATGAAGTTCTCGATACGTTTGCAAAACGCGACGCGACGTTTGTCGAAAAGCTCGTGGACTTTGTTCCACTCGCTTGTGGATTCAGAATCAAGTATGGCGACGAGATTTGCGAAGATCGCGACGCGCTTTCGGCGTTCTTGAAACTGCCAGCTGAAAGAGACGTGCGCGATAGATCAAACGCGTGGAAACGCGTCATTGACGAAGATTCTGGTCGATTAAAAGAAGACTTGACGTGCGGTGAAACCGTACAAGCGACTCGTTACATTTGCCGCAAAGTCACGTCAAGTGAGAGCATTACGCCGGTGATTGCAGATATCGCCCCGTGTTGCGACGCGGCGTTCGCTTTGAACCGCTCAAATTGTCTTTGTGACGCTGTGGAAGACGAAAGAAAAGGAACGGAACTCTTCGAGGATACAGCAGGAGCAAAATCATTCTTGCGCAAACTCGTTGGTTTTACGCCTTTGGGATGTGGATTCGACATCTCCGAGCAATGTCCGAAAATCCGCGAGCGTATTGGCGTCCCGGTCACCGAGATGGTTCGAAACGTCACGCAATTTATCAATGAAACTCGTTTGATTCCAGTTGCCGTCGGTGTTCCGTTATTGGTTAGTGAAGGCGACATAACCGGCGTTGACGTAGTCGAAGAAGGTGTTTTGGAGCAACTCAGCGGAGGGTTATCTGCTATAGATCAACGCGGGAATCAAATCCGCGATGAAATGTTCAGAGAGTTTTTCGATAGAGCAAACTACCAAAACTGTTTAAATTACACGGACGCCATCGAGCAAACGTGTACAAGAGTCGTTGTTAGCGATGAAACTACCGAGAACAACGGCGTCGACACGACGACCTACGATGTCACGGCGTGCTGCGGTGTTTTGTATTCGCTTTGGACTCGCGGGTGTCTTTGCCCACCCTTTGCGGAGCAGTTGCTTTCGACCGACCTCTACTTGTCTTTATTCAAGATTGCACCAGAAGCGTGCGGTTTTTCGATGGATGAGATTCCAAACGACAATAGAGACGTTTGCGTTAATGATTTATCGGAAACGCTAGAAGGCTACGTCGAGAGCGATATCGATGCTAGATTTGATTGGAGGATTATCGAAGACGCCGAATCGTGGGTTTCCGAGAAATACAGCACCACGAAGCCGAGCGATTTTCAGAATATATTTTTGGTTGAAGGTGGTTCAACCATTGGTGGTTTTGGAGTGGGTTTCGACTTCGAGGCGTTCACGAATGCCACCGCTTGGTGGATACCATCGTCGACGTTTCAAACAAACGTTTCGGTGGCGATTCCTTCTGCATCGACGTGTTACGCCGCCGTGAGAGCGGCTGAAGATTCTTGCGTACCAAACCTTGCAGGTGCCTCAGAAATATTCTTTCAAGACCTCGACTGGCAAATGTGTTGTAGGCGACTTCGCGTCGTCGAAAATGCAAAGTGCTTCTGCGATGGTTTTGTATCTCTTCTTCTCACGGCAGATTCTCCGATTAACGCGAGTGCTGCCGACACAGATATCGTCTCGAAAATTCACGCTGCAGTACTTTCTGAAGCCCCATCGGCGTGTGGTTTTATACCAACGTACGGCAGTACGTGCCCAGCGGCTGAATTTACGGAAACAGTGGACGAGAAACTCGCCGTAGACTCACGAGAGCTTGTCGATGTGGAGACATTTTACGCTCAAAAGAATGAGGTAGATTACTCTCCGTTGGCGTATATTTCGGCGCGAACTTTCTACAGCGAAGACCCGAACACGATAATTCGAGGACTCATGCTCTCAAACGGCGGAATGCTTATTTCGGAACTTGATATAATTGGTGGAGAAACTGATCGCGAGGCAAGATTAGTCATTGTATCTCCACCGAGGTTGAAAAATCAAGGCGTTACAGTGCTTCGCGACGCCGCTGATGGACAAGTTTCGCTCGAATACACCACGTGGAATACTTCAAGCACGTATCGAATTCTGGTTGAGCTGAGTGATACTCCCGGAAGTTTCTTTCTAGATTCGACATCACAGTTCGTGCGTATAGGCGATGGTACTGCTACTTTTGAAGCCGGTTTGTTCTCGGGCGCAACGAGCGCTACGATTGGCGCGAGTGAATCCGCGCTCACGGTGACGTCCAGCGGCAAACTTTTCTTGAGAACGTTTGAGTCTCCGGAAGGTATCGAAGTTGAAGGTGAAGAAGTAACTTTACCAGATGGCACAGTTGCAAAAATTGTTCGCGTGGAATCTTTCGACGAATCCATGTTATTCCCACTCGTTCGCACGTCTGCAATCATCGTTGCGAATGAAACCCTCACGGCGGAAGAGACGACGACGACGACGACGACGACATCCCCTATCGATATTCGTCGCGGCGTGGTGAAGAGATCTGGAGTCATCGTTCCGAAAGAAGAGGACGGTGGCGTCTGTTCGGACGCGCGAAGTGTGAAAAATTTTCTCGCGATTGCGCTTGAAAGTCCTACGCTCTCGAAAAAATACTCCGTCGTGGGTGCACTCACCGTCGCCGACGATACCGATAAAGAAACGATCCTCGTGCCGGAGATTAAAATTCCGATATATTACGTTCCAAGAGGCGGTGAAGTCGAAACAGAGGAGTTCACGAGCAGTTTCTACGACGAGTCATCGTTCGTGGATCCGTTAACGCCTGGCGTTGGAACGTGCTTAGGTATTCAAATCATCGACGGTTTTGGTCGTAGGTATTCTGACGAGGATCTTTGCGCGCGAACGTCGAGCGAAACGACTTCGTTTGGCGTACAATTTACAATATTGGACGTAGAAATGTGCAGAGGGTGCGCGGTGACGGGTAGAGAATCTGACGGTGCTTTATTTGAAGTCTCGCACGGCGATGGCGAAGACTCGAACGCTTTAGCCGTTTCTGAACCTTTTATTCGACGTCCATTTTGCGAACTCAACGATTTTGAAGAAGTCGCGCCGGAACAACAACAACAACAACAACAACAACGACGGCGAAGAAACTTACTGCAATTCTTTGGTGGCGTTCCGTTCTTCCAATCGCCTCGGGTGATTTCTCCATCCAATCAAATGGCTGGAAATATGCCAGGAGGCGCGAACAACCAGTTTGCGGCTGGAAACTCTGGAGCGGGCGGTGATGCCCTCCTTCCTTCCACGACGGTGAACGTGAGTCAAGGCCCTCCGACGACGACGCTCTGCTCGGAAGAGGCTTTAAAAGATATCGAAAGTAGTATTTACTGGAAAGACGATCGTGGAGCAATCACCTCGTCGATAAACGGAGGTAATGGTTTCACCGAGCAATACGAATCGTACGCGTTCGCCGGTGATATACGAAATCCAGATAAGAACAACGAAGTGAGCTTGAAGAACGCTCTGACGCTCGTTGCGCTCTCGCCGTGGCTTCGCGAAAATCTTGGCGATGGCACGTACGGCGCGTGGAGAAGAATCAACGATCCATCTCGAGAACTCAAATTTACGTGCTATGGTTATAAAATAGTATCGTACAACGAGCAAGGAGATGAGATTGTACAGATTACCAACCCTCGATGCGAGAATGTCCAATTCTACGCATCGTTGAGTGCGCCCGTGAGCTTATCTGGCGGTGGTGGTGGATCAGAAAGCACAACACAATTCTCTCAGCAACAGGAAGGTAGTAGCGGCGACAGCATCCCTCCAGCATATGTTGTGTTAATCGAAGTCGATTTTGGCGTCATTCTTTGTGAAGGATGCTATCTGAAACCTTTGTATGTCGACGATGATATTCTCTTCAGCATCTTTCCAAACAACGAAGTCATTTCGGAAGATGTAGTAGATAATAACATCGGTAGTTCTTACTACACATTCGACTTTGTCGGACCGACTATAGCAGAACGAATAGAGTGTTCTTCTCCGAAAGGCGCGTTGGTTACTGCCGTCGAGTTGGTGGCACCAGATGCCGCAGCAATTACTCCTCTAGACGACGATGACGGCGAGGAAGAAGATGCGCCTGCGCCGAGCGTTAGAAAGCTTCCGAACCGATACGCGTGTAACGCTCAAGCAAACACCAACTTCAAAGGCGTTTTACTCAACGATGGCAACAAAAACATTCTTTCTTCTGCGGCGGCGTGTTGCGATGCGTGCGCCACGACGGAAAATTGTGACATATGGGTATACTGCGTCGGGGATTGCGTAGATTTCGCCTTTCACTCGTGCTGGTTGAAAAAGTCCATGGAAGGTGGATTTAATTCTACGGCGTCGCCATCTAAAATTTCTGCGTGGGATCGCGGCGACGGCGTGCCGTGGACCTCTGGATATCTCGTCACGAAACAAGACGATGCTGGTACCGCAACTGGGGAAGTATCCTCATCGGAAGAGGAAGTCACGGATACCGCGAAATATTTTACCCTCGAGCCGGGGAAGCCGACGGATATACCAGCGTCGACAATCACAGTAAAAGCAATCGACGCACCGGTAACACCTCCTTCTCTGTTTGATAACGTCAGCGATGGTGTTGAAACGCTACCTCCTCCAACGACGTCTTTGCCGACAGACGAGGAACCTGTCATCGCGTCTCCTCCGCCGACTGGATTTGGTACGATTCGTCCGACGGTTCCCGTGGACGTTCCGACTACTACTACTACCACAACTCCGACTCCAACTATTCCCCCAACGACAGACGAAGTAATGCCTCCTACTACCGCCACCACCCCTTCACCTCCTTCGTCCTCGAAGTGTTCAAACACCGACGTCGCCGCCTGTCCACGCGAATCGTCCCAAACGCTCGAAGCGCTCGATATTCGAGCAAACTTTAGAGCGTCCACAAAAGGAACCTCCCCATCAGATGAAGGACGTCAACTCACCGTCTCCGGTACCGCCGTAAACTTCGGCGCGCTCGGCACCGTCTGCCTCGCCGGCGTCACCTTCCGCGTCCCGTTCGAATTCCTCGTCATCCCGGAGACAAACGAACAAGCCGCCGCCTCCCCCGAGCCTCGTCGCGCACCTTCCTCTGAGTTCCTTTTCGACTGCGCCTTCCTCGGCGTCCGCTCGCGCACCGGGCCAATCACAGACGACCCAAACACTACTCCGCGAGAGTGCACGGACGTCCTCAAACTCACCTTCGTCGACGACGAAGAAAACAACACCAACAACTCCTACATCCAATTCACTCTGCGCGACGTCGCGCTCTGCCCGGATTGCTGGCTCGTCGGCGGTAAAGGCGGGGTCATCTTCTCCGTTCGGCACCGAGAGAATTTAAAACTTCTCCTCGCGAGAAGAGACGACGGGGAGTTCATCAACACCGTCAACGCGGAAGAGGTTGCGTGCGAAGCCGCTTTTTAACGACTTTGACGAGAAAGAAGAAAAGCGACAGAAGAAGAAGAAGAGGTTGTTGCAGCGGCGGCTGCAGAGAGAGGGAGAGTAGTGTTGAGAAAACTTAGATCGCCACAAAAGCGAACATCATCATCATCAACATCTTCATCAAAGTAGAGAGAGAGAGAGAGAGAGACATAACCATTGATCATCGAGTATTTTTAATGAGTACAAAAGAGACACAAAATCACTCACAAAATCACTCATAAAAATCTCCCCTTGACGCGCTTTAAATCCGTTCTTTTTAAGCGCAGAGAGAAAGAGCAAACAGAGGAGCGCGCGCAAAGAATGGGGTGCTGCGTCTCCAAACACGACGAAGGACAAAAGGAAGGAAATGAGAACGAAAAGGACAAAGATCCGATCAAATCGACTTTGAATTCGTTAAAGAAGAAGAAGAACGTAAACATAAACAACACGAAAAGCGGAACAAAATGGGATTCGAAATGCAAACAAAATGTCTCCTCCTCGTCCCAATCATCGTCGCGGTTAGAACTCATCCGCGCGTGGAGCGGAGAACAGGCGACGACTTCGAGCAATAAGAACAAGAACAACGCAACGAAAACGACGAATGAGGACGACGACGAGGATGATGATGAGAGGCAGATGAATGATTTTTTAATCGCAAAAATGCTCTTCGAGGAGGACGAGTTGGAGGAAAAAAATCGAAAAATGGCAACGCAGAGCGATTTTTTACTCGCGCAATCTTTACGAGAAGAAGAGGAAATAGAAGAAGAAATAAAAGAAAACGAGTCGTACGAGATGCTTTTGGAACGGTGGAAACGTAGGGTTGGTCAAGAGCGGATCGAGAGTTGGTCGAGGAAGTTGGACGGCGTGGTGCGAGAGCAGGTTTTGAATACGCCTTTGAGGAAGAGCCCGGGAGACGATAGATCTAAAGTGAAGAGGCAAATGTCGGTGCCTATTACGCCGAAAAGGAACCAGGACGAGGATTTACGGATCGCGTTGCAGTTGAGCAGAGAAGATAGCGAAAAGGTGGAGAGAGATCACGACGTGTTATTGGCGAGATTGGACGCGTTTGGGTTGAGAGAGAAAGTCGTTTCCGGGGACGGGAATTGTCAGTTTCGAGCGCTGAGCGACCAGTTGTTTCGGACGCCGGAGTTTTACGAGGAAGTGCGGAAAAACGTTGTTGGACAGTTGAGAAAACACGCGTCGAGGTATGCCGCGTATGTCGTCGCGGCGAATGAGGAAGGCGGGAGTAAAAACGCGCCTTCGTCGTCTTCGAGTCCGCAATCCTCGACGGAGGAAGCCAAGTCGGCGTTTTTCATGATGCAAACCGCGTATTCGAACTATTGCGACGATATGGCCTCGGATGGTACCTGGGGTGATCACGTCACGTTACAAGCCGCCGCGGATTTGTACGGCGCGCAGATTACCGTAGTCACGTCGTATTTAGATAACGGCGTTTTGGAAATTACGCCGATTCGAACGTCGTCGTCGAACAAGAAAGGCGGCGACTCGTCTCCTCCGGACGACGGGAAGAACTCGTCCTGGTCCGAGAAGTTTGGCGAGAGGAATTTATGGCTGAGCTTTTGGGCGGAAGTGCATTACAACAGCGTCTATCCAAAGTTGGAGTTTCGCACGCCGGAAAGCGGGAAGAAAAGTGGTAGAAAGATTGGCACCGCCGGAGGATATTACGACGGGAATGAAAATGCCAACGTCGATACAGGCACCAGCGGGAACAACTACACAAACAATAACAATAACAATAATAACAGCAGCACGAGTAAAGGAACATCATCTCGAACGGCTATTCGTTCCCAAGCTTCGAAGCAAAACGACGCCGCCTTGCGCATCCAAACCTCCTTCCGAGGCGCGCAAGCGAGAAAGAAAGTAATCAACTCTCGACACTTGCTGCAACGCTCCATCGAAACTTTGAAGATACACGACGCGGCCTCGGTCATCCAACGCGCCTATCGCGTGCATCGCGCCGAACGCATCGAACAGGAAGAGTACGAAAAAGTCATGCAACGCATCACGAGCAACACGCCGGAGAAGTTTCGTTCGCCAGAGTTCTACTCGTCTCCTTTGCGCGATTTGCGGGGCTTCGGGCAGCGAGAACTTTTCAAATCGCCGAAAACGCCCGAGGAACGTACGCGCGATTTTCTTCAAAACCAACGCGCGTTTGAGGAGAAGACCGCCGCGATTAAAATTCAAAAGATATTCCGAGGCGTGTTGGAGAGAAAGCGAATGCTCGACGCCTCGGAGGACGATCCGGCGAAGAAGTTACAAGCGTTAGTTCGAACCGAAATGGCCTTGAACGCCTATCGAGAGTTGAAATCAAAACAAACCAACGCGGCGATGAAAATGCAAGCGTTGGCGAGAGGCGCGATTGCCAGAAAACGCTTGAAAGAAGCCAACGAAGCGGCTTTGAAAATTCAATCGATGGTGAAAATGCACAAGGCGAAAAAAGATTTGCGCGAGATGAAAGCGAAACGACTGGAATCGGCGAGGAAATTGCAAGCGCTCGCGCGAGGCGCGATTGCCAGAAAGCGGTTGAAAGAGGCCAACGACGCGGCGACGAAAATTCAAAGTTTAGTCAAGATGCAAAAAGCGAAGAAAGCGTTGCAAGAGTTGCACATCAAACGAAACGAGTCCGCGCTGAAGTTGCAAGCGATGGTGCGAGGCGTCTTCGCTCGCAAACGCTTAGCCGAGGCGCAGCAGGCTGCAATTAAGATTCAATCGATGGTCAAAATGCAAAAAGCGAAGAAGGAGTTCCAAGATCTACAGGAGCGAAGGCGGCAATCGGCGTTAAAAATGCAAGCGTTTACCAGAGGCGTCATCGCTCGCAAGCGGTTCAACGAAACCAAATCGGCGGCGATTAAAATCCAATCTGCGATGAAAATGGCCAAAGAGAGAGAACAGTTTCAAAAGCAACGCCGAGCGACTTTAGTGATTCAAGCGCGAGTGCGAGCGGCGCTCGAAGGTCGAAAAGAGCGCGAAAAGTTTCAAGAGAAGCGAAACGCCGTTCGAAAAATGCAATCGTTGTTCAGAATGGCGATCGAAAAGAAACGATATCAGGAAACGAAAGACGCCATCGTCAAGATGCAATCGATCGCTCGCGTGAAGTTGGCGAAGCGAGAGTTTGAGCTTTTGAAGAAACACCACGCGACGGCCAAAAAAATGCAATCGATTTATCGAGGTCAGTTGGTGCGCAAACGGCAAAACGAACTGAAGCGCAGAGCGGTGGCTATTCAATCCGCGTTTAGAGGGTACAAAACGCGAAAAAAGTACAACTTGCATTCGTATTACGTCGGATGGGAAACCGCGAATAAGGCGACGTGGTCTGGGAACTCCTCCTCGGACGAGGAAGACGTCGAGTGGACGAGAGAGTATTACTTGAAATCGTACTCCAACAAGGACGCGTTCGAGGAGCATCACGAGAACATGGTCAAAGCTGGAATTTTACCGCCGAAGACGAGCGAACCGTTTTCACCTCGCACGAGTTTGGCGTTCAACAACGGGATGATGAGTAATCATCATCACGATCAAAACCATCACGATTTTACCCTCGAATCGCATCCAGCGCCGATGTCGCCTCCGAGACGACGACGCAAGAAGAGAAACTGGTCGAGACGACTCATCGGTCGTCGTCGAAATGGCGGTTTTGATTCCGACAGCACCGACGAGGAGGACGATTCCGCCGCGGAAAAAGAATATCAAGAACCGAACTCAGTTTTGATCAAAACGATTGCCAAAACGTCCGGCCACACGGTTCTCGTCCGCAAACCTATCGACCTCGAAGCGTCTTCGGCGATGAAGAAGAAACTCGCCATCGAGTTTGATCGAATGGAAAGAGAGAGGAAAGAGAAAGAGTTCAAAGAGATGGAAAAAGAAAAGAAGCGGTTACAAAACGCTCGCAAATCAATACCGCGACGAATTAAAGACGCGCTGAAAAGCGCGTTCGTCGACAAACCCACGAAAGTGGCGCACAGAACTTTCGACGTGCTCACGAGCAAACACGCCATGGAGCTCCTGTTGAAATCCGCCATCGCGTTCTTCGCCTTTGACGGCGTCAAGACCGTACGATCGCAACATCGAGAACGCGTTCGAAGACACCGTTTTGGGCGCGACGACAAACCAGTTTTAGTGATCAAAACATCAAACAGGGGCTTTTTTGGCGGCGCGAAAACGAAGGAAACATAGTAGTACTTTCAATATCGTTCGTTCGTCAATAGTAGAGTGTATTAGTAGTAGTATTACCAGTAGTATTACAGCGTATTATAAAAGTAGAGTTTTACTACGGTACGCGGCTTGGAACTTCTCTCGTCGCCCCGGAACTTCGCACGCGAAAACGTCTCGCATTAGTATTCTCCTCGTCATCTCTTTCTTTCACTTCTTAATCTTCTTGTTGAATATTTGCTCGTCCCTCTTCCTCATCTCGTCCTGAGCGTCAGCTCCAGGTTTTAACCCAAACGTAGTCGCCACGAGGAACCCGCCACCAATGAGAATCGCCAATGCAAAAATCGCCCCTGTCGGTGCTTCCACGTCCCCGGGTTGCCCTCCTTCTGCGACTTCGTATAATTTCCTCGACTGTTCGGTAGATGTCAAGGTGACGCCGAGTAACGCGATGTCATCGATCAAGGAAATCAAAACCAATCCGAGCGCATTTTCGCTCAATCCTCCTGCGGATGTGATGACCCCCCCGGAAGAATGCATTTTGTATCGTCTTCTTTTTGAAGACGACAAAACGAAGAGCGACAAAAAAGACGCGTCGTTGTTGTTATTCTTCGCTAATAAACGACTGTTTCTTCTGTGAAAGCTCCTTTTGCTGTTGATGCTGTCGTTGTTCGGAGAACGCATCGAAAGAGACGCGAGCGACATCATCATCGTCTCAAACCCCTTCGATTGATTAGGTTTTGTAACGAACTTTTTGTGTGATGAGATATTTTGTGTTTAGGGTTTGTCTTTGTTAAACCCTAAACAGTTTTAAAGGCAGAAGATAGTTTTGGTTTGACCTCCTCTCCTCCTCTTCATTTGCCCGGTGGGGGGGGGTGCGTGCGCTCGTGAAGAAAGAAAGCGCGTTCTCGGAATAATCAATGCAGTCGCGGAGGGAGTGTAAAGAAGCACACTACTCGCTCTCATCGCTGTTCCGCGAGTAGGTAAAATGAGAGAGATGCATAAGAAGAAGGGTTTGTTGTTCTTCGTGTTTTTCTTTTTCTTCGCACTCTTTGTGACGCCTTCGTCGTGTTCAGATTCAGATTCTGTGACGACGCATCATCGGTATTCCCAACTGAATGAAAATGTTCACGGGCCAATAATGACGCGCGTAGAACGCGTGAAAATGGTAAGAGAGCGACGAATAAAAGGAGCAAAAAAGGATGACGGCGAAAGAAGAGGAGAAAGAAGACGTTCTTATTTAAAAACGCACGGGAAAAAATTACGCTCTGATGGAGAAGAAGAAAAATTTGTCGTTGGTGATGATGATGAGGATGATGAGGATGTGGCGGCGCAACGACAAAAAGAAATTGAAGAGTATATAAATAGGAACAAAGATTGCGAAAACGAAGATCATTTATTAGGGGCAAAGTTACCATCTTTGGAACAACAAACGAAACGTTATTGCGAAAAAGATCGCACGACTGAGATTGTATGTTTGCACAGAAAGATGCAGTATCCCGAAACGCACTGTATGGCTTCGAACGTGAAGATTGACGCGAGGATGTTTCGGCAATGGATATCTTCCGGGAAGGATGAGAGCAAGTATTATCCGAAGGAAATTGTCTCGAAAGGAATTTTAGGTGGGAATTGTGGGAGAGATCCAGCGTTTGTGAGTGCTCAATTTGGTAAGGGTGGCCAAGAAATTTTAATGAATGCGTTTAGAGACGATAGAAGTAGCGATTGCTCGTTACGAGGTGATACAAAGAAATTCCTTGGTACGGTGTTCATAATTGCTCATAGTTATGGCGGCGGAAACCCATGGCATGAATTGGAAGAAATATTACATATCTATGCTTCAATGCGAATACATGGTTTAGAAAAGACACTGAAAAGGAACGGTTTCGTAGTATTATTCGATGGTATTAATTTAGGCGATTGGAAAAAGACGCATCCAATTTACCATCCTCTCGTGGATTCTTGGTTTGGAGGACGGGAAGCAAAAACAATGAAAGAAGTATTAGGTGATTCGGATTGTGCGACATTTGAAAAAGTTGCATTTATTCCCCACGGAGGAACTTCACAATTATCGCGAGGTAGCGGCGATGCGGGAGCGAAGAATTGTCGGATTAGTCCAGTCGTACACGGATTTGCAAAGACTATTTTGAGCGCACATCCAGAGATTGAAAAAATACGAGCCGAGAAGATTGTCTTTATTCATAGAGGTAAAGGAACTTCCACGAGTAGGCCTGTGCATGGATATGCAGAGTTCATAAATCAACTTCGTTTGAATATGCAACGGAATGTTCAAGTTGTAGATTTTGCTGAACTGAAAGACATATTCGAGCAAATGAAAGTCGCTCGCGGCGCAAAAGTGCTCATTGGCGAGCACGGTGCGGCGTTAACCCATGGTATTTGGATGCATCCAGGCACGACGTTAGTGGAAATAAGACAAAAATTTCGATGTCACTGTTACGAAAACGTCGCCGCTTGGACAGGATTAAAATACAATAGATTAGAATCCGTCGGTACCGCTCTCGCGACCTCTTTACAATCATACGCGAAAGGAAGAAGAAGGTAGAATTATAGAGTACGGATTAGCACCATTTTGTACGGACGTAAGTGTCTTCGCCAATACCTTTTTTTACGCCATTCGGGGGGAAAAGTGCATTTTTTTCAATGAAAAATGTATAGAAAACTACGAGAAGACAAGAAGAACGTAAGTAATTAGAGCAGTCACAAACACAACGCAAACGCAGAGAGAGTAATACCACACACACACACACATATATATATATTGAGCAGTAGCAGAGAAGTGTTTTTTTATTATTCTTCTTCTCGGAGAGAGAGAGAGAGTAAAAGAGAGATGGCGACACCACCACCGACATCAACGACACCAACGATGACACCGGGGAAATTTAGGCGAATTCTCCTCTCGAACATGGAATCCTTTCTCGTGCACACGATGCCGCTCGTGCGATTATGCGAAAAGGAAAACAATACTAAAAAGAGTAAGAAAGATTTTACGTTGAAAAGTTTGTGGGAGGCATTCCACGAGACGAGCGCGTTCGGGTGCGAAGTCCCTCTGGAAATGAATGCGAACAACAAGGAAAGGAGTGAGAAGGAGGAGGATGCGGAGGAAAACGAGGAACCGGAGGTGATTGCGCAGTATTACGCGAGTTACGTTTCAGCGTTTCAGATTTTCGAGAAGACGAAGAAGAAGACAAAGAAGACTTTAAAGAAGAAGAGACGAGAGGAGCGGAGAAGAAAAAACGGTGTTGGTGAGAGTAGGAGCGATGATTATGATGATGATTTTACCCAGGCGGCGTCCGCGCAATATTTCGAATCGTTAGCGCCGTATTCGAGACCGCCTTTGACGGACGTCATCGAAAGACTCGCCGAGGAGAATGAAAAAGTACAAAGTTTGAAAGCGTCGGAGATTGATCGAGAGAAGTCGTGGTTTTGTTTCGCGTGGTATCCGATTTATAGGATACCGCAAGGAACGAGTCGGTCGGATATTCAGGGGTGTTTTTTAACCTATCACGGGTTGAATCATTTAGATATAGAGGATGATGAGGACGAGGAGGAGGACGGAGACGAGAGCGGCGAAGATATAGAGGAAGAAGATGAAGAGGAGGAGGAAGAGGAGGAGGAAAAAGTGGACAAAGATGGTTCACAAGGTGATGAAGAAGTAGAACACGGAGAAAAAAACGGGAAAACAAGTAGGATTCGAGGATTACCTCCACTCCCACCCGCCTCTTTGACGCTTGCCGGCGAAACCAGACTCCAAAGGCGCATCGAAGACGCCAAGAAGAGCGTCGCCGTCCTCGAAAAGGACGAACGTAGCAATACAACAACCACCACCAAAGGAGATGATGAAGAACACACAAATTTCATTCCGCTCAAACCGTTCGGTTTGTGCTGTTACAAAACCGACCCGGAAATCTGGGAAGAATCCGACGAAGCTGAAAACGCTCGAACCGCGGCCATGATTGACGGCGCGTACGCCTTCTTGAGGAGCTTGGAAGTTATTCATCCCGATTACGAATTCTTTTCGCACCACGGATGATGATTTTAATACGACAGAGAAAATGTTGCGCGCTTTTAGAGAGAAGAGGATTCTAGTCACACATAATAGCAACCACATAACAACGCGCGCATCACTAATAGACATAATACTCGTACCTCTACAATGCACAGTATGCGCTTTTGTCAAGTGGAATACGTGCCCGCGCGGGGCCAAGTACTTCTTTTGAGCCGGTTTGTGTTTCTTTTCTTCTTTTCTTCTTTTTTCTCGTAAACGTCATTTTTTTGATCTGGGAGAAAAAAAAGAAATACAATGGACGGGAAGAAGAAGAAACAACTCTCCGGCGCGCAGAAGAGGAAGAAGAAAAGGGAGAAAGAAGAGGCTGTGAAGGAAGCCGTGGCGGATATGGAGCGTTTAAAGCTCGGGCCGAGCAAGTTGTGGACGGGATTGGTGTTGCATCACAAGGATGTTTTTGTCACGCATGTGCTTCCGAAATTGAATGGGACGGATCGGGTTTTCTTTTCAAAGGTGAGTAGTGAGAGTCGGGGTGTGCTTGCGTACGCCGGGGTAAACGTATCGAAATTAGGTATGAATGTTTACGAATGTACATCCATTTCAACGTTGGAATGGGCGTGGAATAACATGCCGTGGGGAAAGAAAAGTCAAAGAGAAAGTGTGATAGATCAAGCCTGGTTTTGCGCGGGAGTTGCTTTTACGAACAAACTCGAGTTGCTCAAGTGGGCGAGAGAAGTGAAACATTGCAAGTGGGATGAAGAGACGATTACTGTGGCAGCACGTAAAGCCAATCTCGAGATGTTAAAGTACTGCTTCTCTAATGATTGCCCGTATAATGAAAAAGAGGCGTGTGAACAAGCTGCTATAGATGGACACCTCGACTGTCTTCGATTTCTTTTCGACAAAGTGAAACCTTCGCGAGATACGGAAAAAGAAGCGGCAGGAGAAGCAGCAGCATATGGTCACTTAGACATCTTGAAATATTTCGTCGAAGAAAGAAAGATACCCGAGGAGGTAAAGGGCTTGTGCGTGTACAACGCTGCAGGGTATGGCCATCTCGATTGCCTCAAATACTTAGTCGAAGAGGCGAAAGTGCCTCTTAACTACTGGGAAGACATCGCGTACGCTCGTTACTTCAAGCACCCCGACTGCGAAAACTACTTGCTCGAAAAAGGGTCTCCAGAACCAACGGACGAAGAATACGCTTTCTTTGTCGAGGAGCGGGAGCAAATGCACTCCGAGGAAGACGACAGCGTCGAATGAGAAAAACGCAGAAAACGCAGATAGATTTTTGATACAACAAGAGAGTCAATTTCGTTGACCTTTTCCACAGACAAGACTTCACAAAAAAAATGCGTTTTTTCCTCCTCTTCGTACTCGTCACAGCC
>ENA-OWPI01001537-OWPI01001537.1-marine-metagenome-genome-assembly--contig:-NODE-1537-length-25230-cov-11.131674_pt1 | contig 25230 bp, 18 predicted proteins | sample MGYA00238138_ERZ651775 | MGnify/ENA primary metagenome ERZ651775 (study PRJEB26906, sample SAMN06265043) | marine metagenome | isolation source: Helgoland LTER site | place: Germany:Helgoland, sampling...
GCTTCCGTCCAGATCGGGTCGACTACGCTCTCACTCAGCCACTCGTAGAGGTAGTTCACATCCTGGGTCGATTTAATGCCAGGTTTCAACAGACCTCTGACTGTCGATGAAACTTCGAAACTCAATATCGGATCCGTCTGCAAATACAACATGATGCAATATAAAACACAAAATGTTGCAAACTTCAAAAGCTTCGAGAAATGTCCCATGTGCCGAATTCGCAGTCTCGCGTACGCTTTCAACTTGCGCAAAACGTCCACGTACACTTTGTCTTCTTCTAATTTTCGCGAGGTCGTCGCTTTTGTTTTTGTTTTCTCGTACTCTTCCTTCTCGCCGAAAAGTAAATAGTCGTTCAAAGACTCGTCGTCGTTGTCTTCGTCGTCGGCGTAGCGACCCGACTCGCCGTATTTATGTTTAAAAATCCCTGCGTTTGCGAGTAACCTCTCCTCTGCTTTTTTAAATCTCTCGTCGCCAATCGGAGTAGAGTCACCTTCAATTCGTCGTCTCTCTTCTTTGACCGCCGACTTACCCGTTCTCGTGTTGCCCTCGCCGCCGCTACCACTTCTCTTTGTGGCTTCAAGATCATCCGGAGACGAAATCGAGGACGACGACGTCGTTGTGACTTTTTCTTCGTGGTGAGATTGTTTGTGGATCATTTTCGCCGTCGCCGTCGCCGTCGCCGTCGCCGTCGAAGAAGAAGAAGACGTCTTTGATTTTTGTTGCATTCTCCAACTCTTGCTCATCTTTTTCTTCCGCTCCCCCGGCGCATCGTCGCCGTAATAGTCTTCATCGACGTCGTCGTTTTCCATGTGCACGATATCTGCCATTTCACTTTTAAACGTTGCCAAAATCTTACTGCCCTCCTTCTTCTTTTTCTCAAAAACCTCGTCGTCTTTGTCAAAATCATCCTCGTCGTCCTCGTCGCTAATCCGACTTCGCAAAATCGCCAGCGCACCGATGCGACACCCGAGGTCAACTTTTCTTACCAAATAGATCGGCGCAGTAGCACCGAGAATCTCGCGCTCGTCCTCGCTCAATTCCTCTCGACGATCTGGATCCCCTTTTTGTCGTTGTTGTTGGGCCTTTCCCTCTGGTCCCTGATACTCTTTTTTGTACCATTGGAATTCGATGGTCGCGTCTGCGTTCGAATCGAGGTTTAAATGCCCGAGGAGCACGGCCCGAATGGCTTCGCCTGGTCTCGGGACACCAGAAAGCTTCAACGAGGCGTTGTTGTTGTTGTTGTTGTTGTTGTTGTTCTTTTTCGCCATGCTGCTGCTGTTCTGCAGTCGTTCTCGAACTGAAGAAGAAGAAGAAGAAAAAGAAGAACGAACGACACGCACGAACGAAAGAAACGCGCGAACGACGTTGTTTGTTGAATGACGTGAAAATAGATCGCGACGACGCCCAATACAGAGAGGGTCGCGAAGAGAAGAGAGAGGATAAAAAAAAAAACAGATCTGCATGTCTTCTTTTTTCATTTTTTTTGGCAAAATTGTACCACAAACCCACAACATACTTTTCAAACCCACTGAACCCCTCGCCAAGAATACAAAAAAAATACAAAAAAACGTCCCTGCGCGCGCGCGATATATCATCCGTATACTTTCAGCTCCACGCAATAACGTCGGTACAATACAGCGAGTGAGTTGCCACCCGGGGACCCCTCGCATGTTAGAGTACTAAAAGCGACTTTCCACCGGGGGACGCAACATTTTTTTGCGCGCGTTAGGGGTTTTTGTTTTTTTTGTATTCTAGGCGAGGGTTTCAGTGGGTTTGAAAAGTATGTTGTGGGTTTGTGGTATAATTTTGCCGTAGTATTTTATTACGTCGTGTGCAAATGTTTGCACTTTCCTTTTTTCAAACAACCCTAAATCACAGAGAGAAACGCTTCTTCTGTTTCTTCTTCTTCTCTCACGCGTGAAAACAATACACTCTCGTCCGCAGCAGTCGCACTCGCACTTCGCGCAAAAATCCTTTACCTTTGCGCTTTTATTTAAAATGTTTGAAGCCGCGACGAAGTCGTCGCCGGTTGTGTTCTCCTCGAAATCATCATCATCATCGTCAAAATCGTCCCTCTCGAAATCATCGTCGTCGACGTCGAGAAGGATCGTCCGAAGAGTTTCAGCGACAAATTCATCTTCCTCCTCCTCGGAAGAGAGATGGCAATCCATGAACGTTTCGTTACCAAACTTGCGAGACAATTTGGACCGCTCGACGACGCGGAACATCGACGGGAAAGTGTACGCGTTGACGTTATCCGCGGAAGATTTACCGCTCGTTTCGGATAAGTTTTCTCAAAAGTACGACGCTCGAGTTTCGAAAGCTGGGATTATTGAAGCGAACTTAGCCGGGTCGGTGAAAGCGGCGGAGATGATATCCATCGGCGACTTGAACTTGGCGCTGGATATCACTAAGATTACAGGGATGAAAAAGTTTGTGGAAGTGATCAACGGACGCGCGGCGATGATTGGCATCACGGCGGCGTTGTTCGCGAAAATCGGCACGGGGCAAGGCGTCGCGGAGCAGTTGTTTTCGCCGGCGGGGATTTTCTCCGCGTTGTTCATCTCTTTATTCGCGATTGCCAGTTCGGTAGCGCCGGCGGCTTTGAATAAAGTGACCATGGACGAGTGCTTTCCGGACGAGAACAAAGTGTACGAGAACGAGAGATTACCGGTGACTTGGACGGCGGCGGCCGAAGCCGTGAACGGCAAGGTCGCCATGGGGGTGTTTTTAGTCGCGTTGTTGACTGGTCAATAATAGGTCAATCGATCAAAGGAGAAAAATCATCTCGACGACGATGAGCGTGACGAGTTTGACGACGACGACGATTCATCATCATCCTTTAACACCATCTCTCGTCATCGGAGAGAAAAAAAATATGCCCGCCGCCGCTTGAATATTACGATACCAATAATATACAACTCCAAAAGCTTTTACTACTATTTTAAAACTGCTACTCTACGCGCCGCTTTCGTGCGTTTTTTTCTAAAGCATCTCTCCGCACCGAACAATTCGCACGTTGCACTTCGGTCTCCCACTTTCCGAACCGCACTTTTGATTGACAAATTCCACCGCGCTTTCGCCTCTTATGACGCGTCCAAATACGACGTGTTTGCCGTCCAAATGCGGCTGCGGATTCACCGTGACGTAAAACTGATCCCCGTTCGTGTTCGGACCACCGTTAGCCATGGCGAGTACATACGGTTGCTCGTGGTATCGACTGTTTATGTTCTCGTCGTCGAATTTCGGACCGTATATGCTCCCGCTTTTCGTCGCGCCGGCTTGATTCATAAATCCGGTGATAATTCGGTGAAATTTCGCGCCTTCGTACGACGACGACGCGCCCATATCGTTATTCTTAAAATTACTATTCGTTATCAGTCTCCTAAAGTTCTCGCTCGTTTTTGGGTGCGTGTCGTTGAACAGTTCGAACACGACTCGATTCGTATATAATCGACCACGTCGTCGTCCTTCTTCGTCGTTTCCGTCCGTACGAAAATGGTCCTCCCAAAGGTCCGCTTCAACGTCAAGAAACACATTCACGTAATCGTCTCTCTCGGACGATTCTCTCACGTAGATTTCGTCGCATTTCTGGCACGCTTTTCGACACTTCGCGAGCATAAAGTTTTTATTCTTCGCGCACTCTCCAGATTTCATCCACTCGAGGCATTTGCGCTCGTCGTCGTGCGTGTTTTCGCACGGTTTTAAGTTTCCGATTTCATATCTGGAAACTTTTCCAATCCTTCTTTCTGTGAACGACGTTTCCGAGTACCCGATGAAAGCATCGTTCCGGTCGAACCGAGAAGAAGAACTCGAGAAAGAAACGAACTCGTGCGACGCGAGCGAGAGAGCGATGCAAAGAACAACCGCAGTAAAACGAGTCGTCGCTTTTCGAGAAGATGAAAAGAAAAAATGCATTCGCTTTTCTTTTTCTGAAGAAGAAAAGAACAGACGAAAGTGATGAAAGCGCAACGAAGAGTAGTAGTATAGTATATCAATCCATGCGTTGTTATATAGTAATTAATTAGGGCTAGTATAGTAGGTTATATTATTATTTTGGTGTAGTAGGGAGGTTCATCATGAGTTGTTGTTGTTGTTGTTGTTGTTTCTGCTGTTGTTTTTTATGGCGTTGTTTTTCTTCGCGAGCGAAAGTCCGCTCAATCAAGTCGTCGGCAAACGACGACGCTCGGAAATGCTTTCTTCTCCTCGCTCGCTCGCTCACCGCTCACCTCGTCCAATCGTAAGCAGCGCCGTTGGCGTTGTTGTATTGCTGCTGCGACGGATCGACGTTGTGTTGCTGTTGCTGTTTGTTACTGCCACCAGAATTAGAACCAGAACCGGCGTACCCTGGAGGAGGCGCTTTGCCGCTCCCTCTTTGCTGCTGCTGCTGTTGCTGCGGCGGCTGTTGGTACGGGTACATGCCGTTGTTGTACGTGTTGTACGGCATGTAGTTCGGCATGTGGTTGTACGTGTGCGGCATCATTCCCGGATAGGTGTACTGCTGCGCGTACGCGCTGTACGGCGCCATGTTGTTCATGTTTGCCATACCGCCGTAGTTCATTTGGTTCGATTGTTGTTGCTGCTGCATTTGCTGTTGTTGGAGGGTGTTGGAAGAGGAAGACGTTTGCTTGTTGTTGGTGGAATCGGAAATGCCGTAGTTAGAACCGTCGCCGCCTAACGCATCCGATCGGTTCGTGTCCGGGATACCTCCAACTTGTTGCTGCTGCGCCTGCTGAGCGTAATATTCGCCGTACATGTTCGAGTTACCTTGGTTGTACGCGCCTTGACCGTAGGATTGCGCCATGCCGTAGTTGAAGTTGTTGTACTGAGCGGCGCTCGCGCCGTTTTGTTGGAATCCGCCCATGGCGCCAACTTGCGCGTTGCCGGTAGACGTGCCAACGTTTCCGCCGCCCGGAGCGTTGGAAAACGAACCTTGGTTCATGTTCATACCGCCGATGGCGTTCATCGGGTCGACTCCGTACTGGTGCATTTTGTTTTGATCGAATTGGTTTTGCTGATATTGGTTTTGTTGATTGTAGTTGTTGTATTGTTGGTTTCCGCCGTAGTTCATCTGTTGCTGGTATTGTTGCTGCTGCTGATTTCTCGGCTGCGGCTTGTGACCACCACTGGCGGAACCACCTTGCTGCTGTTGCTGCGGTTTTGGCACCGTTTTTTGTCCGCCTTGTTGCGAAGAAGACGCCCCCGCGCCCGTTTGCGACGACGGCTGAGCGGCGCCGCCGGCGGCTTGTTGCTGCTGGTTCGGCGCGCCCCAAGCGCTGGTGGCGCCTTCCGCCGCCGGAGGCGCTTGCGCCGCGCCGCCCGAGGGTGCTCCTTGAGATCCATCTTGCGCTAAACCAAAACCAAACGACGACGAGGCCGCTCCAAAATCGCTAAACTGCGGGTAATTCGCCGCTTGCGGTTGACCGCCGGTACCTTTCGGCTGAGGAACGTTACCTTCCGCACCACCCCCTCTCGGTTGCGGAATTTGGCCAGCCGCCGGCGCCGCGCCAGCAGCTCCAGCCGGCGCTTCCGCCGCCGGTCCCCAACCTTCTGGAGTTGGTGCGGTGTTCCCACCGTTACCCGTTTTCGGTCCCGGAATCGCTTTACCGCCACCTTTACCGGGTGCCGCCGGCTTTTGACTCGCGCCGCCGCCGGCGGAAGAAGGGGCCGCTGGTTTCGCCGGCTCCGATTTCGGATCTCCTCTCAATATGTCCGCCATCGTTCGCTTCGGGTGTCGGGAGGACCCAGCGGCTGGAGCGGCGGCATTTGGTGCGGCGGCAGCAGGCGCGCTGCCTTGTTGCTGCTGTCGACCGCCGCCGTCTCTTCTTTGTTGTTGCTGCTGCGGCGCGGGCGCTTGTTGTTTCGGCGCTCCCCACGCGCTCGTCGTCGGTACCGCCGACGGCGCCGTCGTCGTCGTCGTTGTCGCTTGTTGTCCCGCGGGTGCCGGCGCCTCCTCGAATCGCACGTGTCTGCCTTTCCCTTGGTTGCTGCTATTATGCGTCGCCGATCCCGAAAGAGCGCCTCTGTCTCCTCCTCTCTCCCGTCGAGACGACGACGACGACGGTTCGCCGCCGCCTCCTCTTCTGTCCGTGCCTCGATCTCGCCTCGATGATTTCTCGCCGTCTCTCGGGCCGCCGCCGGAAGAGAAAGACTTACTTTTCGACGCGTTCCCGCCAGTCGTCGTCTGTTTTAATAATACGATGTTGTTTTAATAACGTGGTTCGTGTGAGAAGTGATGATGATACGATGAACAAAGGCAATCATCAGCGCGATGATGATAAAATAGTGTGCACACAGAATACTGTGCGCGCGTTACACTCGAGAGAAAGAAGCGCGCGGAAAAAAGAGGGATCCCTCTTTTACACGCGAACGAATGACGGCGGCTTGACGCCGAGTGCAGGAAAACAACGAGAAAAAAATCTCGGAATCGATCGCCGCTCGCGCACTCTCGCGCGAAAAAAGCGTCGACGCGTACCTCTTTACTCTTCTTCGTTTTCACGTCCACGAACTTATGCACTGTAATTTAGGAAAGAAAAGTCGTAAAGGGTCAGTCTTTGCTCTCGTAATGATACCACACAACGCTTCGCGAACGATGATTTTCCCGCCAGCGCGTGAAAAATTAAAATACGAGAGATGATGATTACACGCACTGCACATTAACTCCGACACGGCTAACGCTTCGTCGCCGCCGAATTTCTGCAAAACAGACTGCACGTCCTCTTTGTTCTGACCGGTGATTTCCATCAGCGTTTTGATCGTCGTGAGTTCTGTTTTTCCGCCCATGATTTGATGATTTTACGCCTATTTTTATATGAGGAAACGAAAAGGCTCGACAGTTCTTCATTTTTGCTCCTCTTCTTACACAGAAAGTGGTTTCTGATGTAAGAGAACAACAACAACAACAACAAAAGGATACGCACAAAACACACAAAATGTGGTCGTAAAGAGAGAGAAAAGACGTACACGCACGTAAGCGAGACTGCTCCTACTTTTTTTAATGTCGGAGGAGAGAAGAGACGCGCTGAAACACCGGAACGGGTTCCTTTTTCCAAATCAACATCATCATCCGAAGATGGAGGAGGATGAATCCAACGCGGGGAATACTACCACTCCTTTTCTAACGACGAAGAACGAGAACAAGAACACATCGAAGAACAACAAGAATAATACTAATACTAAAGGAGGAAGAACATTAAAAGTATGGTTTTACCGGTACTTACAAATCGCGTTCATCGTGTTTACGCTCACGTGTTCGATCGCGTTCGCGGAATTTATATACGAGAGATTGGTGTTTGAACACTCGGAGATTAAAGAACATCCGCGAGGGAAACAGTTGTTCGTCGGATGCGTCGTGGCGGTCGCGACGTGTTGGACACTGCTCGTCGTCGTGGTCGTTTTCTCGTATTAGTGTACTGCGTGAATGAAAGAGAGAGAGAGAGTAAAGAGAGTAAACAGAGTAGGTATGATGTGCATTTGCGCGCGCGTAAAGGAGAAGCGAACTCTTATTAAACGACTCCGTAAAACGAATCAACGGAGTCCAACCGCGTGTAATCGTAAACTCTCAAACACTCTCAAGTGCACTTTCAGTTTCGTCTCGTACGCGATTTCTTTGAAACCAAAACTCGTCTCTTTATTCTTCTCGATCAGGCCTTTGTTCTTCGTCGGTGAAACGATCACCAAATACCGACACCTTTTCGCCAACGCGTTGTAAAACAAATGTTCCAACGACGGCTGCAAGAGGTGAATCGCGTACGATATCGCCACGATATCGTACGCGAAATCTTCGTCTCCGAGTTCCTCTAAACACCCCTCGCACACGCTCTTAAAGCTCCACGGTTTACACTCTACGTTCGCGAATTCTTTTTGTTTCTTAAACGCCTCCCTCGTGTACGGATCCGCGGCGGTTATCGCGAACGCGATTTGTCTCACGTCTTTGCTCCAACGAAGGAGAATGTTCGAGAATTCTCCGCTGCCGCAACAGAAATCTAAAACGTGAAAACACGTCGTCGTTTCTTCCACAAAATGCTCGTCATCCTCATTCGTTCCTTTATTCTTTGTCTTTTTCTTCGCGTTTATGCTCGGGACGAGTATTTTCGGCACCACGATGTCGTCGAAAAGCGTTCCCGGCAAAACTTCGCGCAAGCGAGAAAAGTGCGGATTCGTGTACGCTTCGCCGTTGTTTTCGTAATACGTTTTCGCGTCTCCGTTGCGTTGATACTGATTTCGAATGCCACCGACGACGGACCAACTTTCACAGGACGCTTTGGAAATGTTCGATTTGTTCTTTTTGGTGTGACTGTTCGGTATCGGCATCGGAAAGAAGTGAAGAAAAAACATTCGAGACTATTGGATACTGTTGGTGTCTCATACAAATTCTAAATCTACGTAAACGCTCGCTTTACATTAATCATCCTCCGATGACGATGATTTTTGCTCGATGGGGACGTCCTCTTTCGTATTTACTTTAGTGCTGTTTAACACGTTCGTTTCCCCGCCTAGGGTCAAGGCGTTGATGCTCCCGGAAGACGGTTGGTGTTGAGATCCGTCTCTCTCGGTAGCGTCCCCGGCGTTGTTTGGAGCGCTTGTTGTGTTGTTGCTCAAACCGCCGTTACCGAACCTACCCGGCGGTCCTTGTTGCACTCTTTTCGAATCAGACGACTCGTTGTTGTTGTTGCTGTTAGAATTTTCTTTCGCCGCTCTGGAACCAAATCTTCGGTCTCTTTTCGCGTACGCGAAAATAGCTCTTCTCAACTCGGCTTCGCCGAATTCCGGCCACATGGCGTCGGTGAAATACAGTTCCGTGTACGCCATTTCGAACAACATGAAATTCGACAGGCGTTGTTCGCCGGAGGTCCGAATGAGTAAATCTGGGTTCTGTAACGACCGAGCCGCTCGAAGACTCGACAACGTGTTGCCTTTCTCTTGTTGTTGTTGTTGTTGTTGTTGTTGCGAGGATGATGATGATGATGATGCGGAAGAGGACGAGGAGGTATGATGTCCGCCGTTGACGACGAATCGCTCGCCGACGCCGGCGTAATCACCTAACGGATCAGATTCGAGGGGACCGCTTTTCCGATCGATGCGATCATCGTCAAAAAAATCCTCCTCGCCTTCTTTCAGAACGTTCGCGGTGCCTAAATACCTCATAAACGTCTCTTGCGATATATCTTCGATCCGTAAACTTCCAAACTTGACCGCTTCGGCCATATCCTTCGCCGCGTTTACGATATCTTGCCTCCCGCCGTAACTCAACGCCACGTTCAACACCACGCCTTGATTCTCTTTCGTCATCTCCACCGTCTCTTCCACCGCGCGTCGTAAACTCGGTTTCACGCGACTCAAATCCCCCATAACCGCAACTTTCACGTCGTTCCGCATCAAATTCTCCGCGTCTTCTCTCAACGTCGTCTCTAACAACTCCAACAACCCGTCCACTTCCGGCGGTCCCCTCGACCAATTCTCGATCGAAAACGTGTACACCGAAACGACTTTAATCCCCCACGCGCTCGCACACCTCACCACCGCTCTCAAACTCTCCACCCCGTTCTCGTGTCCCACTCTCGGCGGTAACCTTCGTTTCTCCGCCCAGCGCGCGTTCCCGTCCATGATGACCGCGATGTGTCTCGGCACGTCTGACGCGTCCAAGCCTTTTAAACTCGCGGGTTTCGAGTCCCATTTCTTACGGAACGTGTTCGTTAAGAGTCGTCCGAACCTTTCCCGTATGCCTAAAGATTCTTCCTCTTCTGTCTTTTCTTCTGGTTCTTGTTCTTCTTTGTCTTCTTCTTCGTCTTCGTCGTCTCGCGTTGTTGGCGCCGTCGAAGCCGCCAACGTTGATGACATGTGTTTGTTCTCTTCTTTCGTGTTGTTGTATCTCTCTCCGTCTCGACTGGATAAAAACGCGATTTCGTCTGGATCATTCTCTTCTTTATCATCTTTGTCGTCGTCGTCGTCGCTCTCGTCTTCGTCGAAGTCGCCGTCGTTGTTCAAAGAACTAATGTTTCGTCGCTGATCCATCATCGAGCGAAGGATGGATTTCTTCTTCGTCTCGCGCATCGTTTGCTTTCGAAGAGAAGAACAACGACCATCAATCTCGCGACGACGAGGAGTAGTAGTAAACGCGCAAAAAGCAGATCTTCTTCCAGAGGATGCGAGTGAAAAGCGAGACATGATGCTCTCTCTCGCTCTCTCTTCTTCGTTCGTTGTTGTTCAATGAAGGATTCGAATTGGAAAGTTCCTCAAAGAAAGAAACACTCTTAAGAGTGTTTTCTTTTCTCTCTTCTCTCGTCGATAAAAACGAGCGCGTTGTTACGTAACACGCGCATTCACCACGACTCTACCACGACTCGCACACGTATATATGGTTGAGGAGACTCATTTCGCCTCCGGCGTGTTCTACGCAGTTCTCGCGTCCATTTTTTTCGGCTCCTTCGCGGTGCCGATTAAAACGAAAGCGATCGTCAAAGCGAACGTCGACCCGGTCGCGGTACTGCTTTTTGTCGCGCATCTCTCTCTCTTTCTGACAAAAACGCGCTCTCTCTTTTTTAACTTGATTATTACGATATGAACAGTTCCAGTGCTATAAATCCTTCGCGTGCTTCCTCACGTCCTTCCTGCCACTCGTGTTCGGCACGGAGTTGAAATTCACCTATTGGGGCATCCTCGGAGCCTCCGTCTGGGTGATTAACGGAACAGTCGCAATCGTCGCGGTACAAAAGTGCGGCTTATCCACCGCGCAAACGTTATGGTCCGGGTTGAGTGTTTTTGTTGGGTTTTTGTGGGGGACGATCGTGTTCGAGGAAGAGGTGAGAGATATCGCGGGTTCGATGTGGGCGCTCGCGGCGATGAGCGCCGGGATGGGGAGCATGGGGATGGTGGTGTCGCAATCATCGAGTTCTTCGTCCTCGAGCGGGAGGAGAACGGAGAGCAAAAGTAGTCATTACAACAGAGGTAGTAGTTTTGTTTTTGGTGAGAGTGAAACGACGAGTGGGAGTTCGAGATCGAGTTCGGTGTCTCCAATAATCAACGGCGGCGAAGGAGGCGACGATATGTATAGGAATACGAACGACGACGACGTAGAGATGAATACTGCGAATAATGTCAACAACAACAGTAGCAACAGGGAATTCGCGGCGGCGCGGGAACGGTTGATGATGGGTACAACGTCGTCGTCGTCGAGTGGTGGTGGTAATGGTGGTAATGGTGGTAATGGAATGAGAGAATTCGACGACTTGTCGAAAGCTTCCACCAACCCGTTTGGATTTCGCACCACCGCGAAAAACCACCGAAGCGGCGGCGGTTTGAATCTCTCCTCCTCTTCAGCAGAGAAGAAGCAAAGAGACGTGAAAATCGGCATCCTGTGCGCCACGTACGTCGGCATCGCCAACGGGTCTTTCATGACGCCGTTAAAATACGCCAACAAAGAAGTCACCGGGTTAGAGTACCTGTTCTCCTTCGGCGTCGGCTCGGCCGTAGCGACCGTCGTCCTCGTCTTTCTGTACAACCTCTACCGCCGCCAAATCAATAGAGACTTTTCGCCGTTAAACTTCCACTTCGAGACGTGCGCGAAACCGGCTCTGTTAACCGGCGTGCTCTGGTCCGCTGGAAACGCGTGCTCTATAGTCGCCATTTCTAGATTAGGCGTCGCCGTCGGGTGGCCGTTGGTTCAGTGTCAACTCGTCGTGAGTACGAGTTGGGGCGTCTGGTACTACCGCGAAGTTCGCGGGAGAAAAGCCATCGCCGGGTTCTTCGCCAGCGCCGCGTTCGTCTTGTTCGGCGTCATCATGTTAGGTAATTGCTCCAGATGATATACGATAGAGATTTCTTCATACTATATATACGCGTGACGATACGTAAAGAAGACGCATCACACTCACGCGTTCACATTTTTTCTTCACTTTCGAGATTTCTTCGTATTATATATACACGTGATGATACGTAAAGAAGACGCGTCATACCAGTACGCGTTCACATTTTTTCTTCACTTTTGTGCTGCGTCGTCGTGTGGGCACCACCGTCAAAAGCAGTCAATTAATACTACGCAAAAATGGCATCCTCTTCCGCGCGACCAACTGTCGAGCGAAACGTGCGCTTACCTGCGTGCGAAAACGGGGAGAGCGACACTTTTGCGTTGCGTCTCGAGTGCGACGTGTATCGTCCTCCTGAAGCAATACAGCGCGTGAAAAACAAAGATGTGTTTCTTTTGCTCCACGCGCACGGGAAGTTAGGGGGCAGTCGATGTATGCTCAACGCGTACGCGATTCTACTCGCGATGAGAGGGTTCGTCGCGTATAACGTCAGTTTTCGCGGGTGCGACGGGAACGAGAAAACGAGTCGCGCGAGCGTGTTCGGGGAGGTGGACGCGAGAGACGTGCTGGAGATGGTGAAAGAGATTCGAACGCGCGAATCTGTTGATGCAGAGGATGATGTCGAAGTTAAGATGCACGTGTTCGGGTACTCGTTCGGCGCCGCGGTTGGCGCGAACGCGGTTGGGTTGTTGCACGAAAAGTTACTTTCTCAGAATACTGTTGACTTTTGTAAAGGCGAATCAGAGGAGGAGCGAAGAGTGTGGTCGCGATGCGGCATCGACGGGTTGATTTTGGTCGCGTTCCCTCTCGGGTCCTTGAACCCGTTCGCTGCGACTTCTTCTCTAATGGGCGTCGTATCTCGATTTTTATTCGGGAAGCACGCGGGAAGGTTGCGAAAGTGCTTCGTGAAAGACAAGAGGAATCGCGGCAGTTTGGTGGCGAGGAAAACGAGGCTCTTATTCGTCCACGGCCAACGAGACGAGTTTACGCGAGTGAAAGAAGTGCGAAAGTTTTGCGAAAAATTGGCGAAAGGACAACCGGAAGAGGAAGACGTCAACGACGACGAGGACGACGAAGAGAACAACGACGAGGAAGAGCGTAACGAGAACGAGTTTAACGAGAAACAAAACAACAATATCCTCTCCGACTTCTTCTTCGGCGTCGAGGATGACGACGATTCAGACGACGACGACGGTTCGGAGAAACCGGTGGAATCCTCCTACGAAACCTTCGGAAACACGAACGGAACCTCGAACGCACCACCACACCTCGCGTTACTCGAAATCAAAGGAAAGAAAAGCGACCACTTTGGTTTCGTCAAAGTGAAGAAGCAAAGAGACCTTCTGGTAAAGCGCATTACCAAGTTTGTTCTCGCGTAAGTTAAAAGAGAGAGAGAGAAACAAACGCGCTCTCTCGAGTAGAGAGGACGAAGAGCGAAGAATAGAGATTTCAGTATTCAATCAGAGAGAGAGAGAGAGAGAGAGAGAGAGAGTAATAGTAGTATTAGTAGCAGTAGTATTAGTAGCAGTAGTACTAATAGCAGTCATAGCAGCAGTAGCAGCGCTCCGTGAGCGTGTGTCCTATACTATAGAGGTATCGTCTCCCGTCGTCGAAAAATCTCAACACTAATCTCATCCCTCGCGCTTCATTAGTCACACACGAACGAGCGCGAAAGATACGCATAAAAAAACGAGCATTTCGTATGAAACGAGTAAAAAGACGACGATGACTTTTATTACTTCTTCTTCGTCGTCACCGAATACTACCGTGAACGTAAAGACGACGATGTCGACGAGAAAACATCGAGGACGACGACGATATCGAGGACAGCAGCGGGGAAGAAATTCGATCGGATGTCTGCTTCTTTTGTGTTGTTTAATAGGAGCAATGTTCGCATCAACATCAACTGCGTTCGCGTCAGACAACACTGATAATGGTACGGAGGATAACAAAAACGATGATTTATTAGATTTACTGGGCGAAATAGACGCCGAAATCGAAGGAGAATTCTCGGACGAGTTTACTCTCAAATCGGATATTCAAGTGCAAATTGCACACGAGATTACCGTTCGAGGCGCGTCTTCGGGGAACGAGAAACTGGTCCAACGTTCAATCGATTTCATCGTCGGGGACGATTACGCATCCGCCGCGTTTCGGTTTTGCGTGAAACACGAGTTGTATCATCATCAGCACGTGAGGGCGACTGCTTTGAAGATTAAGGAGGAGATTGAGAAGATGCCGGAGGATGCGAGGCCGGCGGTGGGCGGCGCCGCTGCCAAGAGAAGGAGGAGAGAAGGCGTGCCGGAGAAGAGGAAGAAAACGGCGCAGGAGAGGTACGAGGTAGTGAGGGAATATTTGAACGAAACGAAGTTCGTGAAAGCCGGGGAGGAGTTGTCCAGATTGGTGGAAGAGTTTCAAGACCATCAACTGAATTCGGACGAGCACATCGAGCAAGACAAAGAGGACGTGGCCGTCGGCGGGCCTTTGAACAGATTAGTGGAGGTGATGAAAAGAGCGAAACGGCTCATCAATGACGAGCAGAAACAGCGAGACGAGAACGAAAAGTTGGTGAGTTTAGGAGAGCAGTTGAAGAAAAAGATGGAAAAGAAACGAGAGACGATCGCGCAATCGGAGGAAGGATTTAGAGAGTTGTTGAGACAAACGTACGAGACGCCGAAATCGGAACGATTGGAACGAGTCGGGAGATTACCCCCGCTGGCAAAAATGGACGTTAAAGTCGACGGGAAGATGAAAGAGATGCTCGTGTTTCAAGACCAAGACGCGCAAACGGCGGTGTTTGAGTGGTGCGTGTATAACGGCATCAGAGAACCGGAAAAAATGGTGGACGTGCTCAGGAATTTGTTGAAACTTACCGGCGAGGAACGATGGCGATCTGTGAACGAGAGAAACGCGCAGGGATACGTGGATGCGTATTACGGGAAGAAAACTTCGAATGTAGAGGAAGCTTTGAAAATGTGGGCAGATGGCACGGATAAGTTTGGCATCATTTCCGGATCGAAACTTCTCGAGCTCGCGGCGCAATACAAGGAAAAAATCGCCGATTCCGGAGAAGTCGCCTTGGAACTCGAATACGAAAAAACGGTGAAATTATTGAGACGAAACGTGGAGTATTTTACCGCCAGCGTTGACTTTGAAACCGCGATGAAGAAAGACGAGTGCAAAAACGCGATACTTTTTTCGCAAACGATGATAAAAATCGATCGGAAGCGACCGGTGACGGCGTTGCAAAAGCTCTTCGCCGCCAAGTGTAAATTGAGGCTGAAAAAGTTTGACGAATCCGCGACGGACGCGTTTTCCATTTTATCTCGAATCAAAACGACCGGCGATTGGAAAGCGACGGATATCAAATATTTAACCGTGTATATCGGTGGCATGTCCGCGATGAAACTCGGCGACTCTGAACGCGCGTTGAAATTCTACGCCGTGTGCGTTCGCAACGATCCAGATTTCAGTTTATGCAAAGACATTTACAAGAACTTGAACTCTATCAAGAAATCTATGAAAATCGTGGACGATAAGTTGAACGATAAACACCCTCGTCCAGCTTTGGAGGCTATGGATGCGGTTGAAATTGCGGCGAAAAGTTTAGGTTTCCACGGAGTGAAGTCGTTCGAGAACGATATGAACGTGCGCAAATGTCGCGCGGCGGTCTTCAAGAGACAATTGAACGACGCGTACGATTATTGTCAAAATGCCTCGGATTATTTTGGAGTGAAAGCGAAAATGATTGAAAGCGATCCACTGACGGGAAGCGAGGACGGTGCGGAGGCTTTATTGGAAGAGAAAGTGACCGCGGAGGATATGCTGAAATACGCGGAGGCGCTGCGCGCGACGGCGGAATTGTACGTCGCGGATGAGAATCCGAAAGAGGCGAAATCGTTAGCCGAACAAGCGTTGGAGATTTGTCGCGCGAACGCGGGACAGTCCAGTTCGTCTCGATCTCTCAAGGAGAACTTAGAATCGTTCGTTCGAGAAACGCACAACCTCGTTCGGCAGTACGAAAACAATCGAGATTACGCGAAAATCTTAGGCGTCCCGCCGAATCTCAACGAGTTGACGAAGGAAAGGCAGTGCGATTTTATTAAAAAGAGTTTCAAGAAATTGGCGTTGAAGTGGCATCCGGATAAGCACGAGACAAACGCGAGAAAAAAGAGAGCGGCGAGAAAGCTGAACGACGCGGCAGAAGCGAGAGACGAGTTGAACGATCGCGCCAACTGCGAAGCCGGAAGCGTAAATAGAGAACGCGCGAGGGCGGAAAAAGCGAAAGAGGAGGAAAGGAATAGACAAAATTGGGCCAGAGGAGGAGGAGGAGGAGGACATCATTGGGGTGGACATCAGCATCAGTATCAGCGTCAAAGGCGCGGCGGTGGTCCCGGCGGCGGTCACTGGGAGTTCTAATATTAGTTTTAAATAGTTTTTTAACAACACGTGTTTGACGCAGCCGCTGCTTTACAACTCTATTTATAATAATCATACTACTGTACAACAATTCGTTCCTCGTCTTTGACCACTTCAAAAGTACTATCGTTTCTTTTGTAAAATGACCGCCCCCCACTCGCTTATGTTATAAATACCTTCGCTCCCGATTCTTTGCGATCCTTTGAAATCGAAATCATCCGGGCTGGTTAAATTCGTATCGACGATGCGATGCCAACTCATGCCGTCTTCAATTTTCGGCAACGAAGCTTGGACCATGTACTCGTGCGCGTTGAACGCTATGTATAAATCTTCGTTGTTGCCGGAAATGTCGTCGACTAAGGTGAACGCGATGAATTTACTTTCCTCGTTGTCCCAATTGTCTTCGTGCCAAATGCACTTTCGATCGTCCAACCATTCTTTTCTTCCGAGCAACGGGTTCGCTTTCCGGAATTTAATCATGTTCGAACAAAAACGGAACCGAGTTTCTTTATATTTCTCCATTTCCATCCACTGAAAGTTGTTCCGTCGATCATCGTGGCCGTAAGTGTTGTTGTTCCCGAACCGAGTGTGCCCGTACTCGTCGCCCATTAACAACATTGGCGTGCCTTGACTGACGAACAACGCCATCAAGAAATTTTTCATTTGTCGTGCGCGTAAATTGTTAATGTTCGCATCCCCGGTTTCGCCTTCTTGCCCACAGTTCCAACTTTCGTTGTCGTTGGCACCATCGTTGCCGTTTTCGCCGTTGTCGTGGTTGTGTTTCGATTGGTAAGAGACGGCATCGTTGAGCGTAAACCCGTCGTGCGCGGTGATGAAATTGATCGAGTGAAACGGTTTCCGGTTGTTCCTCCGGTACAATCTCGAGGAGCCTAACAAAGAGTCCGCGAAATCTTTCTTTTGATCGTCCGTGCCTTTAATAAATCGTCGACACGTGTCTCGATACTTCCCGTTCCATTCGGCCCACTGGTCCCAGTTTGGAAAATCGCCGACTTGGTACAACCCGGCGGCATCCCACGGTTCCGCGATGAGTTTTACTTTCGACAGAATAGGATCTTTCGCAATCTCTCGAATGAGCGGCGGCGATTCCATAGGTCTGCCTCTTTCGTCTCGAGTTAAACACGAGGCTAAATCGAATCGAAACCCGTCGACTTTATACTCTTGAACCCAGTGTCGTAAACTCGCCAAGATGAAATCTTTCGTCATCGGATTGTTCGCGTTGACCGTGTTGCCGCACCCGGTGTAATTCATGTAGTCGTTGTTCTCGTCCATCATGTAATAGTTCGCGTTATCGATGCCTCGAAACGAACAAAAGTTCGGCCGATCGTCCGTGCTTTCCCCGGTGTGATTATACACCACGTCTAAAATTACCTCGATGCCGGCTTGGTGCAACGTCTTGACCATGTGTTTAAACTCGCGAGCGGCGTCGATACCGTTGCCGCCGTTCGAGGCGTACCTCGACATGGGCGCGAAAAAAGACATGGTCGAGTATCCCCACGTGTTGACCATGTGCGCTCGCGCTCGGTATCGTTCGTCTGGATCGTCTGGAAACCGTTTGAATTCCATCTCGTCGAATTCAAACACCGGCAACAACTCAATCGCGTTTACGCCTAAATCTTTAAAGTATTTCACTTTCTCCGCGATGGCTAAGAAGGACCCTCGAATATTTTCGTTCATCGACTCGTCCTCTCTCGTGAACGCGCGAACGGTCATCTCGTACACCACGGAATCTTCCTCGTTAATTCTTGGATGATCCACGTTTTCCCAATCGAACGGTTTCGATTCGAAATCGTACGTCCCGAGCATATCCGGTGGATTCGGCCGGTCGCGTTCCTTCCTCGCTTTATGCTCCTCCCCGAAATATTTCCTCCCGGACGACACCATCGTAGCGTACGGATCTAACAAAACCACAGAATCATCAAACCGTTGTTTATTCTCTTTCGAATTGTGCCCGAACACTCGATACCCGTACCTCGCGCCTCGAAGAGGTACGCCTTTCGTAATCTGAACCGTAAAAATCCCTTTTTTATCGTCTTCTGAATCGTCCTCTGAATCATCTTCTTCTTCTTTACGCGTCATGTCAATCTGTATCGTAGGTTCGGTTAACGCGTCGTTCTTACTCTCGTCTCGATCGAAATAGAGCACGAGTTGTACTTTCTCCGCGTTCGGCGCGTACAGAGAAAAGTGTAACGATCTCGTTGACTCCTTCTTCTTTTGCTCTGCTTTCTCATCGTCATCCTCATCATCGAGTACGATGAGAGAAACGCCGAACGGTTGCCCGGAGGGGTCGCCTCGTTCGATTTCAATCGGACCGAGCGGGCCACTTAAACTCGTCGTTTTACTAACGTGACTCTGTTCGTTCGCGAGATTCTTTTTTGTGCCTTCTTCACCCATCGAACGCGACGAGAACGCACTACTCTTGGTCGTCTTTTTCGTCTTCGTTTGTTGGAACCACGTTCGTTTCCCGGGCGTGGACGTCCACATTCGTTCACGAGCGGATGATGATGATTGCGACGACGAGAAGCACACCGAGCGGGATTGTGACATTTAAAGATTTGCAAACGCTGCTCTTCTTTTTTTACTCTCCGCAACAACCACACAAAAACAATCTCACAAAAACAACGACTCGACGCAGTTTTACGCGCTCCTCGCGCGAAGAAAGAGTGGGAAAGAGAGCGTCAGTTGCGATGAATAAAGCGCGACGAATTTTGGCGCCGACACGACGGATTTTTGAAAAAATAAGAAACGCAAAAAAGGTTTAGGGTTTTAGAATGAATTAGGGTTTAAGCAAGTCCTCTCCTCTCTGTCACTTTTCTGCGCTATTACTAGTAGTAGTAGAAGACACATAAAGATGGCGAGCGAGACGAAAATACGAGAGGAAAAAGAGGAGGAAAAAGAGTCGTCGTTGGTCTCGACGAAAGTGCCAAAGGCCAGGGTACGTTTTATTCGTCGTGTGCTGCGAAGGAGTTTTAGTATTCGTGTGTTTCTCTTCTCTCTTTGTAGTGTTGCGCAAAAGACGAATTTTCCCTGGAAACGTTGACTTTTGTTTTCCCTTTGTTCTTCTTTAACGCGTGTAGTATATATCACGCGAGGAGGAGAGGATGCGTTTCTCTCTTTTTCCTCTCTCTGTGTTCTCTCTCCGTGGAGAAGACTTTTTTGAGCGCGATGGTGATGACGATCGTTTACGTCGTTTACGTCCGAGGAGATCAAACGACCGATGACCTTTCTCTCGCTTCTGTTTGGGAAATGAATTAATTGACAAAAATCTCTCTGTTATTATTACGTATATCGTTAGTTCATCGAAGACGTGGAAAAGTACATGCGAGAAGAAAATCGAGAAAACGCGTTCGAACCAGTGATGAGAGATTTACAAGCTCGATACGAACAGATGAAAAACTTAGAGAGAGTCACGCAGAACGAGAAGATACGTTTGACGCGAAAGATCCCGGAGATCGAGAAGAATTTAGAAGCCTTGAACGCGTTAGACGCGAACCATACTCGTCGTCAAGAGGAGGAGGAGGAAAAGACGACGACTACAACGAAATTAAAGTATCAGTTAGGCGAGGCGTCGATTTACGCCAAAGCTGACATCGAGGATCCGAGCAAAGTGTTCCTTTGGCTCGGCGCGAACGTCATGCTCGAATATCCGCTCGCCGAGGCGAAGCAGTTGTTGGAGACCAATTTAGAAAACTGTAAGAAATCTTTAATCGCGACGGATGGCGATTTGGCGTTTATAAAAGACAACGCGACGATACAAGAGGTGAACTTAGCGAGGGTGTACAACTGGGACGTGAAGAGGAGGATGGAAGGCGTTTTGAAAAAGGACGAACCTCGAGACGTCGCCGGTATCGAGCGCTGACGTCGCGACGTAGAAGAGAGAAAAAAAGAGACGTTTGAGAGTTCCATCCTTCGTCGTTACATGAACACCAAACGCCCTTCCTCTCCTCTTCTCTTTTTTGTTGTCGCGTTGTTTCTTTCGGACCAAAATTGAGTCTCCTTTGCTTTCGTCAAAAACAGTAGTGAAAAACTCCTCACAACTCAGAATAAACGAATCGTCATCGTCATCATGCGTTTCGCAGCAACAGCGCTGCGCTCGCCATCCGCGTCGTCGTCATCATCTCGTTCCTCTTTATCCTCGTCGCGAAAGAAGTCGTCGCCCGCGATGAATACGAATACGAGGAGAAGAAAGAAAAGGCGTTTAAGAAGGACATCCTCCTCGTCGTCCTCCGATGATGATGAAAAACGAGAAGTGAACGAAGACGAAGAGAAAAGGACGACGAGAAGAGAAACGCTGATAAACCTCGCGTTCCTTTCCGTTTCGTTACCTTTATGGAAGGACGTATTCCACGATTTGGGGTTTTACAGCGGCCCAGACGACCTGTTCGCGGACGTGCCCTCGGTGAATACTCGCAACGGAACGGACGAAGATGTCGCAATATTCGCCGGGGGATGCTTTTGGTGCATGGAGGAAACGTTCGAGAAACCGGAGAAATCTGGCTTCGTGCGCGCGACGACGAGCGGGTACGCCGGCGGATCCGTCGCCAACCCGAAATATTTACAAGTGTGTAAAGGCACAACGGGGCACAAGGAAGTCGTGCGCGTGTTGTACGATAGGAGTAAGATTAGTTATAAAGAGCTCTTGTTCTTGTATTTCCGACAGATTGATCCGACGAGAGATGATGGGATGTTTTTAGACGGCGGCGAACAATACGCTTCCGCGATATACGTGAACTCGGACGAGCAGAAGAAAGAAGCGCTGGAGGCGATTGAGAGGATGGAAACATTGAACGTGTTTAGAACGGAAGAAAACGCGAAGGAACGTAACGCGATTATTAAAACGAAAGTCGTGGACTTGCGCGAATTACCTCCAGAGGGGCAGTTTTTCCCGGCGGAAATTTACCACCAGGATTACTTCGAGAAGAATAAAGCGCGGTATTCCGTCTATCGATTCATGTCCGGAAGAGATCCGTACACGCAAAACACGTGGCAAAATAAAGCCGACGTAAAATTTGGCGGCAAAGAAAAGGCGTTCGAGGCGATTTTTAAGTAATAGTAACCTTCGCAATCGATAATCTGTCGATTCAAAAGTCAACGTCAAGGTAACCTGTTCTCGCAGCGGAGCAGCGCGATGAAGAAGAGAAGAGAGAATGTTGGTTCTGTCGTTTGACAAGAAAAGAGATAATTTTTAATGTATAATGAAAAGGAGAGAAGAGAAAGAGAGCGACACGAGAAAGAGAACCCAAGAACAGCGTGCGTAGCAGGAGTAGCAATATCTGAACGAAAAGAATTAGATTCCGTAGAAGAACGAATGCGTTTATTACATAAAAAACATCATCATTTCTTCGTTTAAAATCATCCTTCTTCTTTCTTCGCTTCGTTTTGCTGCTTTTGCTGCTACTATTTGTACACTCTGAGCGCTCGCCTCGTCGTCGTCAAATGTGCGAACACAACACAAGAATCTTTCTTCTTTGATGCATTCGCGTCTCTCTAACTTTTACTTTAATACACATGTCATGTCTTCTCGTCCACCATATTTTTCATCAAAATCATCACATCTCTTTGTCTTTGTCTTCTTCCATTCTATATCTCTGCTCTACTAGCTAAACCGTTGTTTTCATGCTGACTTTAAAAATCTCTGTTACCCATCTGTTGTTGTTGTTGTATAACTCATCTGTTTCGTAAATGTTTTTGAAAGTAGTATCTGTCAATGTCTCTGTTTTCTAAAAATGTATAAAAATTCGTAAAAATATTAATTAATAGCCGCCCGGACCTCCACCGTAGCCGCCGCCGCCGCCGCCACCTCCGCCGTAGCCGCCGCCACCACCACCGTAGCCGCCGCCACCGCCACCGTAGCCGCCGCCACCGCCACCGTGACTGAACGGATTCGATCGACCGCCACCATAGCCACCGCGATCCGGACCGCCGCCGCCGTAACCGCCGCCGTAACCGCCGCCGCCTCGACCGCCGTAACCTCCTCGACCTCGACCACCGCCGCGTCCGCCGCCCCATCCGTTTCCTCCTTTTGGTGCCTTTCCGCTGCCTCCGCCGCGCCTCGCTTGCTCTTCCAGCTCGGGCGAGATATCTTGGTTCGCGTCTCTTAAGATTGGAATTAACTTTCTCGCCATGTTCCCTTCTCCCGGGTCTAAGAACGAGTGCGCCCACCCTTTGGCACCAGCTCGACCGGTGCGACCGATTCTGTGGACGTAATCTTCAATCTGACCGGGGAAGTCAAAGTTGATGACCAAGTTGCACTCCTTGACGTCCAAGCCTCTCGCCGCGACGTCGGTGGCGATCAATACCGGCGATTTACCAGATTTGAACGAGTTCATCACCCAATCGCGTTCGCGTTGGTCTTTGTCGCCGTGAATGACCGCGGCTAAACCACCGACGGCTCTGCCCAACTGATCGCACATCTTCTTCGTGGAGCAAAATATCAACGCTTTCAGTGGCTGCGGACACGGAGGATTGTTCAAAATGTCCATCAACCGCTTTTGTTTATCAAAGCCACCCAAGATTTCAATTTTTTGCGTGATGTCTTTATTCGCGACTAACTGATCGGTATCCCCGATGTTCACTTGAACTGGATTGGTCAAAATAGCCGTGGCGACGCGAATGACTGCTTTCGGCCACGTGGCGGTAAAGAACAACGTTTGGCGCTCGCTCGGCACTTTCTGTAAAATCTTTCTGATTTGCGGTTCAAAACCCATATCCAACATCCGATCGGCTTCGTCGAGAACGACGTACGAGCTCTCTCTCAAATCAATCGCGCCCATTTCTAGGAAATCGTTCAAACGCCCGGGCGTGGCCACCACGATTTGCGGTCGCGATCGTAAACTTCTCAACTGGTACCCTTTACTCGCGCCGCCGTACACGACTACGGAATAACACGCCACCGCGCTCCCAAACTTCAAAGCCTCGTCTTGAATCTGCGTCGCCAACTCTCTCGTCGGCGCTAACACGATCGCCATCGGCCCGCCGCCTTGACTTCTCCCGCCTCTCTTTTGAATGTTTATAAACCCGGGAAACAAGTACCCGCACGTCTTCCCGCTCCCGGTTTTCGCGACGGAAATAATATCGTGCCCACTCAACGCAATCGGCCAACTCTGACTTTGAATCGCGGTTGGTTTCTCGTACCCTGCGCGTTTCACCGCGTCCAACAAACTCCTCGGCCACGTCCCTTTCCCGTCGTCAAAATCTTGCATCGGATCCGGCACTTGAACCCCCCGCGGCGCTTTCACCGTAATTTCGTGCATCTTCCTGTACTCTTTCCCAGATTGCGTCTCGCTCCCGAACGTGTTATCAATTGTTAACCCTTGGTGTTTCCCGTACGCGTCTGGCGGCGGCGCGTTGTAATCCAACCCGCCGAACGAATCGTCCGCGCCGAATTGATCGAAGTGCGCGCCGCTCGTCCCTAAATAGCTCATATCCGGTGCTTTCATCATCGCCGCAGATTCGATCGTCGGTCGATCGTACGTCGTCGCGTTCGTCGTCGTGTTCCTGTTTTTGTTTTTATTGTTCGTTGAGTAGATAGATAATGATGCGTTGCGTCAGATGTTAGAGAGAGCGTTTTTTCGTAGTCGCATTGAGAGAGAGAGAGAGAACGGAGTAATCAAATCATTTCATCATCATCACACCGCGGTAAAAGCCAGATCGCCAGATCCCACCTTCCAAAAAAAGCGCTCTCGATAGAAGCAGTCGTTCTTCACCTTCGACCGTTCCATCGCCCTTTTGAAGCACTCGAAAGAGAAACAACGGCAATAAAGAACAACAAAGAACAACGAGAGAAAATTCGTCGATCCATCTCAGAGAGAAAAAGTCGGCGCAAAATGCAATTAATTAATGTTCTTACCAGTAATACACCTGCCCTTCCGCGTGGACTTCCTGCCACCCGGGAGGCAAACCGGCCGAAGACACCGTGCCCACGACCATTCTTTTATTCGTATTAAAGTGTTGTTATAAACGCGTAAAGTGTGTTGTTTTAGTGTTGTTTTAATAAATCTCGAGAGAGAGAATGTGTGACGATTCGATCTGAAGTTCGTCTGAACCACAAACTGACGAAAGAGACAGTCGCGAGGAAAATTGAACGAAAACGAGAGCGTAAAAGGACATTTTTGAAAACAGAGCACGCACAGCATCTAGGTAGTACACTCTCTCTCTCTAATAACTCTCTATCTATTTCTCTCTCTGCTAGTAGTATTATTATTATTATTTATTGAGTAGTACTTCAAATCGATCGATCTAAAGTTCCGCGAACCGCGGTAATCCTCTCGCGCCCAAGACTTTTCCGTTTACGAATTGCGCGAGTTTCATACCCAACTGGTCGCCGAGTAATTGGGTGAAGAATAAGGCGTAATACACGCCTTTACCTTCGTCTAAAGTTGGGAACGCGTAAAATGTCGCGCCGGCGACGGCGGCGGAGGCGAACGCGGTCGAGAGCGCGGTCGCGGTATGTTTCAAACAGCAGTTCGCGTAGAGTTTCAGGCAACTCGCGAGAGACGCTTCGTTTTCCGGGACCGGGTGGCCTATGTATCCGCCGAGTCTGTAAAAGTTGTAACATCGTAATAAGTCTTCGAACATGTCGTAGACCCAACAGGCGGAAAAGTTGCAAAAGTTCGCCAACGCGTGCGTCTTGGCGAATTTCTTCGTCAGCGTTAGTTTGTCCACGCCGTAATAATCGCTCAACCATCTTCGCATCGAATTTAACGACGAAGACGAAGCCGCGAATTCATATCTTCGCTTGACCACCAAAGCGTCGCGAAACCTCCCCATCTTCCTCTTCCCGCTCATCTTCGCCTCTTTCGTCAGCTTCGCCGCCAACCTCCTCGTCGTTCTTTCCTCTAAATATTTAGAAATCACAACCCGACACGAAGAAATCGAAGCGTCGCGTATGCACCCGCGCGCGACCAATCGCTTCCAACTTTGCCAAGGAAACAGAGGAAATCTCGGCCTCGTCTGTTCCATTTCTACTAACGTCTCAATCGTGGGAATT
>ENA-OWPI01001550-OWPI01001550.1-marine-metagenome-genome-assembly--contig:-NODE-1550-length-25106-cov-3.964481_pt1 | contig 25106 bp, 20 predicted proteins | sample MGYA00238138_ERZ651775 | MGnify/ENA primary metagenome ERZ651775 (study PRJEB26906, sample SAMN06265043) | marine metagenome | isolation source: Helgoland LTER site | place: Germany:Helgoland, sampling...
TTTCATTGAAATCTAATAAAACCGGGACTAACAATTCTGCTTTAGGAGCTGCGGCAGATGTTGCAGATACCAATCTCACATATGCAACTGCTATTGGTGCAGGAGCCATTGTAAAAGCCTCCAACACGATTCAATTAGGCAATAGTTCTGTTGATTCAGTTGTTACCTCAGGTAAATTAAAACTGGGCAATGTTATTTATCCAAATACTGATGGCACCAATGGTCAATTTTTACAAACTAATGGCAATGGTAATTTAACGTGGGGTGCGCCGATGCCAAATGTTATCAGGAGTATTGTAATTGCGCCAGGTATGTTTCCAACGGAAGCATTTTCTGGTTCAACAACTAAGAAAAGTATCGTGGGAGGCTCGGGACTTCCAGTTATTGAAATGGGAGACAATGTAAGTGGTCAAATTGCAATGTCTGTGCCTCTGCCAAGTGACTGGGTTGCTGGTACAGCTGTGAAAATAAAATTATTGTATAGTAATGTTACTAATTCGGGAAATATTTCCTTCCGCTTTGGGAGTGCAAAATTAGCTGAGAATTCAACAACGATTACAGGGATAAGCAGCAGCACTGTTTCGTTAAATGTTTCTTCAACTGCATATGGATTGAAGGAATATAGCCATTCTATTTCTATGAACTCTACAGAAAAAGTTCTGCATTTTTATCTGAGAAGACAAGGGACGAATTCAGCGGATACCAATAGTGGAGTTATGTATATTCATGGGGTAAATTTAGAATATACTGGTAAATAGTATTTAGTTATTTAGATTGGCTGAACGGGATTAGAGCTAAAGAAAATATTGTGGCTATTGATGTGGAATTGTCCGATATGATGAAATTACGCCCAGTCACATTTGATAGGAAAGATGCATGACGTAAGATTATTAATTTGTACTTCTTATTTTCGACACATGATCATTCAATTTTCTACAAACCGATTTCAGCGTTTTTTTGGAATTGTTCGTTACAATTACAAAGCGATTCTCATTTTTTTAGTTGTTGATTTTGCAGTTTACTTCTTGTACAAACACATGTATGTCAATATTCATATACCTGCTGTACCGATAAGTATACTGGGCGGTGCCTTGGCAATATTTTTAGGTTTTAGAAATAACTCTGCATACGATAGGTGGTGGGAAGCGCGAAAAATATAGGGAGGAATAGTCAATGTAAGTCGTTCCTTTTCATTTGAATTGATTGCCTTAATTCATAAAAATGAAGATAGCAGAAGGTTGATTTACCGACACCTAGCTTGGATGAACTCTGTGAAATTGCAATTAAGGAGACAAAGTGATAACTCAGAAATAAAGCAGTATTTGAGCGAAGAAGAATTCGGTTATACAAAAGAATGGACAAACCCATCGACTCAATTATTAGGGATTCAGGCAGAAGAAATTGCTGACTTAAAACGAGGGAAGCACATATCGGATATCGAGCAAAAGCAAGTCATGGAATCCTTAAAAACCATGATGGATTTGCAAGGAATGGCTGAAAGAATTAAAGGAACCGTTTTTCCCTATTACTACGTGTATTTTACGCAAGTTTTTTTGTGGGTGTTCATCGTTTTGTTGCCGTGTATTTTGGTCGAAAGTATGGGAGTAGCTGCTGTGCCTATGGCGATGGCCATTTCATTTGTTTTCTACATTTTGGATAAGTCTGGCCACATTACTGCAGATCCTTTTGAGAATAGAGCAGCGGATACTACAATGTCAGCTATATGTCGAATTATAGAAATAGACGTTAAAGAAATGTTGGGGGAGTCCAATATTCCTAAAAAGTTGGAATCAGAGTTTACTGAATATCATGTTGAGTTTTTGAAGTAAACTCAGGAGTTCGGTTTGGAGTTACTTTTTGACTTAAAAATCGTTATCTTTGAAGCAACAATTATTGATAAAGTAACTGTTATTAATAACGACTTGAAAACTATAAATATGAAAACCAAAATCTTAGCTTTTTTTACTCTGATAGCTGTTTCTGTAAACGCACAGATAATTGTAAAAACAACCACAGAAAAGAAAAATGTTGTACTTGAAGCGTTTACTGGGAGAAAGGCTGGTTACGATCCATCTGGTCATAAAATTTCAGATGATTTTGCAGCGCAAAACTCGGGTAGGGTAGTGATATTAAATGTGCATTGTGGTTTGTTTGCCACTGGAACTCCAAATTATAACGTTACAGTAGGTTCTAGTAATTATGGAGATACGCTGTATCAATACCCAGGGGTCGAATTACTTGGTTTCCCTGCAGGTACTATCAACCGAAGGTTGTTTTCGGGAAGTAGTCAAAGATCTGGCACAGCTCAAAGCAGAGCGACTTGGGCAAGCACAGGTTCATCAGTATTAAAAGAAAATTCTCCCGTAAATGTTGCCATCCATCCTTATCACGATGTTGCGAATGGGAAAATGGAAATCTATGTGGAGGCTTACTTTACAGGTTCACAATCTGTTTCCAGTAATAGAATTCATGTTGGAGTAGTTCAAAACAATGTTTTAGGGCCTCAATCAGGCGCTTCTAGTGGATATCCGGCAAATTGGAATGCAAGTACCAGTCTATATAAGCATATGCATATGTTGAGAGCTGTAATTACTCCGCAGTGGGGAGATGCTATTACCAACGTTGCTATGGGAAGTGTTTTCCAGAAAAAGTATACTTGGAATATTCCTGCAAAAATTGGAGATGTAAATGTTGTTGCTGCTGATTTGGAGTTTTATGTTTTTGTATCTGAAGATCAACAGACTATTTTAACTGGAACTAAAATGGCTAAGTCCACTAATAAAATGGATTTCATAGCTACAGCAACAAAGGTTAATACACCTGCTCCATCAGGAACAAAGCAGTTGGCGAGTGGTGTTTCTATTTCAGAAATTGAATTTTATTTAAATAATTCTGCAGGATATTCACTTCCTTCAGGTTCTGAAATTCCGGTAACGGTAACAATGGGCGGAGTTGCCAAAAAGGGGACAATTACACTACCATCTGCTGTTACTGCTGGAAGTAGGCTAAGGTTAAAAATTACAGATTCCTTATTGCTCGGTTCAGTTCCAATGACACAGGGGGCTTTTGATGTTTGTGTTGAAATAGATTTAGCAGCAGATATGGATGCCACGAACAATAAGTCTTGTGAGACCTATACTTCTACTAGTTCTACTAGTGCCCTAGAAATAACCGACTTCAACCCCAAAACTGGAAAAGTAGGTGCTGAGATTTGGATTGATGGTAAAGGGTTTGATCCCGTAATATCTAATAACAAGATTAGCTTTAATGGTGTTCTAGCGACGAAAATACTTGCAACGTCTACTGTTACTCAATTAAAAGTATTGGTACCGGCTGCTGCAACTACAGGAAAAATTTCAATTGTGGCTTTAGCAGAGAAAGATACTTCTGCTGTTGATTTTACATTGCTTGCAGCTGTAGGAATTAATGATGCTTCAACTGATGTAGCAGCCATGTTTTACTTCAACAATACATTGAATATTGAATTGGTGAATGGGCTAGAGGTTTCAAGGAATTTAAGCATCTGGAATCTGTCAGGACAAATGGTATTTACTGCCACTATTTCTGAATCTTCAGTTATTGAATTGAACAATTTGCCTCAGGGATCTTATGTTGCAAAGTTGGGTGAACAAGCATTGAAGTTTGTAAAATAGAACCTAAATAAATTCATAAAAAAGGCAGCCAAAAGGTTGCCTTTTTTGTTCATTTTAATTTACAAAGTTGAAATGATATTTTCTATTCCTTTAATATGAAAGGGCTAGTGTCTATTTGTAAATAGCTAGCTTACCCTTCATTTTTCTCCACCTATAGAATCTAACGCTTTATTAGAATCATTAGCTTTAACTACAAAGCAATTCTAATCTTTCTACTTGTAGTACTCTTTTTTTTAATCTAACTTCTTGGAAATCATTATAATATATCGTACGATGAATTTCATTAAACCTCTTATTGCCCTATTGATTGTAAGTTCTTTTTTCTCCTGTAAGAAAGTAGAGCCAGAAATGGAACCAGAAAATAAAGTAGTGGACCCACCAACATTTGTTATTAATGCTGCATCAAGCATTACTGCAGAGGTAGCTTATATTAGTGCAACAGTAACCGGGGAAGAGATAAAAGAAGTTGGATTTGTGTATGGATCAACGGCTTCACTCAATACCAATAGCGCTAAAACTGCAATTGGAGTGAAAACAGGAAATATTACTAAAACTTTTACTTCGCTTACTGATAATAAGAAATACTACTATGCAGCCTACGCAATTAATGACGATGATAAATTCTTTAAGAGTGATGAAATGAATTTTACGACGGATGAAATAATCCGTCTTAAGGTGGGCGACTCTTTTGAAGGCGGTATTATTTATGAAATTGATAATTCGGGAATACACGGACTATTGGTGTCTTCGGCAGATGTTACTCAAGGAACTAACTGGCAAACTGCTATTGATAAGTGTAAAGACTATACGCGACAGGGCAATGGTCAGTGGAGACTGCCTAGTAAGGGAGATTTAGAAAAATTGTATGCCCAAAAAGATAATATTGGAGGATTCGCTGGTACTCCATACTGGAGCAGTAGTATAGAAGGAGCGAACAACTCACTGGCCTTTGGAGTTTATTTTGGAGGAGGTACCAATGCAGGTAAAACTTTTCGTTATACTAAAACCGACGTTTTTCTAAATTATAGAGCTATTCGAGATTTTTAATTGAGACCTTGAATTAGTGATACATTTTTGGTCAATAATTAATATACAAGCTCTTTCCTTATTTGTTGACTGAACTGATTGAATACTCGTCTTTTCTAAGAATGACGTCCTGTTACTGATAATCATCTAGATTTTTTCAATTAGGCATAAAAAAGCCCCTCTCGATTTACTCCAGAAGGGCTTTCAGTAAAATAGCTTTTTTTGAAATTACCTTAAATCAATTTCTTCTACGCCTGCTGGAGTTTTAAACTCAAATTTGGTATCAGCGTATTCCTTATTTCCAATAAAATCTTTGATTGTGTAAATGAAGGTATTTCCGTCTTTCGATTTTATCTCAATACTATGAATTTGATTTTTTGCTTTATCTACATTCAAGATTACCGTATGAAAAGGTTTTTCAGAAGGATCTAAAGGATACATTCTAATAACGTTCACTGATGTGCCTGCAATTGTGTTGTCATCGGCCTTTACATATTTGAACCCCGTTTCGTACATAGTAAATATGGTAATCGGATTCAGCATGGACTCTTCGTCATCTTCGTCAACTTCAGATATCTGAACTTCTTTGACATCCTTTAAATACGTCCATACTAAAGTTCCGTTGCTAATGATTTGTTGTTCACCTACATCGACTATATATCTATCCTCTTTCAGAATGATTGAGCCTGCTTGGGTGTCGTTTAAACCTTCTGCTTCATTGACCAATTTAAATTCAAATTTTGCGGTAATTGTGTTAAAGGCTTTGGTTTTAACAGATAGTTTATCTAGAATTTTTTTAGCCTCAGGATCTTTTGGAACTAAATCGCTACTTTGAGCATTTGCGAAATAAGTAAAACCAAAAAGGGCCAATGTAAGTGTTAAGTATCTCATTTTTAATAATTTTAATAGTCTTCCGACCCTCTATTCAATAACTGTTCCAAAGAAAGCTCATCGGGTATTAAAACTTCTCGTGCTTTCGAGCCTTTGAATGGTCCAATTATTCCAGCTGCCTCTAATTGATCAACAATTCGTCCCGCGCGATTATAACCTAGTTTAAGTTTACGTTGCAATAATGAAGCTGATCCTTGCTGATGCATAACGATAACACGGGCAGCGTCTTCAAACAAGGCATCTCTATCTTCATCGTCTAAGGTAGCTTGGCTACCTTCAGAGTCGCCTACAAATTCTGGCAATATCAGCGCATCTGGATACCCTTGTTGGTTTCCAATAAAGTTGGTGATTTCTTCTACTTCAGGAGTATCCACAAACGCACACTGAATACGAATTAAATCGTTTCCATTGCTAAATAACATATCTCCACGCCCAATGAGCTGGTCTGCTCCACCAGCGTCTAAAATAGTACGAGAGTCAATTTTAGCAGTAACTCTAAAGGCAATACGGCAAGGGAAATTTGCTTTAATCGTACCAGTAATAATATTTACCGAAGGCCTTTGGGTTGCTATAATTAAGTGAATGCCAATAGCACGCGCTAATTGAGCTAACCGAGCAATAGGAGTTTCAACTTCCTTTCCTGCGGTCATAATAAGATCCGCAAACTCATCCACAACCACCACAATGTATGGAAGGTATTTGTGGCCATTCTCAGGGTTCAGTTTGCGCTCAACAAATTTCTTGTTGTACTCTTTCAAGTTACGGCATTGAGCTTCCTTGAGCATTTCATAACGGTTGTCCATTTCAACGCAAAGGCTATTTAAGGTAGCAACAACTTTAGAGGTATCGGTAATAATAGCTTCTTCTTCTCCTGGAAGTTTTGCCAAAAAGTGACGTTCTATTTTATTGAATAAAGTAAGTTCCACTTTTTTAGGATCCACCAATACAAACTTTACCTGAGAGGGGTGTTTTTTGTATAGAATAGAAACCAGTACGGCATTCAAACCAACAGACTTTCCTTGACCGGTAGCTCCCGCCATTAGAAGGTGTGGCATTTTTGTTAAATCGGTAACAAAGGTTTCGTTGCTTATTGTTTTTCCCAATGCCAGAGGTAATTCCATGTTTGAGTTTTGGAATTTATCACTTGCGATTACTGCCTTCATCGATACGATTCCAGGGTTTTGATTTGGAACCTCAATACCAATAGTTCCTCGCCCTGGAATTGGTGCAATAATTCGAATTCCTAAAGCAGCTAAACTCAAAGCAATATCATCTTCTAAGTTTTTAATCTTAGAAATACGAACGCCTGGAGCAGGAACAATTTCATACAGCGTTACCGTTGGACCTATGGTTGCGCTAATCTTATCAATTGCAATTTTGTAATTACTTAGCGTATTTACAATGTTGTTTTTATTTGCCTCTAGTTCCTCTCGATTTACTTCTATTTCTCCGTCACCATGATTTGCTAACATAGTAATGGAAGGAAACTTATATTTAGATAAGTCTAGCGTAGGATCGTATTCGCCATGGTCTTTCAGCAACTTATTTACGTCGCGATCCGACAATAGTTCTTCATTACTCTCAGCAACTGCTACATCCATTCCCAAATCATCGCCATCCTCTTTCTTAACTTCTTCTTCAGCTATGTTAGATTCGAGTGGGGCAACTTTTTCTTCTTCGCTTTGCAAGTCAGCAGATGGTTCGGTAGGTGTTTGCACTTCCATTTCTAAGCCATCGGATTCTACTTTCGCCGATAGTTCGGCTTCTTCAGATTGCTCTTCGTTATAAAACAACTGTTCCGCTGGAGTTTCTAATTCTTTTTCAAGATTTTCAATACTAATATTTTCGAATTCCGTATTTGCTTTGGTATCTTCATTTTCATCTGATGTTCCAAGGTTTTCTTCTTCAACAGTTGAATTAGGGATAACTTTCAGCAAGAGTGTTTTTGCCATTGCCCAAGTTGCGCGAATAGAGAAATTGAAGGAGACAATAAAATAAATGATTAAGGTAAAAAACAAAAAGAGTATCGTTCCTGCCGACCCAATAACACTCTGAAGCCATTCGTTCATATAATATCCGCTGGCACCACCAGCAAACAAATAATCCGAATCGATAAAGTAGGATAGGAAGGCACTAGTCCAAATTATAATAAATATGATGTTTTTGATGGTTCGAGCCAATGGCATTAAACTAATATTTAGCCATGTTTTTACACCCAACAAAAACAGAATAGCTGCAATAAGAAAAGAGGCAACACCAAAACTTTCATTGATGAAGAGTTGAGAAGTGATTGCGCCAATTTTACCTAACCAGTTAGCAACTTCAATGTCTGGATTAACGAGCAGTTCTGTCCAAGAACCAAACAATAAATCTTGGTCATTCTTCCAAGTAAAAACAAAGGAAATGAAAGCAATGAGCAGGTAAAAGGAACTAAGTATGAGTAAAAGTCCAGTAATTGTTCTGAACTTTTCGTTCGAAAGCATTCTGATAATTGAAGGAAAAGGGTTCAACCTCCTTAATACCCCGCCTTTTTTATCTGAATTTTCTTTTTGTTTCTTGGCCATTTAAGCACTTTCGGTAATGCTCAAAAGTAACAATTAAGCTAGCGTTTAACCCCATAAACATTGGTATTGCAAGGATATTTATAAACATGGAAACGTTTACAATTTAGTAGTCAAAGCTCATAAAAGCTTCTTTCATTTTTCGGGTCAAGGTTTGGTTGGAAACAATTTTAAAATCTAAGGGAACTTTAAAGTAGTCGGGACTGATTGAATCTCTTTGAACTGAGTTGGCAGTCATTTTTAAAACTAATCCTTCTTGTTGAACTTGATATTCCATGAGCACACCCGATATTGTTGGGAATGGCGAGCACCAATTAGAGTTTTTTAATTTTATTTGATCGGTATGCCAAATAATGTAATCGGAAACAATGTTATTGTAAAAAATTACTCGAGTCGCATTGCAATCCATTCCAGCAATATTGCGTGTTGTGTCCAATTTTTCAAGACGATAACTCGGAAAGTCACTGTGGAATCGTTTTACACCTTTGTTCGTAAACCTGGAAGCGTACTTCGAACTGATTACTTTCATAAAATAATCCATTGTTTTTTCTTTGTTGTCGGAAATAAATCCAGCAGCAAAAAGCCCCATTCCGCCAATTGATTCAGCTTTGTAGTGGTCACCTTTAAAAGTTAGCGTCATTTCTTTTGGCAAAAGGTTTAGGCCAATGTCATTCGAATCTAAGTAAGGGTAAGATATCTTGTAAATTATCTGCCCTTCTTCCAAATCATCATCGCTACTGCCTTCGATTAGTGCAGAACAACTTGAGAATAGCAGCCCAAAAACTATCGAGAGAATAGCCTTAGAATAATATTTAGTGAAAAAGCCCAATGATTTAATTAGTCTGCGAATTTAAATTATAAAACTTGATTTCCATTTCATTATGTAGAATTAAATTGGCTTTTATAGATCTCAAGCATCTGTGTTTTTTTTATCAGTTGAATTTAAAGACATTGATACTTTTGCAGCTCATTATTTATGACTATGGTAAAAGGAATAGAACAAATAGTTTCAAAGGTTTTTCAAGAGTGTTACGGCGAGATCCCAAGCTCAACATCCATTCAAATTCAGGAAACAAAAAAGGAATTTGAAGGTGATTTTACCATTGTTGTTTTCCCATTAGTACGCATAGCCAAAAGTAAACCTGAACAGGTAGCCGAGACTTTAGGAAACCTTTTGGTAGAAAAGGTACCTGAAATCGAGAAATTTAATGTGGTAAAAGGCTTTTTAAATATCTCTTTAACTTCTTCGTTTTGGTTAAATTGGTTAGCTAACTTGGAGTCAATAGAAACTAGACTGCCAAAAACGGAAAGCCGCGGAGAATTGATGGTGGAGTATTCTTCTCCCAATACCAACAAACCGCTTCACTTGGGGCATATCCGAAACAATTTGTTGGGTTATTCTGTAAGTGAAATTTTAAAATCGGCAGGGTATAAGGTTTACAAAACACAAATAGTAAACGACAGAGGCATTCATATTTGTAAATCCATGATTGCATGGGAAAAGTTTGGAAATCGAGAAACTCCTGAATCTTCTGGCCTCAAAGGAGATAAATTGGTTGGTAAGTATTATGTAGCATTTGATAAAGAGTATAAAAAACAAGTTCGTGAATCTATTGATTCTTGGTTAGGAGACAAAGATGCAATGCCAGAGCCTCAAATTATGAAGGAGGCGCAAGCTATGCTTAAAAAATGGGAGAGTGGTGACGAGAAAGTTATCAGTCTTTGGGAAAAGATGAATGGCTGGGTGTACAAAGGGTTTGACGAAACTTATGCTCGACTGGGAGTCGATTTTGATAAATTGTATTACGAATCGAATACCTATTTGTTTGGCAAGGACATAGTCAATGAGAATATTGAAAATGGAATTTTCTATCGCAAAGAAGATGGATCTGTATGGTGCGATTTAACTGAAGATGGCTTAGACAATAAGCTGGTTATCCGTGCAGATGGAACCACTGTTTACATGACTCAGGATATTGGAACCGCTTTATTGCGCTTAAAAGATTATCCTAAAATAAGCAGGCTGATCTATACCGTGGGTAATGAGCAAGATTACCACTTCAAAGTACTCTTTAAAATTCTTGAAAAGCTTGGTTACTCTTGGGCTTCCGATTGCTACCACTTATCTTATGGCATGGTTGATTTACCAACTGGAAAAATGAAATCGCGAGAAGGTACGGTCGTAGATGCAGACGATTTGATGGAAGAAATGAGTCAAAAGGCCGAAGAAATAACTACTGATTTAGGGAAGTTAGAAGAGCTAGAAGATGCAGATAAAGTAGAGCTATACAATTCAATTGGTATGGCTGCACTAAAATATTTTATGCTCAAGGTAGATCCTAAAAAGAAGATGCTGTTCAATCCTGAGGAGTCGATTGATTTTAATGGCAATACGGGCCCCTTTATTCAATATACCCATGCTAGAATTCAAGCTATTCTTAGAAGAGCAAAAGAACGCACGTTAGTGCCGTTTGTCAAAACTGAACTGCATGAAAAAGAAAAGACTGTATTGCGTTTGATTAAAAAACTTCCTGAAGTTATTGAAGAGTCCGCCGTAAACTATAGTCCAGCTGTACTTTGCAATTACTTATACGATGTGGTAAAAGCGTACAACTCATTTTACCAGTCAATGCCCATATTTGACGACGAACATCCCGCTCAAGAAAGTTTTCGGGTTGAATTGACTAAGCAGTCAGGAGCAACAATCGCCTTTTGTTTGAACTTACTGGGAATTAATGCGCCAGAGCGCATGTAGTCTAGCGATAGCTTCAAGCAATTCAAAACATGCTCATTCTTAAATAGTATTTTCTTTAATTTGATACTCTAGTTGATTAGTATCTATCGGGTGCGAGGTAATTTAGATTGGCTTTGGCATGAGTCTACTTGTTTTATTTGACCTTCTCGCCTTTTTGTTAAACAACAAATTGGTTCAAAGTAACGGCATTCGTTATAAGGATAGTGTTGACAATAAGTTTAAGGACATTTTAACCCAAATGGCTCAGTTGAAATTGGCCATGAATACTCAGATTTACTACTTTTGAAAACCGCAGTAGAGCCAATAAAGTAAAGTAATAAGGCACAGATTTATGTTTGAAAATTTATCAGAGAGATTAGAGCGTTCGTTCAAGATTTTAAAAGGTCAAGGTCAGATAACCGAAATCAATGTAGCAGAATCATTAAAAGATGTACGTAGAGCATTACTTGATGCCGATGTTAACTATAAAGTAGCGAAAACATTTACGGAAGAGGTCAAGGAAAAAGCACTGGGCCAAAACGTATTGAATGCAGTTTCTCCCGGCCAATTGATGGTAAAAATAACCCAAGAAGCTTTAGCGGAGTTAATGGGGTCGGAAGAGGTTGAACTGAATCTTTCCAATGCATTTACGGTAATCTTAATGGCTGGTTTGCAAGGTTCGGGTAAAACAACGCACACCGGTAAATTGGCACATTACCTTAAAACTAAAAAAAGTAAGAAACCACTTTTAGTTGCTTGTGATGTTTATCGACCAGCAGCTGTAGATCAATTGCATGTTGTTGGAGAGCAAGTTGGCGTAGATGTTTTTTCGGATAAAGAAAACAAAAGCCCAGTCGATTTAGCACAAAAGGGAATTGCCCATGCTAAGGCAAATGGAAACAATGTGGTAATAATTGATACCGCTGGTCGTTTGGCGGTTGATGAAGAAATGATGCGGGAGATTGAAGAAATCAAACGCGCTATAAATCCTGTCGAAACTCTTTTTGTGGTGGACGCAATGACGGGTCAAGATGCTGTAAACACTGCTAAAGAATTTGACGAACGTTTGAACTTCGATGGTGTAATTCTAACCAAATTAGATGGAGACACCAGAGGCGGAGCAGCATTGTCCATAAGAAGAGTAGTCGATAAACCGATAAAATTTGTTGGTACGGGTGAAAAGATGGATGCATTGGATATTTTTTATCCAAAGCGTATGGCCGATCGAATTTTAGGAATGGGCGATATTGTTTCATTGGTTGAAAAGGCTCAAGAAAATTTTGATGAAGAAGAAGCGCGAAAGCTGCATAAAAAAATTGCAAAAGATCAGTTCAATTTCAACGATTTTTTAAAGCAAATACAGCAAGTCAAAAAGATGGGTAATCTTAAAGATTTAGCGGGAATGATACCCGGAATGGGTAAAGCGCTCAAAGGTGTGGACATTGATGACAATGCATTTACTCCAATTGAAGCTATGATTTACTCTATGACTGACCAAGAACGTGAAAACCCTACAATCATAAATGGCAGCCGTAGAAAAAGAATTGCTAAAGGCAGTGGTGTAGAGGTTCAAGAAGTAAATAAACTCATTAAGCAGTTCTCTGAAACTCGAAAGGTGATGAAGATGATGGGGAACAAAAACAACATGTCTAAAATGATGGCGGGCCTAAAAGGCGGAATGCCAGGTAAGGGAATGTAAAACTTAGTACTATGATTTTATTAGATGGTAAGGCGACGTCAGCAGCAATCAAAGAAGAAATTGCGCAACAAGTAGATCAACTCAAAAGCAAAGGTGCTAAGGTTCCGCATTTGGCTGCAATTCTTGTTGGAAGTGATGGCGCAAGTCAAACTTATGTTAATGCAAAAGTAAAAGCTTGTGAGCGAGTTGGTTTTGAAAGTACCTTAATTGAACTTCCAGCGGATACAACTGAAGATAAACTCATGGAAACTATTGATCAATTGAATAACGACGATGCAATTGATGGGTTTATTGTTCAACTGCCTTTACCAAAGCATATTGATGAAGACAAAGTAACACTGCGAGTTGCTCCTCATAAAGACGTAGATGGATTCCACCCAGAAAACGTTGGAAGAATGGCGCTTGGACTGCCAACTTTTTTGCCAGCTACTCCAAATGGAGTAATGGAAATGTTGGGTCGATACAATATTGAAACATCTGGAAAACATTGTGTAGTTATTGGAAGAAGCAACATTGTCGGAACACCAATGTCTATTTTAATGTCACGAAATTCTAACCCAGGAAATTCCACAGTAACCTTAACGCACAGCCGAACTGCTAACTTAAAAGAAGTTTGCTTGAGTGCCGATATCATTATAGTTGCGTTGGGTAAACCAAAGTTTTTAACTGCTGATATGGTCAAAGAAGGCGCTGTAGTAGTTGATGTTGGCATTCACAGAATTGAAGATAGCAGCAAAAAATCTGGATTCAGATTGGTGGGAGACGTTGATTTCGAAACCGTTGCACCTAAATGTGCTGCTATTTCTCCAGTACCTGGTGGAGTAGGGCCAATGACCATCGCTTCCCTATTGCAGAATGCACTTAAAGCAGTGCTTAAGAATTAAATGCATTGAAAAATCTTTTTATTTTATTAGGATTAATAGTTCTTTTTGGTGCGTGTAAAAAAGACGAACAATTACCAGAACTCCCAATAGTTGAAGAGCCAGCTAAACCGAGGTACAGTTTCAAGGATCAGGTTGTTCAAGGTGAGTTTGAAGGAGAGCCTTGGAAGTTGATATCGGCTACAGCTTTTTACGCGCACGTAGGGGTTGATTTCGACTCCTCTGAATTTGCATATAAGGTTGACTTACTGTCTGAGCAGGATAGTGGAAATTGCACCTTTTATCAGCCCACTAAGAAATACGTATCCTGTAAAATTCCTCTTAAAGTTGGGTTGTATGAGTTATTGGTTCCTTTTGGTGAGGTAAGATTGCAAGGTGCGACATTCAATAATATTAGTAAAAATGGAGCCAGTGCAAATGCTGGCGCGATAAACGTGCTTGAAATTGACACCATCAAAAAAGTGTTGATTTTTGATATTGACGCAAGGTACAATGAGGCATATTTTATCAATGGAAGATGCACAATTCCTATTTGCAATTAACTAGCACAGTGAATACAAAGTGTGTTCTCAGGTATTAACATCAAGCGTCCTTCTTGAATAGCATTTCCGCATCTCCTGCAATTACCGAATTCGGATTTGTCTATTTTGTCCAATGCTAGATTCAGCTTCTGAAATTTGAACTCCATTTGGCGCAAAGTTCTTTCGTTAACCGTTTTGTTATTGATTGCGTCCATTCGACTTATTCGTCCAATTGCATTTTCTGGTGAAATGGGTTTTGTAAGTTCCTTTAATTCTTCTATTCGAAGTTTGGTTTATTCCAATTCTGAAATAATTTTTTGCTTTAGAATGGCTTTGTCCATTGTGCTAAAGTAATACAAGTATATTCCGTCTATTTATCATGCTGAATTTAGTTCAGCATCTCAATATTTTATTTAGTTCAAGTTCAACTATTTCGTTATTAAATGTTTGAGCTTCAAGATTTGCCAGAAATACCAAGCTCAAACGATGTAAAAAGATAAATCCCGTATTATTTAATCGCCGTCATTCCCATGAAAATGGGAATCTCTTATGTCTACCTTTCATATTCAAAAAGAAATTCTATTACCATTCATCTAATACTTCATTATTTAAACTGCTCATAGATGAATTGACTTTCTTTATAAGTTCTTCCTTCCATTTTCTATCCCATTTCTTCAGAATCTTTTCTCGATGAATTGCCTCTTCAATATTTTGGAATCCTTCGTAATACAAAAGCTCAGTACAATTATACTTTGTTGTAAAATCCGATCCTTTTCCAGACTGATGGTCAAAAATCCGTTGACTTAGTTTAGAAGTTACTCCAATGTATAAGACCGTTTTAGTTTTATTGGTCATTATATAGATATAGCCTCTTCTTTCTATTACATCAAAATCAAAGGTTGATAATAAGTTATTTAAAAAGTGTGGTTAATATTTTTTAGATTCCCATTTACATGGGAATGACGTAATAGTTTTGATTTGAACTTTCAACATAATTTGGTAACCCATAATCCTTGTTTCGTCAATGCGCCTGAGCGGGAAAGACGGTAGAAAAGAGCTCTGTTTACCAAAAAAAAACCTCCACTGCAGAGCAGGGGAGGTTTCAAATCAATTGTATTTGAATGTATTAGTCAGTAGCTAAACCAACATAAAACTCAATTAGCTTTTCAGAGGTGTTACCCAATTTATCTTTAGCAACAACTTTAACCGTGTACTTAATTTTCTTCTTTAAAAAACGGTTTCTTTCCGAAATATCCAACGTTTGAGCAGAAGAATACAAGGATAATGGTGCATCATTAATGCTGTACATAATTGATTCTGTACCAACATGATCATCAGTAGCTCCTAGATAAATACGAGTATAATTCGGATAAACTTTCAGGCCTTTTTTGTTTCCAATTGGCTGAATACTGAAGTTATTGTAAATTTCTGGAGCAACATTATCAACAAAACAATTTGAAGTTTTTTCTTGCTCTACATTATTTACGTTGTCTGTTGTTTTGAAGTTAATTGAATGGTATCCATCCGCAGGAATAGCGAATTCACTATACGTTTTGTAACCATCACCGTCAATTTGATATTCAATTTTTTGAACTCCAGATTCGTAATCCTTAGAGAATAATTTTATTGCAGTTGATTTATTGATAAACAATGTATCACGTGCAAAAAACTGTGGAGAACCATATTTGATTCCAGTCGTTGGCATTACGTTGTCCATATAAACATTTACATATTTATTAGGAGAAAGGTTCTGCACGTTATCGGTAGCATCATATTTTACAGAATGAGAACCTTTTACATCTGGAAAAGAAATGTCTGAAGAATAATCAAAACGCTCTTTACCATCTGTTCTGTGGTAAATTTTATTAACCCCAGCTTTATTATCCGTTGCCGATAAACTTACCGTAGTTCTGTTAGAAACATAAGTAATACCATTACTCGCTTTGTATTGGTCTCCGTTTATAGTATGCGTTACTACTGGTGGAATTTTATCCAGGTAAAATTTGAAAGCTTGTTTCTCTTCGGTGTTCTTTACATTATCAACTGAGTAATAGTAAAGCGTATGCTCACCGTCTTTTAAGTAAAATACTCCAAAGTTGCCACCGTAAGTATTTTCAGCTCTTCCATCAAAACTGAACTTAGTTCTATTAACTCCAGAAAGGTTATCCGATTTAGCTAAATTGAATTTTGTACTCGGAGCGATTATCGTTCCTTGATATACGATACCCACTATTGAATGATTTGAAGTTGGCGCTGAAAGATCAACAACAAATTTGTCACTTTTTAAATCTTCAGCATTACCTACGTTATCGTGCGCATACCATGACAAAGTAAACTCACCTTCGTTATCTAGGTTAGCAGTTGACGAGTAATCCGACCAAGTAGTTGAGTTAACTGCTGAATGAATTTTCTCAACACCTGAAACACCATCTTTAGAAGTAAGTGTGTAGGTTAATCCTTTTCCAAAATAAGTGCGATCACTTCTATAACGAGGCGCACCATCAAACTTTAAACGAGTTACCGGAGCTAATCCATCAGCATATAACTCATACATCACTTCTTGTTGAGGTTGTATTGTTTTCTTCGTGTTTTGATCAACAGCATATCTACTTCTCATGTAGTTAATACCTTCAGTATCTAGATACATCGGGTTAGCATACTTAGATGACATTTTACTAGTAAGATCGTATTGCTGACCACCCGGAGAGGTAGAGAATTTGAAATAAAGTGGAAGACTTTTTTGAACATAAGTGTTTCCGTCATTGATATAAACTTTCTTTTCGTGTTCAGGAACCGTTGGTTGCTGAGCACTTGCTGAAATTTGAATACTAATAGATAGCATCAATATAAAAAACAGTCGTAATCCTTGTTTCATAATTATTTGATTTAGGGCGTAAAAGTAGTATATTTTGAAAGTTGTTAAATACCTTAAACCAAATTTGTTACATATTCATTATCAATTCATTATAAGTTATGTTTAAAACTGAAATAAAATCGAAAAATATGAAATGGAATCTAGGAGTTATTTTAATCGTTTTTGCTGCGGGAATTATGGGTTGTAATCCCAATCAAATTTACAACGAGCACTTCGAAACCGGAGAAGGATTTCAATGGTTCAAAAAGGATAAAAAGGTCTTTAACGTAAACATTGAAGACGCTACTCAAAAATACAATGTCTATCTAACGTTTCGCTATGCAACTGGTTTTGCAAAGAGAGAAGCGCCTGTAACTTTATCTCAAAAAACGCCTGGAGGTGCAACGACTACAAATGACTATGCGCTAAAAATTAGAGACGATAAAGGAGATTACATTGGCGAACCTGGTTATGATATTTGGGACAGTGAACATATGATTCTTTCCGAAGTTTCTTTAGAAGCTGGGACACATGAATTTATTCTAGAACACAATAACGGTGAAGGAACTTTATTTCCTGTATTGGATGTTGGGTTGATTGTAGAGAAGGTTGAAAAGTGATAAATAATGGCTTCTACTTGCTGCTGGAAGCAATTCATTGGCTGTTTTAGGAAGTTTAGAAGTCCTAGCTCCCTTACTATTGAATGAGCTGATTAGATTTAATTTGAAGAAATTAAATCGAACGCGATGCAACCGAGCTTGCGAGCTCAGGGAAGCTATTCGCGCAAGAGCAAAGGGAAATTATTCTATAACCAATTTCGTTATAGCAAAAACACTCCCTTGAGCATCAATAACTTTTGTGAAATAAATTCCAGTAGAGCATAGACCCGTTAGGTTCATTTGGACCTCTTTAGTGTCAAACTTTTTTTGTGAAACTACATTGCCTAACAAGTCAATAATAAATATCTCTCCAATAGTTTCATGTGAAATTTGAATTGTTATAAACCCATTTGAAGGATTAGGGAACACATCAATTGTAGAATTGAAGCGATCATTAGAGACAGAATTAGGTTTTACAACAGTATCTTTTCCACATTTATATACCGGAGCATCGGCACTCCAACTCGGATTACCGTAAACAACACTAGTATTGTTACTCAAGGATTGATCAGCAATTGTTGTACTTGTTCCTTGATCAAAATTCCAATAACCTATTAAGTCAATTTCAGCACCAGTTGGAGGACATTTCATGTATTGTCTAATTTCTGCTTCAGTTAAAGCTTTATTCCAAAACGCTATATCATCTAATTTTCCTTTGAACAACCTGGCCTTTGTGCCATTTGATTCTACTCCTCCTATATTTAAATTATCGTGGACATTAATTTTAGAGGTGTTGATTGTTATAGCAACTGAATCATTTAATATAGAGTCAATGTAGACTTTATACGAAGCGTTTGAAAAATCAACAGCTACAGCTAGATAATGCCATTTATCATCATAAAAAGAGGCATTCGAGTATATTTGATCGGCATTAGACCCTTCATCTATAATTGACCTAACCTTTCCATCAGCTTCCAATCTTGACCAAAAACCAGCGCTGTTTGAGTCTCTATCAATCAGATATTCACTCGGTTTTGTTACGATATCTGTAGATTTCTTTTTGAACCACATATGATAAGAAAAGTCAGAATTTCCTATACTATCTATAACAGCTGAATTAAGGATAGTAATCATATCATCTATTCCATCAAGCTCTATAGAAAAGTCATTTTTTTGAGCTGTTAAAATGAAAGACGAAAGTAATAAGAAGCAGAGCGATAGGTTTTTCATATTAGTAAGTTTAAATCAAAACTAACATTTTATTTTTTGCAATTTGCAGCTGTCTTGCAAAGAGACTCTACTTTTGCCAGTCTTTTACAACAAAAAAGGGGCGTTAACGCCCCTTTTTATTTGTCTAACAAATTGTTCTTACTCCGCTGGAACAGGAAATCCTCTGTCACGCATTAAAGCGTCAATCTTAGCATCACGGCCCATAAACAATCGATAAGCTTCAGCTGGATCAATAGCGTTTCTTGGAGCAAACAAATACTTAACCGCTTTAGCAGCCAATTCTTTGTCGTAAAACCCGTTTGGTGCTTCAGCAAATGCTTCAGAAGCATCAGCTGTAAGTACATCTGCCCACATATATCCGTAGTAAGCTGTTGCATAACCTTCACCAGAGAAAACGTGTCCAAAATGCGGAGTTCTGTGTCTCATTGGCAATTCCTTTGGCATTTTCATTTCTGCTAAAGTTTCTCTTTCGAATTTGTCAATGTCAATATTCGCTGGATCAGCCAAATGCAATTTCATATCCATTATTGCAGAAGCCAAATACTCAGTTGTTGAGAATCCTTGATTGAAGGTACTTGCTTTTTTAATTTTAGCAACCAATTCAGCTGGCATAGGTTCGCCAGTTTTGTTGTGCACTAAGTAATTGTTGATCACCTTATCGGTAGCCAACCATCTCTCCAATAACTGCGATTGAAATTCGGTATAATCTCTAACGCCACTATTCAACGTAGGGTAAGTAACATCTGAAGAAAAGAAGTGCAATGCATGTCCAAATTCATGAAAGAAAGTAGTTGCGTCATCCCAAGAAACCAATAAAGCCTCGCCTGGTGCAGGTTTTACAAAGTTGGAATTGTTGGAGGCTAATACGTTTTTATCACCATCAAAACTCGACTGACTTCTGTACGTTGTAGCCCAAGCACCAGATCGTTTTCCTTGTCTAGCATAGGGATCTAAATACCAAAGGCCAACATTTTCTCCAGAAGTAATATCGGTTACTTCCCAAACCTTTACGTCTTCATGAAATACGGGCACTGAACCTTCCGGCACTGGAGTGAATTTGAAATTGAACAATTCACCAGCAACCATGTGCATAGCTTCAGTCAATTTATTCAACTGCAAGTATTGTTTTACTTCTTCAGAATCAAGATTGTATTTGTCTTTACGCACTTTTTCAGCATAAAAACGATAATCCCATGCTTCAATGGTAATTTTATCTCCGTTTTTATTTGCAATGGCTTGCATATCTTCAACTTCCTCAGCAACTCTTGCAATTGCAGCAGGCCAAACCGCCAACATTAAGTTCATTGCATTTTCTGGAGTTTTAGCCATTCTATCCTGTAACCTCCAATCAGCATAGTTCTTAAATCCAAGTAGTTCTACTTTTTTACGTCTTAGTCTAAGTACTTCGGCAATCAGTTCATTGTTGTCAAACTCATCTCCATTATCACCTCTAGAATAATAATTGGTCCAAACTTGTTTGCGCAATTCTCTTTCAGTAGAATAGGTTAAGAATGGATCCATTGAAGAACGGGTGTTCGTAATAGCGTACATTCCTTCTTTGCCTTTATCAGCAGCAATTTTTGCAGCAGATTTCACAAATCCTTCTGATAAACCACCCAACTGATCTTTTGTCAAATAAGTCACATAGTTTTCCTCATCATGTAAAGTGTTGCTCGAGAATTTGGTATACAAGCTTGATAGTTGTTTACTCAATTCAGCATACTCAGCTTTCTTAGTCGAATCCAGTTCAGCTCCTTTCATAGTAAAGCTGATGTATGTTAGGTCCAATACTCTCTGTTTGTCTGCTGCAAGAGGTGTTGTTTGAGAAGCATCATAAACCGATTTAATGCGCTGAAACAATTTTTCATTTTGAGTAATCTTCGACGAGAACTCAGAAAATTTAGGTGCCATTTCCGCTTGAATTTCTCTAAACTCTGGAGAAGACATATTTCCACTAAGAATTCCGTAATAATTAAAGGCTCGATTTAAAGGCGCACCCGCTCTTTCCATTTCAACAATAGTATTCTCGAATGTTGGAGCTGCTTCATTGTTTGCAATAGCATCAATATCAGCAAGATTCATTTCCATACCTTGAAGCAAAGCAGGCTTTACATCTTCCAATTTCATTGAATCAAACGCCGGAACGCCACCATAAGGGCCTGTCCATTCTTTAAGTAAAATATTGTCAATCACAGGTTCTGTTTTTTTAGTTTCTTCTTTTTCATTGGATGCGCAAGCAGCGAATAACACTGAAGCGGCAAGTGGAATTATCCACTGATTTATTTTTCTGGAATGTAGCATACGTCGAATTTTTAGCAAATAAATTTTGCGACAAATGTAGTTGAGTAATTGAATACTCAAAATAGATTAAGGATAAGTGGGAGTTTCCTTTTTTAAGGAATGCGATGCTTTATATTAATTAGTCATGCTGAAATAAATTCAGCATGACAGCAAATGGGTAAAAGGCTTCTCGATACAACCTCCTATCGTCGGCCACTCGAAAGGACAGTATTAATGTTTTTTATTGCTGAATTGAATTGAACTAAACTATTCTTTACTGTCAGTTCGAGTATTCCGCTTTTCGCGGAATGTATCGAGAACAAAAGGACAGAAACCAACCAACCAACCAACCTACCAATCAATTGGACGGTAATCCTTCAAGAATTTCCCGCACCAATGTTTGCCGGTATTGATACCGTCAAACAGCGGATCTAATACTCTTGCAGCACCGTCAACAATATCTAACGGAGGTTGAAAATCGTGCAGCTCTTCTTTTCGTTTAGCTAATTCAGCCGGATCTTCATCGGTTACCCAGCCAGTATCAACAGCATTGGTATAAATTCCAAACTTGGCAAAGTCCGAAGCAGAAGTATGTGTCATCATATTCAATGCAGCCTTAGCCATATTGGTATGGGGATGTCTATCCTCTTTGTGCCAACGGTGAAATTTACCTTCCATTGCAGAAACATTAATGACATGCTTCATTCCGGTATTTTTCTTTTTCATGATGTTTACCAAACGGTTCACCAATACAAAAGGAGCCACAGAATTAACGAGCTGTACTTCCAGCATTTCATTGGTGTGAATTTCGCCCAATTTCAGTCGCCAGCTGTTTGTTTTTCTCAAATCAACTTGCTGCAAATCCGCATCCAATTCTCCAACAGGAAATACTTCTTCGGTTGGTAACGAATTATCAATACTGTAAGGTATTTGAGAAAGTTTAGCCGAAGCACTTAATCCAATTCCGATTTGATTTCCGTGCCAGCTAACTGGCAAGTTTTTTTCTTCCTTTTCAGAAAACGTCGAACTCAAAGCTCGAATTTCACTGATGCAGGCATTGTGATCTTTCAATAATTCTTGTGCGAACTGAGGCAATTGATCTGTAGGCAATTCTTCATTCGCCATAAGGTGTTTATAGAATCCAGCAGGACGCCTTACCGTTTGAGCAGCGTTATTGATTAGAATATCCAATCGTTCGTATTTCTGCTCAATAAAATTGCAAAATATTTCCACACTTGGAATATGCCTTAAATCTAAGCCGTGAATTTTGAGGCGATTGCTCCATTTGTGAAAATCGAGTTCTTTTGCAAATCGGATGGCAGAATCCGCTGGGAATCGGGTAGTGGCTATTACAGTGGCACCAGCACGTAACATTAGAAGAGTAATGTGGTAGCCAATTTTAAGTCGTGAACCCGTAACTAGAGCAACTTGATCGGTTAAATCAGCAGTTTGAAAACGTTTAGCATAATTAAAATCGCCACACTCCTTGCACATAGTATCGTAGAAGTGATGCAAATAATTAAATTCTTCTTTACAGACGTAGCAGTTTCTTGGAGAAGATAGTTTAACCGCATTCTCATCTTCTTTACCCGTTAAGGCAATCATCAAGGGAGCTTCGAATATATGCGCTTCTCGCGCAGAACGAATACCCGTTGCATTTCGAGCGTGTTTATCTTTTTCCTTGGTTTTTCGTCTTTGAACTTTTTTAGCGGACTTTTTACGTCTTGCAAACTCTTCTCTTCCAGGTCGAGAAAATCGACCAGCAGCAGTTATTAAGGCAACTCTTTTATTTTTTGGAATTTCAAAAATTTGGTCGGTATCGGAATTCAGTTGTTCTAAAACCTCAAGGCATTTGTCAATTTGCTCTTGACTGATTTTTACTGATTCCTCTTCCTTAATTTTTTCGGCCATCAATGATTTCTTCTAACAACTTGGAGTTGAACTGTATTCTGGATTTTACTTTATTGTTTAATTCCAATAACGCAGATTAGCCTTCTCATGAGAAAATGCAAATCACTTTCAGAATTAATCTGCAAAATTAGAGATATTGATTTTCTTAAGCCACTTACTTTACTATAAATAATTGGTTAAACCTACTTCGCTGAAGTATTGACCATTGGTTATGCTGCAGGAGCTTTTTATTGGTCAAGTCAATTAAGGCTCTAACCTAAAAGTGTCACCACTTAAAACCATATAGCGGCCCATAGCATCATTTGTTGGCGGCTTGGTAATTGTAAATTCCTCTTTTATGAAAGCAAACTTAACGGTCAAAGTATTATTCTTGATCTTTACTTTTCCTTTAATTTCTTTTTCTTCAGAAGATGTTGAGGTAGAATAACCACTGGAAAAACTAGAGTAGGAGTATCGGTAATATGTTGCTTTTCCACTTTCTTCGAAAGTCATAGTAACATCTCCCGGCAGCCAAGTCTTTACATAGGTAGAGCTCGTGTCAAAAGGGTCGAACAAAAAAATCCCGTTTTGGCTATCTAATTCCATGTAGGTCTGCCCGTTCGTCCATGTTCCTTCGTACAACAAGTTTTCTCCTTTCAGTTTTTTTCTACATGAAGTAAGGTTGGTAGTAATTAGAAAACTAAGCGCAAGTACTGCGATAATTTTGAATGTATTTTTCATAGTGTAACTATTTAGGCGACCAAAATAACATCAATTAATTAATCGAAGCAGCTTTATGCGTTTGGTATTTACAAACTCGAATCGGCCTATGCTACTGGTTTTACCCGGAGCCATACTTTTAACGGTTTCGCGCAATTGTTCAGGTACCTCAATTTCTACTTCGTCAAAGTAGAAATAGGTGCTATCGTCGAGTTGCTTTAAGGTATTGTTCATGTGCGCCTCATATCCCTCCAATTCGTAATAGTAGCGCTGAGGGTCAATGGTTAAGTTAAACTGAGTAGAATCGGCAACCTTAGTTTTAGAAACTACTTTAATAAGCTCGTATTCGTATTCAGTCCCATCCGATAAGGTTTCACTCAATTTGGTTTCTTTTACCAACACTTTTGTATCATAACCCCACTCAAAATTGAAGTCGCTCAAAAACTCAACTCGACAGTCGGGAGAATTTAGAGTAAGGCGCTTAAAGTGTTCGTAATTCTGGAAGGAAAGTGTTGGGCCGATTGAGATTACTTTCTCAGTAGTTACTTGGCTTAAAGATACTAGGCTTATAAATAAAAGCGAAGTTGCTAGGAGTGCTTTCATTTTATCAATTTTCCCAAAGGGTTTCAATGAAAATAGCGTTTGAAAAATCTTCGCCGTTAATTTTGTTGTTGCCGGCAATACCACCTAATGTGCCTATTGTGTTGCACTCGCTATCAATAATATCGGTGGTTTGATCAGCGCCACAAGTTCCTAGGACCAATGCATAAACAGTTTTTCTTTGAAAGGTATAGCGATCAACTTTAGCGCTGAATCGGCAGGCTTTAGTTAGGTCAAATTGAACGATAGCGGATTCTAAACACTGGGGAGTAACAGGAGTATCTTCCTCGTCTTTTTTGCAGGAATAAACTGAAACTAGCACTGCAATAGCAAGAAGGGGCAATGAAGGTTTTATAGATTTAGATAAGGTCATAACTACATTTGAAAGCAAGTGCAACGCAAACTGTTCTATTTTTAGTATGCTCCAGTTATCAAATATCTGAATGGGTCAATTGCTTTCTTTAATGGTGTTTGTAAGGACACAAAATGGCAGTAATTTCAATAAACGCTTAAAGCTGGTTTAATTTGCAAGTTCTACAATGACCTCATTCTTCCTATTTGCTATTTCGTAAGGCGCGTTGTAACCTAAAAAATAGAAGCGTTGTGTGTAGCTTATGTTTTGAGCTTCTAATGCTTTTATAAGCTCTTTTTTGTAGCGCTCAATTTTGTCGTCATCTGCCCAGCCACCAAATGTGATTGCAGCTACCCTTTTTTCTGGTTCCTCATGGAATTTGACTTGAGACTGATTTGGCTTGGGTAAATCTTCCTTTTTGTATTGTTTAGGCACCATAAACATCATGGTCATTGAATCTTCTAATGACATTTTCACAGGTGACGTCATTGCAATTTTTTCATTGCTTTCATTACCACCAAAAATGTAACCAGCAAGCAATCTAAACCCCTGTCCAGAAGCGGTTTTATATTCGCTTGGAGGGAGTTTTACCATAGTAAAAAGACTTGCTTCGTA
>ENA-OWPI01001555-OWPI01001555.1-marine-metagenome-genome-assembly--contig:-NODE-1555-length-25025-cov-15.055796_pt1 | contig 25025 bp, 26 predicted proteins | sample MGYA00238138_ERZ651775 | MGnify/ENA primary metagenome ERZ651775 (study PRJEB26906, sample SAMN06265043) | marine metagenome | isolation source: Helgoland LTER site | place: Germany:Helgoland, sampling...
GTAAGGCTTCTTTTGTCATCGCAGGATTGTTCATGAGGGCTTCACCCAGATCCAACTGCCGCGAACCTGTGCCATCAGGCCTAACAGACCGCCAATCAACAGTCCCCAATACAGAGGCGTCCCGATGGGCAGTGGGACCGCGAGGGCGGCAATGATTTCAGCCGATAAGGGGCCAATAAAACCAAGCCCAAACACGATGGGTGAAAACAAAACCTTTACGAAATTGAATATCTGCATGTCGCACCAACAAGAATGTTTATGAAATTGAATTGCTCGCGAATAATAACGCGATTTGCTCGGCCTGTTTAGTCTTCTGGTCTTTAAATTTTGGTCGTTATGGCTAGCAAGTTTGCACCTGCATTTAAGTTTTTTGGGGCATCACGCCGGCTCGCCTGTCCCGCGGAGTGTATAGTCGATAAGTTCCTGTGCCTTAGCGCGCAGTTAAAACAGCGCGAAGTCGGTGGATGCCCGTTTCGATTTCGGCAACGCCGTAGGCGGCAAAACTCAGTCTTAAATAATTCGGGTGACGGCCATTGGCCGATGAAAAGTATCCGGGTTGAAAACCCACGCTGGCGCGGCTTGCGGGTGCAAGCAAGTCATCCGTGTTGATGGAGTCTGCCAGTCGTAACCAAAAAAAGTAGCCGCCCTTGGGTGCGGTCCAGGTGGCGAGCTCGGATAAGTTCGCCTTGAGCGCTGATTGCATGACCGCCGCGCGCGCGGCCAAGGTGTGCCGCAGGGTTGATAAATGCAAAGCTTGTGCGCCTTGCTGTAAACAATCCGTGACGATAAAAGAAGCCATTTGATTGATGGCGCCGCCACTGTTCACCCAGCCAGAGGCCAAGAGTCTCGGCATAAGTGTCTCGCTCACCTCAAGCCAGCCAACGCGCAGTCCGGGCGCTAAAATCTTGGAAAAGGTGCCGAGGCAGAGAATGTTGCCATCGGTTAAAAAGTGGCTAAAGGACTTGGGTGCCGGCTTTTCGAAATGTAGTAACTGGTAGGCCTCATCGGCGGCAACGATGAAATCATGCTGCTTGCTGAGGCGGGCAATCTCCGCGCGCCGAGCCTCGGCGAGAGATAATCCGGTCGGATTGGCAAAGCTGGCAATGGTGTACAGCAGGCGAGGCTTATGGGTCTTTATGGCGTTGATGAGCGCGGGCAGCTCAATGCCGTCGGCATCGCAAGGCAAGCCAACGATGTTGAGCCCTCGGTCTTTGAAAATTTGTAATGCCAAAAAGTAGGTGCTGTCTTCGACGAGCACCACATCGCCAGGCTGGGTAAAGCGCTCGCAGACGAAATCCAGCGCTTGGGAGTTGCCGCCGGTGAGAAACAGCGACTCGGCGCGCGCGTTGGTCTGGCCTTGGCCTTGCAGAAACAAAGCCAGCGCGGCTCTGAAGACGGGCTCTCCTTGCGGGTCGCCATAGTTGAAAGCATGCTCGGGCGCATTGTTAAACGCTCGAGCCGCGGCAGTTTGCAGCATCTTTTTGGGAATCAGATCGATTGAGGGCTGCCCAACCGCAAGATTAATGCGCTCATCATCCCCGGCCCGTTCGAACTTTAAAGGATCGCTCATGGTGCGGCCTCAACTTGGGCGGGCGGCGTCCAGGGCGCGCGATGACGATGTCCGATCACAAAGACGGTGGCGGCTGCAAATAAGCCAGGCCACAAAGGATCGATTGAAAACACCGGGTCGGTTGTGATGAGCCTCATACCGTGCCAGCCCAGCACGGTCGTGAGGCCCGCGAGCATGCTCCAAAAGGCCGGATTTGAATCGGTATGGCGCCAGTAAATGGCAGCAATGGTCGGGATCACCAGCGCCGCGCCGTTGATGGTAAAGCCGATCAGCAAGATATCGATCACATCCTGCATTTGCCAGGCCATGAGACCCGCCAAAAGACCAATCAGGGCAGAAGCGGCAATGCTGATGTTAAAAAGCTGTTGTTCTGATGCTGCGGGGTTCACAAAGCGCTGATAAACGTCATGGGTGGTGTTGGCCGAGACGGTCAAGATACAGATGTCGGCCGTTGACATGACGGCTGCCAACAAGCCCACCAACACCAGCCCCTTTAGACCGGTTGGGAAGAGTTGCTCGATAAACAGCGGTAGCACATTGTCGCCACTGGCAACGTCCGGAAACAGTAATCCGGCAGTCAAGCCGATCCAGGTCGCGGCGCCACCGATGATAATGATCAAGATAACGGCCAGAAACGGGCCATTGCGCGCCGCGCTTGGGCTCTTTGCCGAATAACTTCGGGTGAAACTGTCCATGGACACGATAAAGCTCATGCTAATCGAAACCACCAGTGCAATGATCGCAGGCCACCCCCAGGCCCCGAGGTCAAAGCGTTCTGGGGGTAGATTGTTCAACAGGTTGTCGGGTGTGCCGCCATTCAAGATGGCAATCGGCAGACCAATCACGACAACGCCTAGGACCAGCAGGATGATCTGCAGCCAATCGGTATAGGTGATGGCCAGAAAGCCGCCGATCGCGGTGTAGGCAACCACGATGCTGGTGGCCAGGAGCAAGCTTTGCGCAAACGACCAGCCGAATATAACTTCGATAATGGTCGCAGACGCCGCAAGCTGACCTGCTGCGAAGGCGATGAAGGATAGGGCTGTTGTGAGGGTGGCAATTAGCCGCGTTCTGCCGTCAAAGCGATCCTCAATCAGGTCTGGATAGGTGAGGTATTGCCCAACATCGCCGAGTCGCTTTACCTTGGCGGCGAAAAGTGCCGCGAAGATAAAGCAGCCGATCGCGAGCGCCAGACAATACCAAACTGCGGTGATGCCGAGGTTGTGGGCGCGCCCAGCGCTGCCGATAACGGAGGCGCCGCCGACCCAAGAGGCCATCCAAAGCACCGCAATCGACAGGGTGCCCAGTCGGCGACCCCCAACGTAATAATCCTCGGTATTGCTTTGTTGAAACTGGGCGTAGACGCCTAGGGCGAGCATCATCAGCAGATAGCCGGTAACAATGCTGTAGTCGAGTGTGGTCATGGCGTGCGGGTCGGTTAAGGTCGGTTTGAGGATAGCATAGGAATTTAGATGGAATCTGGCCTGTGTCGCGCTTTGGCTCGGCAAGTTCGAGGCGGGTTTTTGGCGCTTTCGTTATAACCCAAGGTTATAGAAAAAGCGCTACGGTCGGGTCCCGCACTGGCTTAGATTGCGGTAAGCTCTCAAGGCAAAGTAAAAAGAGCGCCTGCCAATCTGGCTCGGCAAGGAAGGAGAGGATCGATGAAAAAGTGGCTAGCCGTGGTTTTAACCGTTTTGTTGCCGCAATTTGCGATGGCGGACGAAACGTGTATGTCGCCTTATATGGCAAAAATTGTGGGTCAGGAGGATTTTGTCTATATCTGGACACTGGGTATAGAAGGCCTGGGCGATGAGCAAGACAAGCTGGTAACCGTATCGGTGAACCCAAACTCTGAACAATATGGCGAAGTGGTGAGTTCCTTATCAGTTGGCGGCAGAAACGAGGCCCATCATTCTGGCTTAACCGATGATCGCCGGTATCTTTGGGCCAGCGGTTTAGCGAGTAGCAAAATCTTTATCTTTGATGTGCACACGGATCCAGCAAAACCGAGTTTGCACCGCACAATTGATAACTTTGTCGCCAAATCTGGCGGCGTGGTGGGCCCGCACACCTCTTACGCGTTACCCGGACGAATTTTGATCACGGGTTTATCCAATGAGACGGACCATGGTGGGGTAACAGGGCTTGTGGAATACACCAATGCCGGCGATTACATCACAACGCATTGGATGCCAAAAGACGGCGAATTGAACGGTGCTGAAAAGTCCGGTCAGTTTGCGGACGGCTATGGCTACGATGTTCGGGCTTTGCCGCGGCGCAACGTGTTACTCACCTCCTCGTTTACGGGGTTGAACAATTACATGATGAATCTGGGTGAGATGATGTCGAGTCCAGAGGCCATGAGCAACTTTGGTAACACGGTCGTCGTTTGGGATTTGCATACTCGAAAGCCGAAAAAAATCTTAGACGTGCCGGGTGCACCACTTGAAATTCGGTGTGCTTGGGGGTCGAACAACAACTACTGTTTCACGACCACGGCGTTGACCTCCGAGATTTGGTTGATCTACGAGCAAGACAACGATTGGCATGCCAAGAAAGTTGCAGATATTGCCGATGCCTCAAAGGTGCCGCTGCCGGTTGATATTTCGATTTCAGCCGATGATGGCTCACTTTGGGTCAATACCTGGAACGATGGGATGACGCGGTTGTTTGATATTTCGGATCCGTTTGCACCAAAACTCAAGAGCGAAACGTCAATCGGAGAGCAAGTGAATATGGTGTCGCAAAGTTGGGATGGCAAGCGTCTGTATTACACCTCGTCACTGCTTGCGAATTGGGACAAGACGGTCTCGACGGGTAAAGACCTGCAGTACTTCAAAATTTACGATTACCAAGGCGGCAAGCTTGAGCACAAACTCACCATCGATTTTATTGCCGAAGGGCTGGGTTATCCGCACCAGATGCGCTTTGGTGCCTATTCGCTGTACGGCATGACGGCACCACCACAACCCAGCAAGTTTGCCGGGCTAGAATAGGCGAATTTGATGAAATTGGTGGTGAAAATAGCCGGGCAAGCACTGTGCTGGGTAGGGTGCTTGCTTGCAGCGTTCACTTGGGCCGCGCCGCATCATTCGTCCGGAACACAAACGCCGGCGGTTGCGCACCACAATCCAGCCCCTGACGTGCCCCTGGCGCCAGGATACGGTCCATTGGGTTTTGAATTGCCGGCGGTCGGCAGTTATGCGCGGCCGATTATTGGTCAAGCCAGTGATGGCGTGGTGATCGATAGCCGAGGCCAGCAAACGACCTTAAAGGCCCTCATGGCCGGGAAGGTGACCCTGCTGAGTTTCATGTATGCCTCGTGTAGCGATGTGAATGGCTGCCCATTGGCGAGCTATGTGCTCAACCGTGTTATGCAGCGATTGGCCAAAGATCCTCGCCTGAATGAGCGGGTACAGCTTTTGTCACTCAGTTTCGATCGGCTCAATGATACGCCCGAAGTGCTGCGCAAGTATGCGGCGCGATTTGAGGCAGAGCAGGCTCGGAACTGGCGTTTTTTGACGACGCCCAGTGATGCCGAGCTTGAAAAGATATTAAAATCCTACAATCAGTTTGTCATACAAGACGTTGATAGTAATGGAAAACCTGTTGGAAGTTTATCGCATTTGTTGCGCGTTTATTTAATTGACGAGCAACAAAATCTCAGAGAAGTGTATTCGGTTTCGTTCCTGCATCCAGACATATTGGTTCAGGATATGCTGACCATCCTGTCCGATCGTGAGGCGCCATAACCGTTGGCCTTAGTCGCGTGTTAAACTCGGGGCGTCTCAGCGCCAGCTCGCGTTGATGGGTTCTTTGGCGACTTTTTGGTTGGTCCTTCTGCAGTCGATAAGGATCGCCTTACCGGCCAAGGGGTGACTGGAACCCCTGGCGGCATGATGGCTCGTTCAGAATTGAAAATAATTGCCCTAAATTACCGTGCACATCCAAGCCAACTTTCGAGTCCAGCTTTTAAAGCGGCATGCAAAACGGGATCTAACGCGCTTTATTGAGTGGCAAAGCGGACGACAAATTTAACCAAAGGAAAGACGATGATCGAGTTTGAATTGAACGGCGTGACGGTAACCAGCGAAGATGATCCGAGCACCCCGTTGTTATGGGTGGTTCGCGATCGCTTTAAGCTGAAGGGCTCAAAGTTCGGATGCGGGGCTGGGTTGTGTGGTGCTTGCACCATGCAGATTGATGGCAAGGCTGTACGCACCTGCATCCTGCCCGTTGCAGCCGTCGCCGGACAATCAGTGACGACCATTGAGGGTCTAAGCCAGGACGGCGCGCTGCACGCCCTGCAAACCGCTTGGGTCGAACACTCAGTGCCCCAGTGCGGCTATTGCCAGTCGGGTCAAATTATGACGGCTGCTGCGCTGCTCGATGAAAACCCGAGCCCAACTGAGGCAGAAATCGATACGGCCCTGTCTGGCAATATTTGTCGGTGCGGCTGTTACCCGCGCATTAAAAAAGCAGTCCTTGCGGCGAGTTCTGCCCAACCGCTGTTTCGAAATGCTGCTCTAGCGCAGGAGGCGTAACCTATGATGATTGAAAATGTTTCGCGCCGTAGATTTTTGAAAGCCACGGCGGTCTTAGGCGGAGGGGTCGTGATTGGCTTTTCTTTGACCGGATGCTCAACACCGGGGCCGCTGCCCATTGAGTTGTCCGAAGGGGGCTTTGTGCCCAACGCGTTCTTGCAGATACTACCGGACAACACGGTCAAGTTTTATACCGCCCGAGACGAAATGGGGCAGGGCGTGACCACGGGTCTGTCAACCCTGATCGGTGAGGAGTTGGACTATGACCCCCTCAGTATGGAGATCCTTCTCGCCGGGGTGCATGAGGATTACAACAACCCAGGCATGGGGGTTCAAGCAACCGGTGGCAGTAATGCGATCAATGCGCATTATGAGCCGCTACGCCAAGTTGGCGCCAACACTCGGGCGCTGTTGTTGTCTGCTGCCGCGCTGGATTTAGGCGTGGCGCGGGATGCGATGAGCACTGAGGACGGCCATATTATCGTGGCGGATAAGCGCTATCCTTATGGCCAGTTTGTTCAAACCGCCGCGGGCTTGGTCGCACCCACCGAGGCGCCTCTTAAGCCGCAGAGTGCCTTTCGCTACATCGGTCGGGAATCCACCCGGGTCGATGCGCTCGCGAAATCAAATGGCAGCGCGGTGTTTGGAATCGACGTTGATCTACCGGATATGCACTACGCTGTTGTGAAACGCTCGCCCGTGGCCGGCGCAAAGCTCGTTTCTTTTGACGCCAGCAAAACCTTAGTAATGCCAGGTGTTACAGATGTTATTGAAATTGGCAGTGGCGTTGCCGTGGTTGCTGAGCAATATTGGCAGGCGAAGACCGCCGCAGAGGCTTTAACCGTTGAATGGGAAACGGTTGCGTTATCCAAACTGAATTCGGCAGCGATTCGTGCGGACTATCAAGCCGCACTCGCGGCTGATGACGCGGTCTCGGCAACCGATGATGGCGATGTTGAAGGCGCCTTGACGGCTGCCAACCAAGTGCTCGAGGCCGTTTACTGGACGCCCTATTTGTCACATGCGCCCATGGAGCCAATGAATGCCGTGGTGCGCGTTCAAAATGGAGAAGCTGATGTTTGGTCCGGTACCCAAGGGCCATCCGGGGCCCAGGGTTTGGTCGCCCGTTTTGCAGGCCTTGCGCCAGAGCGCGTGCGCGTTCACCAAACTTACTTGGGCGGCAGTTTTGGCCGTCGGGGCACGCTGACCCACATTATTGAAGCCACTCAGGTGGCGGTCGCAACGGATAAAACGATCAAGCTGTTGTGGTCTCGGGAGGACGATCTTAAAAATGGGCTGTACCGGCCAGCGTCGCTCATGCGCGTGCGTGCAGGCCTTTCTGAATCCGGGAAAATCACAGCCTGGGACGCAAAGCGTGTCGGCGGTAATATCTCGCCCGAGACCATTAAGAATCTGATGCCAGCGTTGTTTCCTGGCCTCGGCGACGGTTTGATCGGCTGGACGGTGGGCTTAGCAGAAGGCGCGTTCAATGGCTGGGTTGCGGATCCATCAAGTCTTGAGGGCCTTTATGAGGATTACGATCAACCCAACACCCGGGTCACCCACACCACGATCGATCATGGGCTGCCCCTAACCTTTTGGCGCTCGGTGGGGCATTCCTACACGGCGTTTGCTAAAGAATCGATGATTGATGAGCTGGCAATTGCCGCCGGCGAAGATGCGGTTGCCTTTCGAATTAAGAATACTGAGAACAATCCCAGGCTGCAGAATGTCATTCGAATTGCCGGGGATGCGATGAAGGCGATGACACCCGCGCCAGGGCATTACCTTGGCTTTGCGGCGCATCACTCGTTTTTAACGGATGTCGCGCAAGTGGCCGAGGTGTCGGTTGATGCGGGTAAGATTCGGGTGCACCGCGTGTTGTGTGTTGTGAACTGCGGAATCGCTGTGAATCCTGACATCGTCCGAGCCCAAATGGAAGGCGCGATCATGTTTGGTTTAACGGCGGCCTTGCACGGTCATCATGAGATCAAAAACGGTGCCGTGGTTGAAAGCAATTTTCACGACTATCCTATTTTGAGGATGTCGGAAGCGCCAAGCGTCGAGGTCGTGATTGTTGACAGCACGGATAAACCAACCGGGGTTGGTGAACCAGGCTTGCCGCCGATCGCACCCGCAGTTGCGAATGCGGTGTATCGCGCAACAGGGCAGCGATTGCGATCCTTGCCATTGGCGGTTAATCAAGGCGCATCCATCGACGCGGTTCAAATCGGTTAAAAACAGATCCCTAAAGCTGAGGCGTTAGGGCTAAATAAATAGATCAATTGGGAGAGAAAGCATGAACATTAATCGTCAATGGCTGTTGTCAAAACGACCCGAGGGTATGGTCACCCGAGAAAACTTTGAGTACGCCGAAACGCCTATTCCGGAGGCCGGAGCGGGTGAAGTGCTCGTCAGAAATTTGTTTTTGTCGTTTGACCCAACTCAGCGCGGGTGGATGGTGGATCGACCGAGCTATTTGCCGCCGGTGGCGATCGGAGCGCCGATGCGCGCGGGGTCGGTGGGGCAGGTGATGGCCTCGCAACATTCGGATTTTGAGGTTGGTGATATCGTGCAGACAACCGGAGGCTGGCAGGATTTTGTGGTTGCAGCGCCCGATCAAGGGCCCATGGGGCTGACGAAATTGCCAGCGGGTGTGCCCCCCGAGATGATGCTGTCGGTGCTTGGGATCACAGGGCTCACGGCCTATTTTGGTCTATTGGATTTGGGCATGCCGAAGCCGGGCGAAACGGTTTTGATTTCCGGGGCTGCGGGCGCGACGGGCTCGGTTGCCGGTCAAATTGCAAAGATTAAAGGCTGCCGCGTGGTTGGGATCGCGGGTGGTCCTGAAAAGTGCGCATGGCTCAAAGAAGAGGCCGGGTTTGATGCGGTCATCGACTACAAGGCCGGCGATGTGGATGGTCAAATCAAGGCGAGCTGTCCGGATAAGTTCGATGTGTTTTTCGATAATGTCGGCGGCGATATCTTAGAAGCGGCGTTGAATCACATGAACCTCAAGGCGCGCATCGTTTTGTGTGGCGGTATTTCGGGTTACAACGCCACCGAGCCCGCCCCTGGCCCCGCCAATTTGATGAACCTGATCACCCTGCGAGCGCGCATGGAAGGCTTTATTGTCTTGGATTATATGCCGCGTGCGGGCGAAGCCATTGAGCAACTGCTGGCCTGGATTCAGGCAGGCGACTTGAAGTTCCAAGTCGACTTGCAGGAAGGCTTTGATCAGATTCCAGAGACGCTGCAGCGATTGTTTACCGGTCAGAACCTCGGCAAACAATTGCTGAAAATTGCAGATCCAATCTGAATCGGGTCGTGTTTTGAAGCTCGATTGAAGGGGGGCAACGCTGAACGAAGATCAAGCGCTGCCTGCTCATTAGGATCTTTGCGTTCCAGCGCCGGTAGGGAATAGAGCTTTTAGCGGCGCGTTCAGCGAACAGACCGCCTTCAGCGAGGCGCCCTCAGCAAAGAGCGCCCTCAAGGTAAAGAGGTTCTTAGTCTATAAAGCGCCCTCAGCTTTTAAACTTCGCCAACATTGAAAGCGCCTTCGAGACCTCAAGGGTTTTGCCTAGATTGTTGGTTGTAGCGACGCCTTAACTTCGAACGCCTACTTGAGCGTATAGGGTTTAAGGTGCTGCCAGAGCGCTTCGTTGCGCTTTTGAGCGCTCGCGAATGGCTTTGAACTCTGATCCATTCTGCCACTGCGGCCAACGGGTTGAATTCCCCAAATCTTGCAAAATCATCTGAAAGAGCTCGATATCTTGGGCTGCCCCGCGAAGGTCCCAATTCGGATCCCAGGCATCGCAGGTCTGGTGATAGCAATTGCCGATATAGTCTTTAATCCATTGGTCCCCTGCTGCGCGGCCGCCGGTCACCAGATCCGCGCCACCAGCGATGCCCATGAGCAGTAAGACCGGGACACCAACGCGGGCCATCGAGAAGTGATCGGCTCGGAAAAATAAACCATTCTCCGGCAAGTTCTCAGGGGTTACGACGCGGCCTTGACGGGCGGCGGCGCGGGCAAGGTCGCCTTCTAAATCGCTCTGGCCTTCACCCACTAGGATGACATCATGTGCCGGGCCAGCGGTTTGTAGAATGTCGAGGGTGAGGTTGAGCGCCGTTCGTTCGATTGGGAACACTGGATTTTGCGCATAGGCAGTTGAGCCCAGCAGGCCACTTTCTTCGGCGGTCCAGACGGCGAAGATAATACTTCTGGCGAGCGGCGGGCCAGACGCTAGGATTCTCGCCAGTTCTATGACCCCCGCGGTGCCGAGCGCATCATCATTGGCGCCAGGACGTACCGTGCGGCCTTGAGCGTCCGGTGCGCCCTGACCATAGGCGTCCCAATGGGATGAGACCATAAGGTATTCCGCTTTTTGGCTGGTCCCGGGCAACAGCGCGAGAACATTGCTGCTTTGAATCTGCTTGCGGTTAACCGAGATCGCCGCATTGAAGGTCACGCCCTCAAGCTCGAAAGCCTTAAAGTCCGATGATTGGGCCAGCCGTTTCTCTGCTTCAAACTGACGGCCGGCTCGGCGGAATAATGCTTTGGCTGTATCTAGGTGGAGCCATCCCTGCAGAGACAGCGGTTGAGGGGCATGCTTTGCAAGGGCGATCGCGTAGTTCTCGCCAGGCGAGGAGGCCGCAACCTGCCAGCCATAACCTGCGCCAGCCGTTTCATGGACGACGAGCGCCGCCAGTGCCCCGCGGCGAGTGGCTTCCTCGAATTTATAAGTCCAGCGGCCATAGTAGGTCATGCGCTTGCCGCCAAACCGCCCAGCAACCGCGTCAGTGGACAAGGCTTCAAAGTCGGGGTCGTTCACTAAAAAGACAGCGACCTTACCGGTGAGATCGATATCGCCAAAGTCATCCCAGTCCCGCTCCGGTGCATTGGCGCCATAGCCAACAAACACGATGGGCGCGGCATCAATATTAATGGCATCGGTTGCTAGAACCGTGCTGATCTCTAAATCTTGGCCTTGAATGAGGGCCTGGTTTTGCGCGCCTTGCTGAAATTCAATCCTGGGATTTTGCTGTAGCTGGGTATGGTTCAGCCCGATCTTTTGGGTCCAATTGCCATCGTCGCCGCCGGGCGTCAGGCCTAGGGCTTCAAATCGGTCAACCAAATAGGTGATGGTTTTCGTTTCATACTCTGTGCCAGGCGCTCGTCCGCCAAAGGCGTCCGACGCCAAGACCCGAACGGTGTCTGAAAGGGCTTGGGTGTCGGGCTTGCCGCTGGCAAGGGCCGGCGCGGATAGTAGGCTGAATGCCGCAAAAGCTAAGCTGGCAAGCGTCTGGGCAACATAAGATTGTCTTGAAGGCTTCATGATTGTATGACCGAGGTAATGATTGTGAGCCCGGCTGGTTTCGCTCAGGCAGCACGCTCAGTGTACCCGTCGATGGGTTGCCACGACCAGTCGTCGCGAGTTGCCGTTGAATTTGTCAGCAAAGTGCGCGGCAAAGCCCAACGGCCGTGCGGACGTTGGCCTAAAAAAACCGGTTTCCATTTCTGGGATGGATGGGTCGGTTTCGCGCGATATTCAGGTAGCCCAAAATAAAAAAGCCAAAGCCCGAGCATCAGGCGTTGGCATTTTGGCGCCTTGTTTTAGTGCCGATGCGTGTTTAGTGAAAGCGCCGCAGCGCGATTTAGGAAGCGTCGGCGCACTTTAAACAAAGTCCGCCGCCCGTTATTAAAATTAGCCGCCTTGGGTTTTAAAACGAGCAGACAGCCCGCTGTTAAAACCGATACGCAAACTCAACTTCAAGCTGATCCATTTCTAGCTCTATGGTTTGGGTTGGGTCGAAGGTGGATGCACCAGAAACACTATTGCTAGGCGCAACCATCAGCATGGCGCTGAACTCTCGGTCGTTACCCAGTTGCCGGGTTAAGCCCACCGTAAAATGCTGCTCGATGACGGCGGGCGCGATAATGTTCAGGAGTACTTGGTTTGCGGCAATCGGCTGATCTGCCTTGCTGTAGCCCGCGCGCAGGGTGAGCGTTGGGCTTGCTTGCCAAGACAGGCCGAACTTCATCGTGCCGACATCATCCCAACCAAAGCCGGGACCATTATTGCCGCCCATGCAGCTTTCAAGATCCGTGCCGCCAGCGCCGGCAGTTGGACAACCAAATAGGTTTTCTATGGGATACCCCACGGAATTGACGTTGTTAAAGCCAGTGAGTTCGTAGTCGGCGTGCAGCGTTAACGCGGTGGAGGCAGCAATCGAAAAACCCACTCGTAAAGTCGATGGGATATCAAAGCCGCCGCCCTCTGCAAACAGATCTGCATAGGCGTCCAGTTCCGACATTTTGATCTGGGTTTGGTAGGACGCTGCCAAGGTGACCGCGTCGCTGACGTTGATAATGGTGCCGACTTTAAGCCCAAAACCAGTGGAGGTCTCGGCGCCGGTATTGGTCAGATTAGTCGGCATCACCGTGCCGCCGCTCTCAGCGAAAGATTTTGTATAACCGCCAAAGAGCGCTAAACCGTTTGCTTCAAAGCGCTGGATCGCAAAAACGCCCCCAATACCGAACGAGACATTGTCCATCTGATGCGCGTAGGTGACGTCCATAAAGGCTTGCATTAAATCAACACCCGTTGCGCCGCCACCGTAGACCCCAGGTAAGGTTGAAACGGGTGCGGGTCCGGGACCATCTGGGTCAAGGGTTGCTGAACCGCCGTTATAGTCCGTATTCATGCCGCCACGCCCGTAAAAGTTAAAGGCGACAGCGGAATCATCGGTCAGATGCCAGGTTCTGCCAAAATAGGGGATTGGGAAGTATTCGCTACCGCTGTCAAGCGTACCCTCACTCAGGGTAAAGGCGCCGCCATTACCCATGGCCTGACTGCTACTGGCAGTGTAGCGCCGTTTGGGTGAGAAAATGCTGAGGCCCACTTCCCAGGCATCCTTGACCAGTACAGCCGATGCCGGGTTGACCGTTGCGGCCATCGCTTCATCGGGTGAGGCGGTGCCGGCGCCCGCCATCGATTTATTTTTAATGCCGAGGCCGTGGGTATAGTAGCCATTTGTGGCCAAGGCGCTCTGGCTCATCACCAAAAGGCTGATGATCAGGCTGAAGCTCAATAGTGTCTGGTTGCTCGTCAATCGCATCGTCCGCTCCTTTGTGTCAGGTTGAATTAACCGGCGCCAATCAAAGTCATTGATTGCGAGGGTTGTTTTTCCTCCGGATTACAGATCCTTACAGAAAATCTCGTACAGCACGGTAATTAAATCGGCTGCCGCGCCTTCTTTTAACGAATAAAAAACGGCTTGGGCATCCCGTCTTGAATCCACCACATCTTCGTGCCGCATCCTTGCCAGATGCTGAGATACCAGAGACTGGCTGATGCCTAACTTTTCAGAAAGATGTCCAACGGATCGTTCTTCGAGCTTTAACTCGCAAAGAATCATCAGTCTGTGGGGGTGCCCGAGCAGTTTCATCATGTTGCTGGCGCGCTCGGCAGAGGCTTGCATTGCTTGAATATCCATCTTCTTTAGTGGTTCCTTTTTTTTGGAGGGGCTTTGCGGACTGCCGTAGTATAGCCATTTGGTAACTTTATAGCGCAAGAGGGGTTGTTATACAAGAATTTATTAATATACTAACATTCATATATACTGTTGTTTGTTTAGCGGGCACTAGGCTATGAGCGGATATTAAATTAACAAGACGTCGCACCGAGTTGTTTAAACGGCGCTGCGATTGGAAGAACTGGTGGGTAACGCGGCAAAGGATGAGGGCTAACAAAGGGATTGATTGCAGGCAGGAACCAAATGCAATCGTTAGAAGCTCAGTATTATTAGGCGTTGTCGGCGTTATTAATGTAATGACCTGAGATACGAGCGGTTTCGGATTCTGTGCAAAGTATCTGATTGGACTCGAATGGGCCAAAGCAAAGAGGAGCAGATCACACGTGAAAGACGACACAGTATTGACTGGTGATGGATTAGACCGCAGGACCCTGCTGCTGCGCGGCCTTGGTTTGGCTGGTGGCGCGGTGACGGCGGCCATGCTGCCGAGCACTGTGGGTGCGAGCGACGGCCTGCCACCAAATGTCCCCGCCTGGACCAAGTCGTTAGGCCCGGGCGTTTTGACCCATCCCTATGGTCAGCCCTCGCCTTATGAGGGGGCGGTGCAGCGGCGGACAGTGGATTGGCTCACCGCGGATCGGATTGCGTCCATTAGCTTTACGCCGCTCGCCGATCTGAGCGGCATTATTACCCCCAGCGGTCTGGTCTTCGAGCGCTATCATGCTGGTGTGCCTCAGATTGATCCCGCCCAACATCGGTTGATGATTCACGGCATGGTGAAGCGGCCCTTGGTGTTGACGATGGATGATCTGCAGCGTCTGCCATCGGTGAGTGTGATTCGATTTTTGGAATGCCCAGCCAATGGCGGCATGGAGTGGCGGGGCGCGCAAATGGATCGAGTGCAGTTTACCCATGGTATGTTGGCGTGTTGCGAGTGGACAGGCGTTTTGCTTTCAACCTTACTCGAAGAAGTTGGGGTGGATCCGAAGGCCAGCTGGATTTTAGCCGAAGGCGCCGATGGCGCTCATATGTCTCGCAGTATCCCAATGGATAAAGCACTGGACGATGCCATGGTGGTGTTCGCGCAAAATGGCGAAGCGCTGCGGCCCGAGCAAGGTTATCCCGTGCGGCTTATTAATCCGGGTTGGGAGGGCAATACCTCGATCAAGTGGTTGCGCCGCTTAAAAGTGGGGGATAAACCCTGGCACCATCGGGAAGAGACGTCTAAATATACCGATTTGATGCCGGATGGCCGCGCCAGAGAATTTAGTTTTGTCCAGGAATGCAATTCGGTGATCACCTCACCGAGCCCGGAAAAGCCGATGACGGTCAAAGGTCGGTACCAGGTGCAAGGCTTTGCTTGGTCGGGCCGCGGTAAAATTAAACACATTGACGTGTCGAGCGATGGCGGCAAAACCTGGCGAGAAGCACGGATTACCTCGGTGGTCTTGCCGCGGGCCCTGACGCGATTTGCATTGGATTTCGAATGGGATGGCTCGCCCCTATATCTGCAAAGCCGCGCTGTGGACGATACCGGTTACGTGCAACCAACCTACAGCCAGCTCCGAGCGGTTCGGGGCACCAACAGCATTTACCACAAGAATGCGATTCATACCTGGAAGGTCAATGAGAATGGGAGCGTCGATAATGTCCAGTTCTCTTAAGGCTGCTTTTACCAGTCTCATACTGCTGATGTTGAGCGCGGGCCTTCAGGCAGCCGACAAAGCAGGTCACTATGGGGTAGGGCAATTGGCAACCCCTGCCCAGATAAAAGGGTGGGATATTGACGTCCGCCCGGATGGCGCAGGCTTGCCGGAAGGCTCCGGCTCGGTGCTGGATGGCGAGGTCTTGTACGAAGCCCAATGTGCTGAATGTCATGGCAGTTTTGGGGAAGGCGAGGGGCGTCATCCGATCTTGGCCGGTGGCATCGGCAGTTTGACTGCAGATCGTCCGACCCGCAGCGTGGGCAGTTATTGGCCGTATGTCAGCACGCTCTGGGATTATATTCATCGGGCGATGCCGTTTACGGCGCCCGAGTCTTTAACCGATGATGAAGTCTACGCCGTCACGGCGTATGTGTTGTATCTGAACGACCTAGTTGAGGACGACTTCGAGCTCAACCAGGCAACCTATCATGATGTGATCCTGCCGAATCAGGGCCAGTTTTACCCAGATGATCGGCCGGATGTGGCGAATGTGCGCTGCATGACGGACTGCCTAACGGGCACGCTCGTGGTGCATTCCGAGTCACCGGGGTTTCGACCAGCAATGGCGGACTCGTCGACAGCTTCTTTAGAGGCCGCGCCAAAGGCCATGCCGAAGCTTACTGCCGGAAAATCAACCTATGATCAGCTTTGCGCGATTTGTCACAAAAGCGGGATTGGTGGCGCGCCGAAGTTGGGGGATGCCAAGGACTGGGCTAACCGCTTGCAAAAAGGTCACGCCGCGGTGTTGGCCAATGCGATAAACGGGTATGTTGGTGAGCAAGGGGTGATGCCTGCAAAAGGCGGTTTCTCACACTTAAGTGATGAGGCCGTGACGGCAGCGGTCGATTACATGCTGAAGGAGCTTCAATGAGGGGTTTAAAACTGGGTTCGTGGGTAATGATGGCGCTTGGGTTAATGATGAGTCCTGCGCACGCCGAACCAATCGAGTCCGTTAAGACTGGCCAATCGATCGCTTGGAGCCGCAGCCAAGGCAATTGCTTGGCGTGTCACTATATGCCAGACGCCGAATTCCCAGGCAATATTGGCCCGCCGCTGATTGGCATGAAAAGCCGTTTCCCGGATCGCTCGGTGCTCAGAGCCCAGGTTTGGGATGCAACAACCCTGAACCCCGACACCATGATGCCGCCCTATGGCCGGCATCAAATTTTGACCGAAGAAGAGATCGACCAAGTGGTGGATTACTTGTACGCCATTTGAACTCAATTTGAACGCTAAAGGAGAAGAGTTGTGAATATGAACGTATCTAGGCGGCACGTGTTGCGCGGGCTTTCCTTACTCATAGGGGTCGCGGCTTTACCGCGGCAATTGTTCGCTCGAGCAACCGGCGCCTTTCAGGCCAAAGAAGTGGATCAGGTGATGCAACAGCTGTTCGGCGATTTGCCCGTCACATTGTCGGATCAGGTGATCTTAAAGATCCCCTCAATTGCCGAAAACGGCGCGGTGGTGCCAGTCACGGTGAGCAGCGATGTCGCTGGTGTCGAGGCGATTTATATCGTCATTGATGCGAATCCGAATCCGCTGTCTGCGACCTTTGAGTTGGGTGCAACGAGTCCAGCAGATGTCTCAACCCGCGTGAAGATGGGGCAAAGCTCCATGGTGCGGGGGCTGGTCAAAACATCTGATGGCGTTCTAATGGCCCAGCAGGAAGTGAAAGTCACCATTGGCGGATGCGGCGGTTAAGGAGAATACCATGGCAGTAAAACCAGTAAAAATGAGAGGCAAACTTGCGGAAGGCGTGGCTGAAATTAAAGCCTTGATGCCGCATCCGATGGAAACAGGCACTCGGCGCACCGAAGCGGGCGAGCTAATTCCCGCCCACTTTATCCAAGAAGTGATGTGCGAGCACAATGGGGCACTAGTGCTGCGGGCGGAGTGGGGCACTTCGGTTTCGAAAAACCCCTACTTTGCTTTCAAGGTAGCTGAGGCGAAGGCCGGCGACGAGGTTGTGATTCGTTGGCTCGACAACCTGGGCGAGACCTCTGAGGGTCGGCTGACGTTGAAGTAATGTTAATCCTCAGGAGGCTGCTATGTTAAACCGGTTGATGATCATGAGTTTGCTGTTGGCTGCCGCCAGCCTCCGAGCGGATCCGCCATCTGATTTAAAGGCCTTTAGAGCCTTCTTTGAGCAGCGATTCGCGAACATCGAGATCGATGATCACCGCGACGGCGCCTACGCGCTGGATGCTGCTAAGCGCGAGCAGTGGCTTTCTATGGAGGATTTTCCGCCCTACGAAATCGCCATCGAGGCGGGTGAAGCGCTGTTTGCAGAATCCTTTGCAGATGGCTCGGGCTATGTCGATTGCTTTGAAAATGGTGGTATGGGTGTAAAGCAAACCTTTCCTCGGTTTGATGTTGGCGCAAACACCGTCCAAACCTTAGAGCTTGCCATCAATGAGTGTCGCAAGGCACACGGTGAAGCGCCGTTAGATTATGCGAGCGAGACGATGGGCGCACTCACGGCGTATATGGCCTATACCTCGCGCGGTGAAACCTTTGCGATTACGGTGCCGCCGGAGGGCCTTGCAGCCTACAACGAGGGCAAAGCTTTTTTCTATGCGCGCCGCGGCCAGCTCAATTTCTCCTGCGCAGGTTGCCATGTCGCATCGGCTGGCGGCATGTTGCGGGCTGAGATTTTGAGCGCCTCAGTGGGGCACGCAACCCATTGGCCAACCTATCGGTTGAAATGGGAGCAAGTGGGCTCGCTGCACAAGCGCTTTAACGAATGTAACGAGCAGGTTGGCGCCGAAGGATTGCCTGAGCAAAGCGCGTCGTATCGCAACTTGGAGTACTTCTTAAGTTATATGAACAATGGCATGACCTTAAACGGTCCGGCGAGCCGAAAATGAGGTTGCTCCGCTTGTATCAAACAGGGCCTCTAGCCGCGCGCGTTTCAGGCCGGTGTGGCATGACCGCCGTTGTCCTAATGCTTGTTGGCGGGTTGCTTCTGAGTCTGAATGCCCCCGATAGTCAGGCCGAATCACCATCGGCTGAAGCCGTTTTGGCGCAGGCAATCAGCGTGTATGACGCTGCCAAGGCGCGCGGTCACGCCTGGGTCATGACGCGAGACGGGTTGGCTAAAGCGCAAGGTTTGCTTGATGCGGGCGATGCGCCGGCCGCGCTGGTTGTCGCGCAACAAGCGCTCGAGACCGCCGAGGCGTCTTTGAGGCAAGCAGATATTGAGGCCAAAAGCTGGCAGGCGCGGGTGCCGAAATGATCATCCCGATGGGTCCAAAGCGAGTGACGGTTTAGATGCAGCGCCGAGAATTTCTTGAATTGTTGGCCGCGGCTTCCGCGGTCGCCTCGGTCAATGGTTGCGCGAGCTTGTCTGGGTCCGAGGCAGATAGCCTGTATCGATTTAGTGCAACGGGTCAGGCCAGAATTTTGCACCTGACGGATTGCCATGCGCAGTTAAATCCGATTTATTTTAGAGAGCCGAACGTGAACCTAGGGGTCGCTCAGGCCGCTGGTCGCGTGCCCCATCGGGTGGGCGCGCGGTTGCTGGACCAGGTGGCCACAACGGACCCTCGGCAGCGGCATGCGCTTACCTATCTTGATTTTACCGAAGCGGCGATGCGGTTTGGAAAAGTCGGCGGTTTTGCGCACTTAAAAAGTTTGGTGGATCAGTTGCGCGCTGAAAGTCCTGGCGCGTTGCTTCTTGATGGCGGCGACACGTGGCAGGGCTCCGGCACGGCCTTGTGGACCCAGGGAGCTGACATGGTGGGGGCCTGCAATCTCTTGGGGGTCGATGTCATGACCGGGCACTGGGAGTTCACCTACCTTGAATCCCAGGTGATGAACAATGTGGCGCAATTTGCCGGCGAATTCGTGGCGCAGAACCTTCGCGCGACCGAAGAAGCCTTGTTCGAGGGAGTGCCGGTTTATGACGAAGATTCTGGTCATATCTTTCCGCCCTACACGATGAAGACGGTTAATGGTCGGCGGATTGCGATTATTGGCCAAGCCTTTCCGTACACCCCGATTGCGAATCCCAGCCGGTTTATCCCGAACTGGACCTTTGGCATTCAAGAGCAAGCCCTGATGCGTCAGGTTGCCGCCGTGCGGGCAAGTGAGCAGCCGGATGCCGTGATTCTTCTGTCCCACAATGGGATGGACGTGGATTTAAAGCTGGCCAGCCGAGTCTCGGGAATCGACTTTATCCTCGGCGGGCATACCCACGATGCCGTACCCATGCCGATAACGGTTCCCAATTCGGGCGGCGTGTGCGTGGTGACCAATGCTGGCTCCAATGGCAAGTTTTTGGGCGTGTTGGACCTTGAGTTTGGGTTGCGAGGCCTGAGTGGTTATCAGTACCGTTTGTTGCCGGTTTTTGCCGATCTGCTGCCGGCGAATTCCGAAATGACGGCTTATATTGAGTCGGTTGAAGCACCGTTCCGGTCTCGGCTGGATGAGCCCTTGGCGGTCGCGGAAGATCTCTTGTACCGACGGGGTAATTTTAACGGGACCTTTGATCAAATTATTTGCGACGCGCTGCGGCAGGAGCTCAATGCCGAAGTGGCGCTGTCGCCTGGCTTTCGTTGGGGCACCACGGTGCTGCCGGGGGAGATCATTACGATGGCCAGAGTTCTGGATCAGACGGCCATGACGTACCCAGAAACCTATGTTCGGTTGATGAAGGGCGCCGAGCTTAAATCGATTTTGGAAAGCGTCGCGGACAATCTGTTCCATGAAGATCCTTATTTTCAGCAAGGCGGGGATATGGTGCGCTCTGGCGGGTTGTCATATCAAATGAACCCGACGGCCGAGGCTGGGGCGCGGATTACGAACCTACGCCTTTCTGGCGGCGAGTTGATCGACGCGAGCCGCGAATACCGTGTCGCGGGTTGGGCTACCACCGGCAGTGCCTCAACGGGTGCGCCGGTCTGGGACCTTGTGGCAAACTATCTTCGCGGCAGCGATACCGCCCGCATTAATCGGCTTGAAACCCCAGATCTCATTGGGGTACGCGCCAATACGGGAATCGAAGATTATGCGGGACAATTGCTTTAGGGGCCTACGCGCCACCCTGCGAGATCTAGCAACGGGATTCATCGCCTCAGCGCTGATGGTTGTGTCGATGCTGGTCGGGGCGGATGGGTTGTCCGATAAACCCTTTGCGGAACAACGCTTGGTATTGCAGATGAGTTCATCAGCGCCTCGCGATCATCAGGCCGTTCTGGATATTGCGAGTAATTTGCTGCGCCATTACGGCGGGCCAGATCTCGTTGATATTGAAATCTTGACCTATGGTCAGGGCGTACAGATGGTTTTGGCGGAGGCCGCGCAGCAATCAAGGATCGAGAGTTTGATGGCTGGCGGGGTGCGGTTCTATATCTGCGAGAACACCCTAAACACCCTGCAAGCGCTGGAAAAGCGCGAGATTGCGGTGCTGCCTGGCGTCCAGCGCGTCCCCTCGGGTATTGCTTACTTGTTAGAGCAGGTCGATGCAGGTTACAAGTCGGTGCAGCCCTAGTCGGCTGTCGGATACCCAAAACTCAGCACCCTTATTCTGCTTTGGCAAGGCCGGTGGCTCAGGGGCCTGCGGCCATCACCTTAGGATTGACGACCGCTGAGCGTGCTCAGCGCGTTATTCAGGTTGTAGATGCAAAACCTTTTTGGGATACGGGCATCTTCTAAGGTGAGGGGCTGTGAAGCCCAAATGTGCAGGACAGCGTCGATCCTGCCTGAGCCAGTCAGCTTGCTTCTGAGGGTTTACCAAAAAAAGGGTGTGATTAGGCGAGAGCCAACAGATTGTTCTGCTTTGGTTGAGATGACTCGATGCAGCGCTGCAACTGACAGTGCTCCACCTCGTGTAGGCCCGGGTTTCGGTTTAGGTGCTGCAAGTGCCCGCGGGGAATGTGAGGTTGTCCGGGAGGCTTGCCGTCATTCAGCCCAACCTGCAGAGGCAGGTTGGGCTGCTGACTAAATCTAGATCAGTTATAGCGGTCCTTCAAGACGAAAAAGGCGGTATACAGCATGGCGGCGCTCATCCCGATGGCCAGATAAATCCCATCAATGCCCAACACTTCGCCGAGGGTAATGGCGCCGAAGTTCGCATTCTGGATGAGCAAACCCTCAAGACTCGGAAAGGCCCAAGCAAATAGGAGTCCGCCCACAAGAGCCCCCATTAGGGTGGCAACGGCATCGAGTTTGCCTTCTGAGGCGCCGACCACGCAGGTGCCCGGGCAGTAGCCGGAGACGGCCCAACCGACACCGAAGATCGCGCCACCGGCGGCAATTCCCCAAACATAGGCAGGTTTAATGCTGAAGTTGGCGAGTTGACCCAAATCCAGTAAGTAAACCCCGAGGCTGCCAACACCGATCGCCGTCATCATGAGTTTGATGATGGTCATGTCCTTGAGCAGCAGGGTGCCCAGAATTTTGCGATAGCTTGAGGCGCCCCCTAAAAACAAAATCGCCCCGAAGACGCAGCCGATTAGAAATCCGATAATGAGTAAGCTCATGTGGTGCTCCCTTGCTGAGTGCGATATAAAAACTTCGCCGTTAAAATAGCCACCGCAAAGGTGGTGATCCCGAATAAAAAAGAGCCCATGGCCAACTGCGAGATGCCGCTGATCATGTGCCCGCTTGTGCAACCGCCGGCAAGGCGTGCACCGAATAATAATAAGATGCCGCCAAAAAAAGCCGCGCTATGCCGTTTGAGTTTCGAGGGGCCAAACTGCTCGGACCAAAGCGGTGGCATGGAGCCCTGATCGGCTTTGGGCTGGCGATGGCCAAACAGTTTTGCCGTCACGAAGCCGCCCACCAGCATGCCCAGAACGAGCATCCAGCCGTATCCCACGCCCCAGTCAGATTTCTCGCCGTACTGTGATAAATAGGTGTTTGATTCTGCAACAGCGGGAAGTAACTCGTGTAATACGATGGCATCGGTTACAACGAACTGGGTTGAAACGCCGAGCGGCGAGACCAGAAAGGTTGCTAGCGTGAGCAGAAGACCCAGTGCGATACCGGCCACTTTCCACGATATGATGGGTTCATCGATCATAAGGTTATTCCTTTAAGTTCTATGGTGTTTTAGGAACTTAGCATGTTAAGTTATTAAATAAAACTTATATAAAGCCTGAATTGAAACACGAACGTTAGAGCTGGCATGGCCTTGCAAAATGAGCCGGCGGTCAGGCGGAGCGTTGCGGTCTACATCGCCGGTATTCAACGGCGGGGATTAGGTTGGCGCCCTGATGCGGCGAGTGGCGGCCGCGCCAGCAGTCCCAAGTTCAGGCCTTGAGCGGCAAATGGGCCTGTGGTTGCGTCATTGTTTCTGCCGTCTCCCGTATTGTTTGCGGGGCTGGTTTTGATAGGCTTCCGAGTAGAAGGGTTTGTTATGAGGAATACCGTTATGAGGCGCGGCGTAATGAGGCTAAAGCTCTACTTCAGTTTAAGCTACTTTGCGCTGATAGCGCTCGCCCCTTGGGCCGCGGCGCAGGACGCCTCGACGCCCTTATCGCTGGAGAAGGTGACAGATCAAGTCTGGGTCGCAGTGGGCGAGACCTTGGCGCCCAGCTACGACAATGCGGGTCACAACAATAACTTAAGCGTGATTATTGGTCAGGAAGCGGTGGTTGTGGTCAACGGCGCCGATAATGCGATGTTGGCGGCGCGGTTACATGCCGCCATTCGCCTGATCACGCCGCTTCCGGTGACCTGGGTCATCAATGAAAATGGTCAGGGTCATGCGGTTTTAGGTAACGACTATTGGCATCGTCAAGGGGCGGGTATCATCGCGCATAGGGACGCCGTGACTGAAATTGAGCGGCGCGGCGCAAGTGTCTTAGCCGCCATGCAAACGCGCAATCAAGAAAAGGCTGCAGGAACCGAGGTGTTTGTCCCGGATCATCAGTTTACGGATTCCTTCAACCTGCCGATCGCGGGTCTAAAGGTGCAGCTGTTGCACTTTGGCGAGGCCCACTCGCCCGGGGATATCTCGGTTTGGTTGCCAGACCAAGGCGTGCTGATCGCGGGTGATATTGCTTTTTCTGAACGCATTCCCGGGGTGTTTCCCGATACGGATGTCACGGCTTGGCTTGCGTCCTATGAGAAGATGGCGGCGCTGAAACCCAAAATTTTAATTCCGGGTCATGGACATCCGACGGTCGAGGCGGTGGTTCGTAAGACAACCTATGACTATCTACAATATTTGTGGGGCTCGAGCCAGGCGGTGCTTGATGCCGGGGGCGGCTTGATGGCGGCCTACGAAATCGATCAAAGTGCGTATGCGCATTATGATACGTTCGAGGAATTGGCCGTTAAGAATGCCGGCCGCGTCTTTCAGCAAGTCGAGGCTGCCTATTTTGAATAAACGCCTTTTGAATTTGATCCGGCAGATCTTGCTGGCGTGTTTGCTGGCGTCTTTGTTTGGATGGACAGCGATGACCGGTGCATCACAAACCCGGGTCTCAATCGACGGCCCAAGTGGTGTGCAGGTTGGCCGGCTCGTAACAGTTGATGGCGGCAGGGCAGCAGGTCCCACGTTTTTGCTGGTCCACGGCAGCTGGGCGCATTTTGATATGGAACTGATCAGAACGCTTCAGGATTTATTGCAGGCGGCGGGGTTCGATAGCCTCGCCATCAACCTGCATTTGGGGGTAGATGACCGACAGGGGTTCTTAGGGTGTGATACCCCCGTGACGGCACGGTTTGATTCGGCGCCGAAAGAAATCGAGCGTTGGCTAAGGTGGTTGTCCCATCGCGCAGATCGCATTGTTTTGTTTGGCCATTCCAGGGGCGGTCTGCAGGTCGCAAGTCTTGCGCCAGCGGTGTTGCACGGACTGAGCGTTGAAGCCGTTGTGATGGCGGCGCCGATGATGGAGACCCTGGATGAGCGCGGCGCACGTTATGCGGCGCGGTTTGGTGCGCCCTTGGCCACGGTGCTCACCCGGGCTGCGGCTGCTGGCGACGGTTTCCTGCAGGCAGGGCTTGTTAACTGCAGAGCGGTTCAGGTTCGCGGCACCAGTTTTCAGTCTTACTATGGCGCCGATGTAAGCCTTAATGTGATGGATTACCTTGCTGCGCTGCCGAAACCGGGCTTGATGGTTTATGGCAGTGAAGACCCAGGCTTTGCGGGGTTCACCTCGGCCCAAGAACGTTTGATGCGTCTCCCGCACATAGAGGTCCAGACCATCGATGGAGCGGATCATTTTTTTCGGGATTTGTATGCGGATGATTTGGTTGAGCAAGTATTGCAATGGTTGCCTTAGTGAAACGCGTGCTCGGGCGGCTGATCAAAGGCTTTTTTAGGCCCGGTTTCGGGCTGTGTTTCGCGCTTTGTTTCGGCGGGGCGAAGGCCGCGGATTTCGTCGTGGCCGAGCACCTTGGGGCACAATGCAGCCGGGCTGCGGCTGAGAACAAAGTGTGCTTGGTGTATGTCTCGCAAGCGGGCTGCAGTTTTTGTGCGCGCCTCGAACGCGACGTGCTGCGGCCCCTACAAAAGGTCGACGCGCTAGCCGCTAAAGTCGCCATCATTGAGTTGCCCTGGGTCGACCGCGCGGTCGTTGATTTTCAGGGCCGGGCGCAGGCAACCGATACCCTGTTAAAAGACTTAGGCGTGGCCGGCGCGCCGACGCTCTTGTTCTTGGACGGGCAGGGCGGCGCGCTTGCGCCCGCCATAGTCGGTTATCAGTCGCCTGATTT
>ENA-OWPI01001556-OWPI01001556.1-marine-metagenome-genome-assembly--contig:-NODE-1556-length-25024-cov-4.776526_pt1 | contig 25024 bp, 23 predicted proteins | sample MGYA00238138_ERZ651775 | MGnify/ENA primary metagenome ERZ651775 (study PRJEB26906, sample SAMN06265043) | marine metagenome | isolation source: Helgoland LTER site | place: Germany:Helgoland, sampling...
GAATTGGTAGACACGACAGACTTAAAATCTGTTGCTCATTATGGGCGTGCGGGTTCAAGTCCCGCTCCGGGTACCAAGCGGGAGATTGCAGCGATGCGGTCTCCCGTTTTTGGTTTAAGCATACGCATTGAACACCTTATTACTCCCTCTGCCCCCCATTATTCGCACCTGTGCAATGCGCTGATGCCAACGATGTGTCCAAAGAAGGTGTATGCATTGCCCAAAAGCGGGGTGTGGTTTTTTTTAGGCTGAACGTTTGTATTATACTATTGAAAGCGCTATTTTTGTAGACAAAAAAATTTAAAGAGTGTTGCTATGAGGAATTTACTAATGGTAGTTACGTGCTTTTTAAGCGTCACGCTGAGTGCTCAATCGAATATCAATGACTTCATAGATGCGCAGGTGTCTGGCACTAAAATTTTCATGGAGTACGACTATCAAATGATGCTTGACTCGATTGATGCTCAGAACGTATTATTAAATAGTGTTGCTGCTCCTGCAATTACCTCAGGCGCAACGGGCACTGACCTTGCGGAAAACACAGGAGCTGACCAAACGGTTTACACAACCGTGGCGACGGCTGTTTGGCCCGCTCCAACCTACGCCATTGCTGGCACGGACGCGGCACTGCTCGGGGTTAACGCGTCCACCGGTGTTGTGACGTTGACAGCTAACCCGGATTACGAAGCGAAGAGCTCGTACAGTTTTAACGTCACGGCGACCGATGCAGCCAACAATACGAGTGCTGCTACCACAGTGACATTCTCGATTACGAATGTGGATGAGGCCATTCCTACGATTACCTCAGGCGCGACTGGCACTGACCTGGCGGAGAACTCTGGCTCTGGCCAAACGATCTACACGATTACATCCGACGCCAATGATGGAGGAACGATACAGAGCTATGCTATTGCTGGCACGGACGCGGCACTGCTCGTGGTTAACGCGAGCACCGGTGTTGTGACGTTGACAGCTGACCCGGATTACGAGACGCAGTCTTCTTACAGCTTCACGGTGACAGCCACGGATGAAGCGGGCACAAGCAATGCTACCACGGTGACATTCTCGATTACGGATGTGGATGAATCTCCTCCATGCAATGGGCCCACCTTCGAGGGCTACACGTATGATGTGGTTCAAATCGGAACTCAGTGTTGGTTTGCGGAGAACTTGCGCAGCGAGAATTACAACACCGGAACCGCGATTGCAACGGGATTGAACAATGCGACTTGGTCGACGACTACGGATGGAGCGGTAACCGTTTACCATGAATTCGGTGCGAATGCAGTGGCCAACCTTTCGACTTATGGCCGTTTGTACAACTGGTATGCAGTGAACACGGGCAATTTGTGTCCAAGCGGTTGGCACGTTCCGACTGATGGGGAGTACACCACCTTGACTGATTTTCTTGGAGGTGAATCAGTGGCAGGTGACGCAATGAAATCGTCAGCGTCAGACTCACCTGCTTGGGATGGCACGAATAGCAGCGATTTTTCAGGTTTGGCTGGTGGCTTCCGGAACTACGATGGGGGCTTCAACTTTGAAGGCAACTTCGGTTATTTCTGGTCGGCTTCGGCTTTCGGAGCAGACGCTTGGAGCCGTCTACTGTATGGTGGTTACACTGGAGTCAGTCGGGGCAGCAACGACCAGCGGAACGGTTTTTCAGTTCGTTGCGTTCGGGATTAAAAACGCGGGCTTGTGGGGGGCTTGACCCTTTGATTCTTTGTCCCTTTGATCCTTTTGTGTTGACTCTTGTTTTCACCGCATTCCACACCGCAGAGCGGGGTGGAGTGCGGTGAAGCGGGGTGTCATCGGTTCCGCTTTGAGCGTCTTTCCTTCCTTGTGCATCAAGCAATTCCTCAAGCCGTTTTAAGGCCGTCACAACCGCCTTCAATCGTTCGTGGCACACTCCCGTTCTTCGATGGTTTTGATGTCGTTCATGGGTCGATTTTGAGGCCAGTCATAAACGCTGCAAGGATGAATTGACGGATGTGTCCAGGTGATTCAAGAACGTCCCTTGACGCTCCCTGCCGCTCTTAATCTACCACCCAATCGGCTCATCCAACGATTGCGACACCGACTGCACCTTCGGAAAGACATACGGCATCAACTTGACCAATAGTTCCAATCGATCCTTGGCCTCCAACTCATCCAATCGATGAGGGATCTGTTCAATCTCATCATACAGAACGTCTTTGAGAGCCGACCGCAATTCCTTCGTCAGTTTATTGGGAGTTCCTTTCTCCCTTCCCCCGAATTTCTTCCCTGTCGTATTCGCCATTCTACTTCTAACTAGTATGGTTTAAGGACGGTATGGGAGGGATGAAGAAGCGCCTCTCCGAGGAATAACAAGCGTTTCCCAGGTTTCATCGAAGATTCTCTCGCGTTTGAGGGATTCCTTCAAAGCCTTGAATTCATCGAGGTTGGCGTACAAAGAGTTCGAGAACTGTCCCGTTTTTGGTTTTCCCGCCTGTAAATGATTGACTGAATGAAAGATAAGGTCGAACCCTTCTTTGAAGACAGGGGTTCGATACTTTCCAGCCTTCAACTCCAATTTTTCTGCGAGTATCGAACCCAGTAGTTGATGTTTGGTTTCAACGGATGCTTTTTCGAATACCGCTTCGAGGTTGGTGAGCAGCGCAATTCCGAATGGAATGAAGTCTTCGATTCCCGTATCCGTTCCATTGAGGCGATCGATGTGAGCATTCACTTCATTCATCTTGCCGTCAAGATTGGATATATGGGTCTGATAATCCGCGTTGCTGACGATTCCCTCAAGTAGCTTATCCAGGAGAGCGTCCTTCTTCTTTTGGAGCGATTCAAGCGTCTTCTCAGCTTGTTGTAGCTCCGATACGGCTGAGTTGTTTCTGGTGTTGAATTCATCCCTCAGAATCGCTTCAAATAGCTGCGCTACACCGTCTTTGGGTCGGATTGATTCCAACAACGTATTGAAGGCCTTATGGTGCTCTTGTCGCCTGCCACGGTAGTCGCATCCGAGACGTGAATTGCAGTGGTAGTAAAAGTGCTTTGTGCCGGATTTACTTTTCGATCCGCTACCGGTCAGATTTCGACTGCACTTTGGACACTTGAGGTGGCCTCTGAGTGGTAGTTCTGGATTGAATTTTTGTGCTTTTGGGGCTTGCTTCTTGCGGTGGTTTCGTATTTCCTGGACCTTTTGAAAGGTGCCCATTGATACCAGTGATTCATGCTGTCCGATAATTGTTGTTTAAGCGACCGGCCGCCGGCCAAACGCCACGGGGCGCCTTTGCCGTCTTTGATCAGCTTGTTCATCATGCCCATTTTGATGGGCGTCCACATCCGGCGCACCCAGTGCTGCCGGGAAAGGAAGGGGGTAGAGGAGGACTGCAACATGGTCGCAAGAAGGCCAATTTGACCCCCCGAAATCAAGTTTCGGCAACGTTGCGAGAAGGGTTAATCAACCGTCAATACCAGCTGACGATTGGATTCATCCAGTTGCCAACTGGAAAACACACTCAGCACCCCCATTCCACAAAGCATGCCTCCTTCTGGAATAACAGCGACCTTGAAGTCATAAAAATCACATCCGCCGATACTCAATCGGGTAGCAACGTAAATGTCGGCATAGACCTGACTGTCATCCGCGAGGATGAAGGGAATACGATCAATCGGTGTGCGTCCTAGGATTCCTTGAGCCTTAAGCTCATTGGCCCAATCTTCATTGATCACCAATTCACTCGCGCCAGTATCGAGGGTAAGGTATTTTTCACTTCTGCCTAGGCTAATCTTCACTTTCCACCCCCCTGCAAATCCATCCTTAATGGCTGAAACACGCGTCGTACCTGCACATCCACGGGGTGATGAGCCTTCATTCAAAAATGACTCTACCGCTAAGAAATCGGACATGCATTCGTCAATCATCTCATTGAGCAAAACACCATTGGGGTCTTCCAAATCCTCCATGGTTAAATCATCCTCAGCCAATACTTTTTCAAAAACGCATTCGCAGGAAGACTCCATTTGTGCGAAGGATAGATTGACCTCATCCGCAAACGGCAAATTCATCCCTTCGTTCACGCAGCCGCGAATGAAGTTTCTGCGAACGACGTCGTTCAACTCATCGATAGCCTCATCGTCTTCTTGCAATCCCAACATTACTTTTTCAAACGACAAGCCAAGGGTTGAACACTGCGGGCAATACGCTGACCAACACGATCGTATAGCCGCCACAGCCTCTGGACTGGTAATATCCATCATGGAAAACAATAGATTCGGATCACCTGCGACTAGCTCAGCTAAGCAATTACAATAGGGTTCTGGCTTAAACATGCGGCGATACTCGAGCGGAGCCCCCGTCATGGCGTTTTCAATTCCCCTCAAGCAGCCCTCAACATCAAATAGAAATTCCTCTGCTCCAGCTGAAGAATCTTTCCATCCTTCAATGAACGCACTCAGCTCAAGCACGCTCAACACAAATTCAACCACGATGTCTTCCTCAGAATACTTTTGAATCCAGTCGTAACACAGTAAGTCCCCATCATCTGCACGTACAACGGTCCAGCGTTCGAGGCTATTTCGTTGTCCATAAGCGGCATCGACATCAACGTACGGCTCTCCCAACGTGACGCCGATGGTAAGGTCATCGTCATCATCCATGTAAGCGAAAATGGGCAAATCCGTTCCTTCAATTAAATCGGGCATTTCGAGCCACCATTCACCTTCCACCATTTCCATGCGGGCTTCAAAAGAGTCGTAAAGAACACGCAATGCAAAAGGAAGCGATGAACGCTGTGCAAATCCTGTCGAATGCATCGCTAACGGTAGGATGAGACAAGCGAGAATTAATCGACGAAACTGGGTAAATGATAAAAGGAGCATGATGGATCAATTGGGGCAAGAATGCGTCTCAAGTGAGCTCAAGTTAAGGCGCAAGAAACAAAGTGAAATCAATCGTATTCACGTGAATTTTAACAACTGCATACTAAAATCAAAACACCACCCGTTGGTTTAGTAGCGCCCCTCATTTCATTCTAACAAACTAAAAAACAACCGCTTATGGTCGTCCAATCCCCTGCACCCCAAATTTTAGCCCCCACCCCTTCGGCCCCGAGCGTCCGCGTCAATCCCAACACGAAAAACCGCAGCGCTTCGCTCCCGAAAACGCGAGACGCATCGAATACCGCACTCCACTCCATGCACTACATCGTAGCCGCGTTGGCCACCACCATCGCCGTTGTGTGCATCCTTGACACCCAGCGCAAGCCGAGCCACATCCGCGTCTTGAGCCCGGCGTATTTGGCCCAGCTCCATATGGACATCAATACCCTGCGACACGCCCAAAGGAAGGTCGCACGGGTTGAAGCCGCCATCGAAACATCCAATCAAACCCGCCCATGAAAAGCACCCCGTTCCTCTTCACCCTTATCCTCACCGCCATCGCAGCCGTCGCAGCCGTCACCGAGTGCGCCGCGCATATGGAATACCTCGAGCGCTCCGAAACCGAGGGGCCGACAGTAGGGTTTGCGCTGCGCCGCGTCATCCTCGAGACAGGGCCGGAAGTGCACACCGTGATGGTGTTTGACACGTTGCCGCGCATCCGATCCGACGAACTGAACATCCGCATCCACTATTGGGAACGCCACATGCCGCAGATGGGGCCCATCAGCTTCATCGGCCCAAAGAACTGCTTCGTCGTCGGGTTGGACGACCAACGCGAATTGGCAACCAGCCTTCAGGCCATCCACAACCTTGACGCGTTCCCCACCTACTCCAGTCTCACCCCCTAAACCCCAAACCCTATGCACACCCTTCTGAAACCAACCTTCACCGCGGTACTCGCCGCCCTTCTCATGAGCTTCGCAACGGCTGCCACCGCTCAATCCGACCAACCCATCCCCTGGCACCACATGGCCTATGAAGTCGAAGGCGTGCCCGGAATCGCCCTCAGCCAGGCCCGTGTCATGCTCAGCGAAGAAGTACCGGCGCAACGCGTCAAAGTTGCCGTCCTCGATTGCGGGGTCGACGCCACCCACCCCGCTCTGGCTGGCGCCATCCACACCAACCTCAACGAGATCGAAGGCAACGGCATTGACGACGACGACAACGGCTACATCGACGACGTGGTCGGATGGAACTTCATGGTCGACTCCACCGGCCGGTCGCTGAACTTCGCCCGTTACGAAGCCCACTACTTCACCCACCTCTACGACAGCCTGCAAGCGAGCGGTTTGCCGATGCCCGCGTGGTTGAAGAAACTCGATATGGACCTGACCCGAGAGATGGCGGAGGAAGCACAAGGCTATGCGGACGATGCGTGGTTTTATGCCGAGCTCTACTTCGACTTTGCCATCCCGTTCCACGACACCTTTGAGGAATACCCGGACAACTTTGAGCAAATCTGGTTTCACCGCAAAGCCATTGGCCTGAACCGTGCGGAACGGAAGTTCTTGAAATTCCTGATGAGCGAAGAACTCACGCTCTGGGACTTCGAGTACTACGTGCAGGAAGCTTGGAACTACGACAAGTTCTGGACCAACCCTGACTACAACCCCCGCGACCCCAATGAGCCCGAAACGGGCTACGGCAACAACGACGCCAGCGGGGGATACGAGGACCACGGCACGCACGTCGCCGGCATCATCTGCGGCGGCGCCACGGCTGAAGGCGGCCCGATCGGAATCGCCAACGGCCTGGTCGACATCATCCCTGTGCGCATGGTTCCTGATGGCGATGAAATCGACAAAGACGTCGCCAACGCCATTCGCTACGCCGTCGATCAGGGCGCGTCCATCATCAACATGAGTTTTGGCAAATACGTAAGCTCCGACCCAGAACGCGTCCGGGAGGCCCTCCGCTACGCCGCAGCCAACGATGTACTCATCGTACACGCCGCCGGCAACGAAGCCAACGATATCGATGCGTTTCCCTTCTACCCCAATCCGGGCCGGTACCGCGATGTGGATTCCGTCTTCATCAACGTAGGGGCGAGTACCGCTACCTACGACGACCTGCTCATCGCAGAATTCTCGAACGTCGGCAAGCGTCGTGTCGACCTGTTCGCCCCCGGCGAGGATATCCTCAGCCTCGGCGCCGACCACGACTACATCGACCACAGCGGGACGAGCATGGCGTCTCCGGTTGTTGCAGGCGTGGCGGCGCTTCTGCGGGCGTACTTCCCCGAATTCACCGCGGCCGAGATCAAGGACATCCTCCTCGACTCCGTCCACGAACCCGAGTTCCGTGTGCTGCCCCCGGGCACGCCGCCGAGTGAGGTCACGTTCGCCAAGTCGATGTCGAAATTCTGCTCGAGCGGCGGCATCGTCAACGCCCGCAATGCCGTGCTCGAAGCGCAATTACAGCGCGAAACGAAGGCCGCCGCAGCGGTGGCAGCTGCGGCTGCCTTGGAGGTTGAAACCGCTGTGGATACCGGGGCAGATACCGCTGAAGAAACACCTTGATTTGCACAATTTTTTGGCATTGATACCGTTGAAATAAAGGGCAGCAACCTCTGCCCTTTTTTCAGCATCAAGAAGGCCCTGGCGGACGCGTCTGAGGGCCTACCAACCGACCCAAACCGGGGCACGGTGGTGATACGATGCGGAGTTCACCCTCAAACCAATACGGCCCATGCCACGCATCTTCATTCGTCCCCCTTGATTGCACTGACCGCCACTGGTCAGTACCGATCTCTCCACCCCTTTTGTTTCACCCTCAACCCCTTTTTCCCATGCCTACACCCCCAGCTTCCAACCGCAGCGACGCCCATGCCCAACGCATGCGCATGATCTACGGCCAACTTGCCCTCGCGCACACGATTCTTATGGACGACTTGAACGATGCCGACCGCACCAGCAATGCCTCCAACACTTCATCCCCTCAAAACGACTAAGCCATGCCCAAGAAGAAAAAAGACACCAGCCTCCACGAGGATTTCAAAAAGATCATCAAGCAATCGATCAAAGAACAGCACCAAAAAATCGTCGAAGGCGAACGCGGCTACCTGCCGCCCATCTACTTCAACGAACCGTTCCTGATGGTCCATGTCGCCGTCCAACCGGGCACCCTCCACCGCATATGGGCCAATTCGGTGCACGTCGAATGCAAACAAACCGACACCAAGTATAAACTCAAGGGCATGCTCAATGTCTCGCAATACCCTGCGCTGACGGCCTACCACGAGCCTTCAGTTTATACGTTGCTCTTCGAACGCCCGGATGCGGAATGCACTTCGTTTAACCTGGTGGAAGACATCGCCGAACTCAACGGCATGGTCGTCCTTGACATCGAGCGCAACGACATCGACGTCTACTTCGTCCGTCAATAACTCAATCCCCACCCCATGAAACCAACCCCCTCCATTCTCAGCGATCGCCCCGTGCCGGCAAACCGGCGCCGGGCGGTCGGACTCGTGTTGCTGTTGCTCATCGTTGGCCTCGGCACATGCTTAACTCGCCCGGACACGCCGCCACTCGTGCAAGCGCCGACACCGCCCGTTTCGGTAGTCGTCCCACCGGGCAACGCCGCTCCCCTCCCTGTGGTGGAAATTGTCTTGCCAGCCAACCACGCCGACACCACCATCGAAATCAGCAGCAGCACTGACCTGCATGTGCCGCGCGCTGCGTTTGTTGACAGCGCTGGTACACCCGTCACCGAACCGGTCGTCATCGAAGTCCAGGAAATCCTCAACCCGGTCGAGACTTTTCTCGCCGGAATCCCCATGACCCTCGATTCTGGGCGTGTGCTGAAGAGCGCCGGCATGTTCGACATCCAAGGCCGGACGGCTTCTGGCGGAGGCATCGGCATCCGGCAGGACCGGCCGCTCGAATTGGAGTTGGCCAGCCTTGATGCCGACACGGCGTATACGGCATGGGCTTTGGATACATTGAGCGGGGAATGGACGGAGATCGATGCCTTCACGGGCGTCGAGCCAGTGGACGACGCAGCGGCGTTGGAAACCATTGAGAACCGCATCCCGGCGCCGCCTGTCACAACCAGCCAATTCTCATTCACCATTACGGATGAGACGGGCTACCAGCCGGAATTGGCCGAATACGCCAACGTTCACTTTGAGCCTGTCAACGGTGAACAATGCGGGTTCACCTGCACGCAGATCGACGTTTTCCCACAGAACAACGGCATTTACGACGTGCGTTTCATCGGCCACGTTTACGGTTACAAGGAGATTGCTCGGGAGGAAACCTGTTCCTGCTACCTCGCCTTCGATGAAGGCCAACCGTACTCTGATGCAATGCGTGCGTATCAACGCAAGCACCGCAAGCTCCTCGACGAGCGTGACCGCGAAAGGAAACGCGTCGAACGCGCCTGGAAACGCTACATGCGGGCGCTCTCGCGTCAACAATTGCTTGCCGACAACGGCTCAGCAGACTGGCGCCAACGATCGGCAGAACGCCGCGTCACCCGTACCCTGGAAGTGCTCCAATTTGGCATCCTCAACATCGATAAGCCGTTTGTTCTCGACGCACCTGTCCAGCTCATGGCAACTTATGTCGACTCCACTGGAACGAAACTGACCCTCGAAGGGGTACAAGTCGTCGACGTCAGCGCGCAGGTCTTGTACCCGTGCCGGGACGGGTTGGTCCAGCTCCACCCGCGCCAGGACCAACTGCTGTTCGGTACCACTCCCTCAGGGGCGTTGGCCTTCGTCCGTACCCGCGACCTCGGACCGCTGTCCCGCGACCTCGAAGCATTCACCTTCCCTATGCGAGTGGCGCGGCTGGATAACTTGTCGCCGGAAGCTGTGATTGACTTGTTGCTTCCGCCGGAATCCTCCTAAAATGATTGAAAACCGCTCATTTTCACTCAAAAACATACCGAAACCAACAAAAAACGCCCCGGACGGGGCGTTATTCACGTTCTCACGAACGCAGCAAGATGTCAACGGTAGGGTTAGACGACCCACTTCAAAATAGACGCTGCTGCGAGCGCGGTCACGGAAACGAAGAGGACGTATCCACCGAAAAAGTAGATGCGATCCCACTTCAACTGCTTATCAAGTAGTTGGGCGTGGTGCAATTGGCCTTTCGACAAATTGGTCCACATGGACTTCATCGCCTTAGTGGTGGCTTTTCGAGCACGCTGTTGGAACTCGCGCACGAGCTCCCAGCGCCGCGCACGTCGGGCGCGAAGCTTGTCGAAATAGTCCTCACCAAAGGCAAAATGGAAACCCGCCTGGTAACTTGAAAAAGTAGGTATAGGTATACGCATGTCCCGTCTACGCATGAATTATGTGCCGGGTTGCAGCGATTGATGAGGGAAAATCACCAACTCCCACCAAAGTCACGTTGAGTTTACTCGAATTGTATATGGTTCAAACCGAATGACTTTTGGACATTTCTTATTACATTTAATTCGTGAAGCATTTTCTGTTCCTCCTATTCGCACTTCCGTTGGTTTTAGTCTCATGTAACCCTGACGAAGACGACAACGAATTGTCGGGCTGCATGGATCCTGACGCGGTTAATTTCAACACTGAAGCGACTGTTGACGACGGCAGTTGTGACGGTCCTTTGGAATGCGGCGGCCTTTCTACGGTGACGTATGGCGGCTACACCTACGACTTGGTAGCGATCGGCGACCAATGCTGGTTTGCGGAAAACCTCCGCACCGAACATTACGCCAATGGTGACGCGATTGCAGGGGAATTGAATGACGAGATGTGGGAAAATGCTCATTTGACGAATTCAGGTGCTCAAGCGATTTATGAGAACAATTCATCCCACCTCGCGACTTACGGCCGCCTGTACAACTGGTACGCTGTGGATGACGCACGGGGCTTGTGTCCAAGCGGATGGCACGTGCCGACGGATGGGGAGTATATGACCTTGGAGATGGAATTGGGCATGCCGGAATCGAAGGTTAACACTGAAGGAACTCGAGGTACAAACCAAGGCTTTCAAATGAAGGCCGCATATGGATGGGTCGAAGGAGATGGCAGCAATTCAAGCGGTTTTTCAGCCCTGCCTGTTGGGTATAGGTCTCTTTCCGAGGGCTTCGGCGCCTTGGGCTACTATTGTTATTTCTGGACGACTTCGGGCTCCAAGTGGTGGGACGGGTGGCGAGGTGTTTATCGCAGACTCGTATGGTATGATGATAGAGTCGAAAGGGACTATGATCATGCAGGTAAGGGTTTTTCAGTTCGTTGCGTTCGGGATTAAAAACGTGAGATTGTGGGGGCTTGACCCTTTGATTCGTTCGAACCGGCGCTGAAAGGCCTGTCAATGCTCGATAGTTGATAGCTCCCTACGGGCTTCTTCCAAAATCCTCGCTCCGGCGACGGCAGCGGGGATTTTTAGTTCAAGGCTTGTGGAGCCAAAGCGTGGAGCACGGATTATGTCGCGATCAGCAACCTTCAGTTAAGCACCTTCAATCAAAGGCAATTCCGCCAACGGAGTCATCATTTTAAGTAATTAAAACTTGACAAGCATCAAGTTTTATGGTTACGTTTGACCAATGCGAGCCAGAATTCCAATCCTTCCATGACTCTGATTGAAAAAAGAGTATCCAAAAAGGGGGAAATGGCCAGAAGGAAAATCCTTGAGGCCGCTGTCGATCTTTTTGCCTCGCGGGGTCACGCCGGAGCCAGTATTCGGGACATTGAGCAGCGGGCCGGGGTGAATCGCGGACTCATCACGCATCATTTCGGAACCAAGGATGACCTTTGGAAGGCAGCCATCGATTATGCGTTCCAGCCTTATTTCGACGCACTGCAATCCACGATCGAGACGTTGGACGGCCTTAATCCTTCAGCACGTCAAAGGGTCATCGTAGAGGGGTTTATCCGGGCTTCGGCTGCACGTCCCTTCATGAACCAGCTGATGATCCAGGAAAATTACGAGCCGTCGTGGCGGTCGGACTGGATTATGGAACGGTTTCTCCTTCCTGCTGCTCAGCTGAACCAGAAGCTCGGAAATGATGACCCATGGTTGGCCGCCTTTGAATCGAATCCACACATTCGTTACATCCTTCTCGGGGCGTGCGCCATGCCTTTCTCACTTTCATCGGAAGCACATGCCCTCTTCGGAGTCGACGTATATGAACGTGACTTCATCGACCTCCACATCGAGACGGTCCTGAGGATGATGCAATTTTTGTTCCATGAACCCCATTCATCACCTACGATCCATGTATGAAGCCTATCCAGAAACCATCGAAGGTTTGACGCTCGTAAAGGTGCTGCTCACCGTGGTCGCGTTTGAATTCTTCGGTCCGATTAAACGCGATACGGATGCGACCCACTTGTTCAATCCTGAGTGGGTGGGACACGCCAGGTTCCACCTTGTATGGCAACTGGGGATGATGTTCTTCGTTGGCATCATGACCTTGTGCCTCATCTGGTGCACAGATCCGCTCAGGCCGATGCACCTCTACCTTGCTTCCGCACTCTTGGCGGCTAACCTTCTGGGATTCTGGGTGGCAGTGACCATGGTCAAATGGTACAAGGGCATCATCTGGGTGCCGCTCGTCCACATCAAGATTCTCGGCGTTGACGAAAACGTATTCGTGTTCAGCGTGTTGAGTCTGATCTTCCTCTTTGCGCTTGCGGTCCTCGTGTTCTATGTCGGACCTCAATGCGCCACTGACATTTATGCGCCGACCTTGCAATGAAGTCCCATCTCAACCATACAGACATCCTCATTTCAGGAGCGGGTCCTTCCGGACTGGTGGGCGCACTTCTGCTCGCGCGCCTTGGCATTCGCAGCATAGTCATTGAGCGGAAGGCAAAGACGGATGAGCATCCGAAAGCGCACGAACTCAATGCGCGGTCCGTCGAGATATTGAGGGAAATCGGCATTTCGGAAGCGGACCTCAATCTGGAAGCCTCACCGCTTGAAGACGGTTCCCGCATCCTGTTTTGTCGCACCATGAAGGAGGAGTTCGGTCGGATTGATTTGCTCGAGGACCCCGGGCGGAGGGCGAAATATGAAGAACACCTGCAGCAGGCCTTACCTTATTTCAACCTGTCGCAGAGCGAATTCGAAAAGATTCTCGTCCACCGCGCTGTCGCATCGGAATGGGTGGATCTTCGTTTCGGGCACACCTGGGACGCCCTCGTCTCAAACACCACCGACAGGACGGTAAGCAGGATTGTGGACGGCACCACTGGAGACACGTATGAGGTTGAATCGAGCTATTTGCTCGGCTGTGACGGTGCAGGTAGCCCCATCCGAAAGGCTTTGGGTATCGATTTGGATGGCCCTGCGGAGTTGTCCAGCTTCGTGAACGCCTTCTTCAAGTACAATCTGCGTGAACACGTCGCGGCCCCCGCTAAGTTGTATTGGATCGCCCACCCTGAGTACGCTGGCTCCTTTATAGCGCACCACATCGAAAAGCGGTGGGTCTACGTCGTGCCGTTCTATCGGAAATGGGAGTCGCTGGCATCCTTCACACCGGAATTCTTCAAGGAGCGCATCCAAGGCGCGTTGGGTGTGGAACTGCCGGACCTCGAGATCGAATCGATCAGTCCATGGCGCATGACCGCCCAAGTCGTTCGGAAATATGCAGAAGGCCGGGTATATCTGCTGGGGGATGCGGCGCACCGTTTCCCTCCAACGGGCGGCTTGGGCATGAACACTGGAATTGCAGATGCGCATAACATCGCATGGAAGATTGCATCCGTATTGAAAGGGAAGGCTGACTCCATCCTACTGGAATCCTATGAGACGGAGCGCCGGCCCGTCGCCGTGAAGAATTGTGCGGAAAGCCGCGAGAATTCGGAAAACATCATGGAAGTTTTCTCGCTGCTCGGCCTCGATTTGGACGGCATGGAGAAACTGGCCCAAGCAAAATACCGATTGCGCTTCCTGCCTGTGAAACTTCGCGATGCGCTGACCTCCGTGCCGAAGTGGATCGCCGATCGCAAACTCCGCCGCGTATTCACCGATGTCCGTCTCAGGGCCAAGGTCGATGCCACCGTATCTCGGCAGATCGGCCATTTCGATCGGCTTGGTCTCGATATCGGCTACACCTACGAAGCAGGCGCCATCATTGATGATGGTTCATCTGTAGACATCGCAGACGATGAAGTTTCGGATTACATACCGTCAACTCGCCCCGGCGCCCGGTTGCCCCATTGCTGGGTCGATACAACCGAAGGCCGAAAGTCCGTGCACGACTTCTTGGCCTATGATCGCTTCATCTTGTTCACCCATGTTTCAGGGATTTCTGCTGAGCCTGTGTCTTCAGAGATTCCTCTTCACTGCGTCGATACCTCCTCCTGGTCCGCTGTTCCGGAAGGATGGCCCAATGCGATGCTCGTACGCCCCGATGGCCATATCGCCTGGCGCGGTGATGCTTGGGACCCTCGTTTCATCGAACAGCTGACACATCGTAAATAGAAAAATCCATGGGAATCCACATTTGCCGATACCGCTATGACAATAGCATTAGTTGGGGAGTAGTACAGGAAAACTCCATCCATCGTGTGGGCGGGCATGACACACTTGAGGCGTTTCTGATGCACGGAAAGGCCGAGGCTTTTCAACTTGATACAAGCGGAATTGGAATTAACCTGGGCGATGTGGAGCTGCTGTCGCCGGTTACGCATCCTTGCTCCATCGTCTGTCAAGGCCTCAATTATGATGACCACCGCAAGGAATCCGGAGTTTCCACGCGGTCGCGTCCTTCGTTCAACATGATGTTCATGAAGGCTTCATCGTCATTGAGCGCCCCTCATGGCGACATTGTGCGACCCGAGGGTGTCCAACTCCTCGACTATGAACTTGAGCTCGGTCTCATTATCGGCCGGAAAATCACAGGACAAGTCGCCATAACGGAGGAGACAGCAACAGACTACATCGACGGCATCGTCATGACCAACGATGTATCGGCCCGGGACTTGCAGATTCCACAACAGCAATGGTTCAAGGGAAAGAGCTTTCGGACATTCTGTCCAACGGGGCCTTTTATCTACCTCTTCGAACCCGGCGAATTCGACCGGCTGCGGGACATCGACATCCGCCTCGAGGTGAACGGAAGGGTCCGCCAGGAGGCAAACACGTGCCAGCTCATTTTTCAGCCCTGGGAAACCGTCAACGAATTATCCAGCATCATGGACTTGCACCCTGGCGATCTTGTCATGACCGGTACCCCCGGCGGGGTGGCCTTGAATGTGCCTCCGGCATCTGTACAGCGCATCATGCGGTTCGTGCTGGGTGAGCGATTGCTCATGAAGATGTTCCTGAAGAAACAGAGGGCACAACCCCATTACCTTCAGGATGGCGATGTTATCACGTCCACCATGCGCAGCCCGGATGGCTCCATCGACCTGGGCATGATGCGGCAAAGTGTCGTTGTGGGGGATTAGTGCATTCAAGCAATTCATTCGCAACATGAACGTGCAAACAAATAACAAGGAACCGAGGCGGATTATAGACGGGTCTCTGTGTGATGCCCGGACCTTTCGTATGCACGTTCCATGGACCCTTTGGCGGTCGTTCTTATTTATGCTCATTGCCTTCCTGGTGGAGCTTTCGGCGAGCGCCCAAGACCGACCGAACATCATCATTATTGTGGCTGATGACTTGGGGTGGAATGATTTAGGTTACCATGGGAGCGAGATTCGAACCCCTACACTGGATAGTCTGGCGCGCGAAGGAGTGGAATTGAACCGCTTCTATGCGCATCCCACCTGTTCGCCCACCAGGAGTGCCCTCGTGACGGGGAAATCGCCGTTGCGCCTTGGTTTCCTTTCTCCCTTAGCCAAGAACAACCGATTGGGATTGCCCTTGTCCGAGTCCACCATTGCCGACCATTTCAGATGGAACGGCTACCAGACAATTCTAATCGGAAAATGGCATTTGGGACGTTTTTCGAATGAATACTTACCCAACAGCCGGGGATTCGATCATTTCTATGGCTATTTGACCGGGGGGGTAGGTCACTATGATCACGTTCATGGCGGGGGATTGGATTGGCAGCGAAACGGGGCCACAATCCGGGAAGAGGGATACACTACCGATTTGTTGACGAATGAAGCCATTCGCATCATCCAAAGGCATGACCCAATGAAGCCGTTCTTCATAGAGCTGAGCTATGCCGCCCCGCATATGCCGAATGAAGCGCCCATGGAAGCGGTGGAAGAATATGGGCATTTGCAGGACGAGAATCGGCAACTGCATGCGGCCATGGTATCAGAGATCGACCGGGGTGTGAAGCGGATTTTCGAAACCTTGTCAGAACAGGAATTGCTCGACCGTACAATCGTATGGTTCCTCAGTGATAATGGGGGAGAATGTGCTGAGGCCTACCTTGAAACCACGAGGCAAAGATTCGATCAACTCACAAAGATTTTTGGGGAACCGCTGCCCATGGAGGCTTTGGAATTCGTAAGACACAACATGGCCAACAGCGCCTCAGACAACGAGCCATTGAAGGGGGGCAAAGGAACGGCTTTTGAAGGAGGAGTTAGGGTCCCGTCCTTAATTTACGCTCCGCAATATTTGCCTGCAGGCAGAGTCGATGAACGCATAACAGTCAATGATGTATTGCCCACCTTAGCGGCGGCTACAAGGTTGACCGGATTGGATAATTCGGCAATGGATGGGGTGAACCAATGGGGATTCCTCTCCGGGAATGCTCAGCACGTCTCCGCGGATTTCATCGTTCATGGAACCAATGGTCAGGAGGCATACTACCGGGATCATTTTAAATTGATTTTGGGGAAAGGAGACGAGCTGCAGTTGTTTGATCTTATGAAAGATCCTTTTGAAACGAATAACGTTGCGTCTCATCACCCTGAATTGGTCCAGGAACTAACCCAAAAACTGGTGGATTTTCCGAGAGGAGAAAGCGTTCATGACCCTATCTGGAAGGCGTTATTGGACATGGATAGATTTGGTGGTGAAGAGGATCGACCGCCTTGGGCCGAGGTGGAGGGGGTCAATGCTGGACCGGTTCATCCCTTGTACTTCATTCTCCCTGTATTGTTGCTGAGCGTTTTTGCGTCGATCTGGACCGTCAGAAGAAGACGCAAGCGAAGAGAGCCCTGAACGGGCTACTTTCAAAATCCTCGCATCTTCAACAGGTGCGGGGATTTTTGGTCTTTACCAACTTGCGAGGGCTGCGTTTCACCTTTAAGCGTGAGGGACTATGCGCCTGTGCGGTTTACTTTAGCAATTGTATTGATTCTACATACGAGAAACCATTAGCACCATGAAGCAACACGCATACCTCATAATGGCCTTCGTTTTGGGGGTCTCCCAATTGTCAGAAGCACAAGTCATCACGTGTGTTCCTTGTGACATGTTAGGCATGATTGTAAATGTGGGTAGTCAAGAAACCATGATCAGTATTTACCATTCAGGTCAGTATATGACCCACCCTCAAGATCAAAATGTTTTTGAGTGGGAGTTTACAGATCAACAGGGAAACCTGTTACATCAAGAGACACTAGAAGATCAACAATCCATCTCTTTTGATCATAATTGGCCATTGACTGATACCATAAACGTGTCCGTGCATTTTGTAAATGAGGAGGCTAATTTGGACAACTGGTATATTTCTGAGGGTTTGCCGCCTACGGGCAATTCGATCAATTGTTTATTCGAAGACCAGTTATATTGGGAAACAGGTGAGCCCACTCCTTGGGGGAGCTGGACATTCATTCATAACAATCCTGGTGTTGATCTCAATGCTCCTGCAGGCATTGGTAGTCTTGTTGGAGCTGAAAAGAAGTTGATCAAAACACTTGATGCCTTGGGCAGAGAAGTTAATCGTACGACCCATCAAATCCTTTTCTACATCTATGATGACGGTTCGGTGGAGAAGCGATGGTTGCTCGAAGAGTAATTGACGTTCATTCAAGGTTGGGTTGAAACTTGATAGCGTCAACGCGGCTGCAACTAAAATCCCCGCCCCCTTAATGGAAGCGGGGATTTTTGGTTATGGATTTATCCCTTGATGAGTTGTAATTTTTGCTGGGTTCCTGAGAAGCGAACGAGCACAGTATACAAGCCGCTAGGTAGGTCTGTAGCGTTCAGCAACCCGTTTCCTACTCCGCTTTGACTATGAACCAATTTCCCGAGAAGGCTGAAGACTTGGACTTCCCATGCCTCGTCAACACGAAAGCCCTGAAGCTGGGAGGTAGAGGAGACTGGATTAGGAAAGAGGGAAATGGAAGCGCCTGCAACTACTTCTTCCGCAATATCCGAAGCCGTGCTTTCGCAAATGACATAATTCAGGGTGCTCGAAGGAGATTCGTTGGGGCTCGTTTCATCGATGACGGTATCGCCTTCAGGATTCTTCACCGTGTAGCCGCATTGCGTGGGAAATACGACGGGAGCATTGACGACGAAGTCGACTTCCCCCTCGTCGACCGTGACCATGACGGTTCGCGTTTCGAAGGATTGGTAGTCTGCGTACCCGTCTCCGTCAAAATCTGGGTTGAAGTAGATGTTGGCTTCAAGGCCCGATTCGGAGAAGACACCCATGTTGCCTCCATACCAGCCGTCGTATGAGTTGTCGGTGAAGGTGATTTCGATGAGGCCACAGCTGGGTTCCTCTTCACAAGGATTGAGACCGTAGACACTGATGGGCGGCTCCCCACCGCTCCAAGTTTGAGTTCCCGAGCTGCTGAATACGATGGTGCCGTTTTGGTCGGTGACGCTGTAGCCGTGGTATGCGCCCCAACCTGCGTTGTTGTAAATGACGTCAATTCGACTTCCCTCGTCCACCGGGATAGCAAAAGATTCGCTGCCGACGGTCATCATGGTTTCGGCCGCAATTTGAGTCCCATCTGCAAACACATGAAGCGAAGAGCCTTCCCAACCGTCGGGGCCGCCGTTGCTGCATGTCATGGTGATGGTCCATGAGCCGCAGGTGCCTTCTGGATCGGGGAAGTCAAATGGCATCACTTCGCCCAAAGAATGCACTACACCGTTGTATGCCAGCATGTCGGCCTGGATGATGGGGGCCGTGTTGGCCTCGATTCCCACCTCATCAAAGGTGATGTTAACGATTCCCGCATTGTTGTACGACGGTAAATTCTGCCCGTTGTAGAGGTCTCCGCTTTCGTACACCGCTTCCACGAGGTGGGCATCCAGGATGTCATCGATGAATTGGGATCCGAGTAGGGCTTGGACGCTCTCAAATCCGTTGGCCTCTGCTAAGGCAAAAAAGGCATCGTCTGTCGGGGCGAAGACGGTGAAAGGACCTTCGGCCGGTTCGTTGTCATTCAAGATGGGTTGGCCGCGCAGTGCCTCATCCAATCCTTCGGCCAGAAGTGCTTGCTCGAGGATGGTGTGGTCTGGGCTTTGGACGATGACATCCCATATCGTGGCGCCGGGGTAGCCCGCCGGAGCAAGGATGTGATCAATGACGTGAATCACACCGTTGAAAGCTGTGATGTCTGCATAAATGATGTTCGCATCATCCACCATCGCACCGGCATCTCCGATGGAAATGGTGACCGATTGGCCCTCCGCTGTCGGCAATGTCATGCCGTCTTCCAAGTCGCTCGCCATGTAAACTCCGGGGACGATGTGGTATGCCAACGCCGGAACCATATCGTAGAATGCGAGCATGTCGAACTGGCTTAAGTTCATCAATTCCATCAAGTCATTAACGGCTGCATCGGTCGGAACGAAAACGGTGTATCCTTCATTGCCCGAGAGGTCAACACCGCCCACCCAGCCGGTGTTACCTGGCTGTCCATTGATGTAATTCGCACTGTAATATGTGGTGAACGCCCAGCAGGACTGCCAAGCGGCAAGGTTTTCCAATCCGCCACCTCCAGTGAAATCAGCCATCACATCCGCTAGCGTCTCGGCATCCACCACGATCGTCCCGGTCATGCCCAATTCAGGCTGTACCCCAATGGAAGAAGTGAACGTATAGACACCCGGCACGTCGAAAGTGACCGTGCCCATGCAGACGCCGTCGATGTTGCCTTCGGTTTCTTCCAAGAAAAAGGAAACCGGGTTGCTCTCCTCCGTACCGTCAACATTGTGCGTGCCTTCCGCGTTTACGAAGGCGACTGTTTGACCCACAGAGATAGTGAATGAGTTTGGTGTGAAAAAATAATCAGTCAAGTAGACCGTGGTGTCTGCCTCACATTGAGAATTAGCTCCCGTGGTGAACACGCTCAGCATTGAGGCCAGAAGGAGTTGGGGGAAGCGGCTTTTTAGAATCTTCATTTCGTTTTTTTTTAATACCAATTGCTTCGGCTTGATGTGACCGTCGAGCACGAATCTTTTGCGTGATACGGTATGAATAACAGCAAAGAGGGTATAAAGTTTATCACAGCCTCGGCTGGTGCGAAGGAGTTTTGCATCACTCCCTCATTTAAGCGCAAAAAAAAAGACCGCTCCAAAAAAAGACCGCTACAGGAGCGGTCTTTCTTATAAAGGTGATGGATTTATTTCGCCTTTATGAGGCCAAATATGGCGAGTGCAAAAGCAAGAATGTCAGGAGCCGCCATTTCTACGCTAAAGTCCATGACTGACGCATTTGTGAACACAGTAAAGAATAAAGTGAGCAGAACCCCTGAGCCAATGATGTAGGCGATGAGTGCATTTTTGGCAGTTTCCAAGGCACAGGATCGTATCATGATCAGGGTAAGACCTACCATGATCAGGGCAGGGGAAAGCCCGTAGTGAAACATGGTCGCCATTTCGAGCAATTCGGGCGTCTCAGTTGCTCGGGTTTCACCCACCATTTGCATGGCCATCGTTCCGGGTGCAAAAAGCATCATGAGGCCCATCAAAGCGTTGTAAGCTCCGAGGATGGTTAATGTCAGAGAAGTTTTCATTGTGTTAGAGGGGTTAGTTGATTTCCTCGAAAAGTATTGAAGGCTACTCATAAAACAATGGGTATGACTGGCTTTTAGTACCTTCATAGCTGAATAGAATCGAACAAATCAAGCGTCAAATGGGATTCAATATTGTACTTGTAGAGCCAGAGATCCCCAACAATACGGGCAATATTGGGCGGCTGAGCTTAGCTTCCGGTTCGACATTGCATTTGATTGAACCGTTTGGATTTGAGCTTTCGGATAGCCGCCTCAAACGAGCGGGGTTGGATTATTGGCAGCACCTCGATGTCCGGATTTATGAAAGCCTCGAGTCTTTCATGTCTGTGCACGAGGACGCTCACTTCGCCTTTCTATCGAGCCACGGGACAAAAGCGCATTATGACATCGATTACAAGGACAACATGTTTTTTGTTTTTGGCAAAGAGTCCGTGGGTTTGCCGAAAGATTTGCTGTCTCATAATACTGATCGGTTGTTTCGAATCCCAATTTCGAGCGATCACATTCGGAGTCTGAACATAGCGAATGCCGTGAGCATAATCGTATACGATGGGCTGCGAAGCTTGAGGAAAGTCTAGGAAGCGTTCAGCAATTTTAGGCGACCTTTTATTGTCGGATCCATCGCAGGGTTCGCTGTTCTTTTCCGTCCACGATTCGGATGAGGTATACCCCCCGACTGGAGGTGTGCGGGGCGATGTGGGTGGAAGCTCCGGGCTGAGCACGATGAATGTTTTGTCCGTTGGGGCCAAAAACTTCAATGGTCGAATGTGGGGGTAGACCAGTGATTTGAAAGGCTTCGGTTCCTGGATTGGGGAACACCTTGGTTTTCAATGTTTCCCGACTCACGCCTGCTAAGTCGACGCTGTTGCAACCGTTGACCCATGAGATTCCATCAAGATTCCAGGCAGGGTCCAAGTCAATGCACATGTGATCCAACGCTGTTACTGCGACGTCGACAATGCGCGGTGTATTGCTATAATCAAAGATGATGAGCGATTCGGGCTGCTGCCACTCGGCACCCTGCAAAATTCCATCGAGTTGACTACTGGTATTGTTGCTCACCTCAAGACCGGCTCCCTCTGTGAGGGTCCAGTGGGCCTGCAATGCCTCCCAATCGGGGTGATTGGCATCCAATGCGCTGCAATGCCAATTGGATATCGACTCTTCCGGCAAGACACCGTGCCAAAAACGAACCTCGGCAATGGCTCCGGTGTAGCTGTAAGCTCCAAGAATATCAGATCCAAAGAACCAGCCACTGCCGACGTCAATGGCTCCAATGTTGGAGATGTCCTCTTCATTCGAGAAGATGCCATCCGTGTACAACCGCATCATGCCATCGCGGTCAAAAGAACAGGAAAGCGTATGCCATTGCCCATCAGAAATACCAGCCGCTCCGTTCGCGTCAGCGCGCTCATTGCCATCGCCAATGTTCACTTTCCAAGCGGGTCCGCCGGGGTACTCAAAAGAGAATACGAAGCCCGGGTTGAGACCTGAATTCCAATCTTTGTTTCCAATGATGGCAACGTCCGGCGTGGCCTCGGTGCGGATGCGCACCTCAAGGGTAAAGTCTTGGTCTGATCCCAGCTGAAGTTCTGTGGCATCGGGGATGTGGACCGCATCGCCATTGCCCCCAAAACGAAGTTCAGCCGCTCCTGGTGCGATGCAATTGACTGCCGGATCCAATACATCCAATGTGTCTTTGACGATTACTTCGTTTTCAACGCTCGCCCCACTGGCAATGAAAAATATGGTTTCTTCCTCGATGGTGGTTCCGCCGTGGTTCACGCCAATTCCGCCGTGATCGGTGGACAACAAGACCAGCCAGTTTTCTGTCGCATAATTGGGGCGATTGGTCAAAGCCGAGACGACCTGTGCCACGTAATTATCCGTCGTCTCAATGGCTCCGATATACGGAGCAACTTCAGGGCTGAAGCCGTATCCGTGTCCGTTGATGTCCACATCGTCAAAATGGAGAAATAGAGCGTGAGGATTGCCGCTTTGTAAAATGCTCACTGCAGCATTCGCCACGCCGGCGTCCGTATCCACGTTCAATGCGTCATCGACATCGTCTCCAAGGATGTAGTCGTTGATGGGCGCCCAATGGCAAATCGAATGGGTGTTGAGGTTGGGATTTTCGGATTCAAGTCGTTTCATGAAGGAGGGGAACCCGTCAAAATTGCTCCCAGTGAAATTGTTGCTCGTCACTCCATGTGAATCGGACCAAACGCCGCACATCATCGCCGACCAGCCGGGTCCACTGTAGGTAATGTCATTGTTCAAAGCATCGGGGCTAAAGAGTCCATCTGCAATCAAGGCGTCAATGGCGGGAGTGTTTGCTGCTTCGAGGCAATCGGAACGCAATCCATCAATACCAATGATCAACACGCGAGACTCATTGGTTTGGCCAAAAGCAGGATTCCAATTGAGTCCGGCTGCAGCAGCGAGTGTGAGGAGTAGGGTGTTTTTCATGATGGATCTTTTTACCGCGCAGAAGGCCAATATAAAACAGGAATTTTTCTCTGGAATTGATGACCCAAACGCTAGTGGTCGTGATAAGTTGGGCGTGCAGCGCATCGAAAAATGAGGCAATAAAAAAGGGCAGCATGCGCCGCCCTTTGGTGCGAACGTAATTCGGTCTTATTTCGTAACCGTCGTGGTCGTCGGGCAGTAGATGCCGAAAGTGAGGCCGTTGATCAAACCGTCGATGAATGTATGCGAGGTGGTGACCGCGTAGCTTTCGCTCCCACCAGCCATGGTGTGGGGGTTCGATGTCGCAATTGGAACCAAACCAGCGATGACAAAGTGGTTTTTCTGTTTGATTTGCACACCTGTTTGAGGGCCATTGCCAACCAAATACGAATGTGTGTAGCACGAAGAAAGCATTAAGGCCATTGCGCCCAAAAAGAGAATCTTTTTCATGATGAAATTTATGTTGTTTGCGCAACTTAGGACAATATTTCAAGTTGTTGGTGCACTGTCTGATGAATTTCTTAACAGCCTTATGCAAAGCGCATACTTCGCTGGTTTCGTTCGCTTCAAACTGCATCTGAGACAGGTTGTCCATCGCTGTGCTGTTTGGTCATCACTGCCAAGGAAATTGCGCGAAGAGGTTGGGTTTGATTGAAAATGCCAGTCTTGCGGTTCGGGCAATCAAGCATTCACTTATGAGCACGTTTCGCTGTAGTACGAGAGCAAAAAGAGAAGGTCTGAAACACTCACGAGTCCATCATCATTGAGGTCCGCTGTGCACTCCGTGGTGCACCCAAATTCTGCGAGCAGAAATAAAACATCAGCCACAGTCACGGCCAAGTCGCCGTTGATGTCTCCGGGGCAAGCACAGGGTTCGCACGTTCCGTTGTCGTAGTTGGCCTCGGGATTAAAATTGCACGCAGAAGTGGCGGTGCAGCCCGCTTCGCAATCGCCAAGAATGTTGATGTCCAGCCAATCGAGGCGACCATCAATCCAATCGCGCATGAAATCCAACTCTTCCTCGTAGGTGTCGCCCACGAAAGCGTTGGGCCAAACCCATTGCCCGAGTCGCGGCCAGCGTGCGTGGTCGCGTGCGCTGGCGTCTCCCAGCAATGTGGCTAACGAGTCAATGGTACTGTGGATGCTTTCATTGCTCCAAGCATCCGATCGGTATTCTTCCCAACGGCACCGCGTCAAGTCACGGTAGGTGGGGTCTTCCAACATTCTCTCCCACCAAAAAGGGTTGGTATTGCCACAGTCGGTATTTACTTCAAAACCTTCTGTCATGGCAGCTTCGCAGTAGTTAGCGTTGCCCAGGCTGAGGTTGTAATCCCACCAGGGGCCCATGACAATTTTGCCTCCGTTTGAATCCTTCTGTTTGTAGAAATACGTGCTCAGCCGGTAACCATCGATGTTCTTGGATAACTCATTGATCAAGTACAGATCAATGAAGGAATAAACATCAATGAAGGGCGCATAGCCAAGTTCAGGATCGGTAAAATTGGGTCCAGCAAGGGCATCTTCAAAAGCGGTAATGTGGTCTTCGATGTATGCAATCTGAGGCGCGTTGAGTTCATCCATCTCAGGTTTATGGAACTGCACGTACAAGTTGTCTCCAGCCACAGTGGAGTAGGGGGATTGCCAGCCGCCGCTGAAGTCGCCTGTGAATTTGTCAATCTTCAGGATATTATGCACTGCGAAGCGGTAAGTAACTACACCAATTTTTATATCAAGAATAACAGGAAGATTATGGTCAGCAAAACATTGAAATTGTTTGTAGAGATTCTTGAAGAGCATTTCTTTTTTCGAATC
>ENA-OWPI01001558-OWPI01001558.1-marine-metagenome-genome-assembly--contig:-NODE-1558-length-25005-cov-7.935254_pt1 | contig 25005 bp, 18 predicted proteins | sample MGYA00238138_ERZ651775 | MGnify/ENA primary metagenome ERZ651775 (study PRJEB26906, sample SAMN06265043) | marine metagenome | isolation source: Helgoland LTER site | place: Germany:Helgoland, sampling...
CCATACCACCTGCTGCGCCAGTTATAACTGCGATCCTTTTGTTCATCTTGCTATTCTCTTTCTATGAAAAATTTGACAGAATTTTAAATTTAGAAGTTAACAATTTGGGACGGTTACGGCAAGCCCACCCTGCCCTACCTTAAACCTTGTAGCAACAAAAAACCTTGTGTGTGTAACTGCACGTATATGTATCCCCTATGACCCACGTCCTAGGTGGTTCAAATGTGTAGCTCTCAGAGTCGATATAAGAGTCATGCAGCACGGTTAAGCATCCTGATTAAAGGAGGTTATGACCTCAAGCGTTTGGATTACGCAACACGTCTAGCTGCAAACTTTGAGTTAGGGTTAGATCGTTAAAAAAATCTATCTAATTTTATAGGAGTTAGATCAATATTCTGTGGCTCCTCCATAATATAATTTGTAATGAACTTACCAGTTGCGGGAGCCATTCCCATACCGTAATGGCTATGACCAAATGCTGAGTATAAATTAGGAAGCCGTGATATTGGTCCAACTGAGGGGAGACTATCTGGAAATGATGGGCGTGATCCAACCCAATAATTTGTTGTAGACGCATTCAGACTCGGTAGAAGTTGCATTGTCAGTTTTTCTATTAATTTGGCTCGTTCAAAATTTGGCTTCGAGTTTGCACTAGCGAATTCGGTTGTGCCAGCTGATCGAATACCGTTCGCCATTGAGCTTGAAACAAACTTCCCTGCAACATCCATAATGGAGTTATTTAATTTCACTCCCGGATCACTAAATTCAACATGATAACCTCTTTCAGAAATCAATGGGATTTTTAGCCCCAATGATTTCATTAATTCTACTGACCAGATACCAGCAGCGACAACTACTTTCTCAGATATGAAGTTCCTACCATCGCAATGCAGTTGGTATGTGTTATTTTTATTTCTACTAATTGCGTTAACTTTTAATTTTTTAAAATTACAACCTTTTGAAAACGCTTTTTCTGCAAGAGTCTTGCAAAGATTTCCTGGATCAACGGTTCTACTTTGGTCTTTAATCACTATCGCACTGTGGTAGTCTTTAGAAAGATCTGGCTCAAGCTCCAGTAATTCCCCTTGTCCAATAATTTTAACTGGAGCATTACGATCAATTCTTAGCTTCCACGCATAATCATCAAGTCTAGGGACTTGCTCCCCTCGAAAAACATTTATGTACCAGCTATCAATAAGCAAATCATCTCGCCCAGTACCATTCAAATAATGTCGGTACCCAGCTATGTTTCCAAGCATTAATTTCTCCATCATATTAGAAATTTGTTCAACTTTATTTTTTTTACTGTTCGATAAAAATTTAATGACCCAGGGAACCAGAGTTGGAAGTTGGTCTAAATTGAAACTCAATGGTCCATTTTTATCAAGTAACCACTTTGGTATATTCTTCCAGACTCCTGGCAAACATTGTGGAACGCACGACCAGTGTGAAATCACGCCAGCATTACCAAAGCTGGTAGCATCCCCTGGTTCATTTTTATCAATTATCGTAACATCGCAACCTCGTTCTAGAAGAGATAGAGCGCAGCACACCCCGATGATTCCACCGCCAATTATTGTTACCCCTGAGAGTTTTTCATTATCATTCAGCACTTAATAACCTTTAAAACCTTAAAAAAACTAAAATACTGTTTCAATTAAACATTATTAGTAAGATGTCTATTTTAGGACAGCTTTCAACTTTCTATAAAAGAAGCCCTTATAAAAATTATATTAATATGCTTATTATATACAAGATTTTTAAAATTTCTATGTGGTCAGTAAATGAATTTCAAACTTGTTGAAGATTTCCTTAGTTTAGCTATCAGCCAAAACTTTTCTCGATCTGCTGAGGAACGAAACGTTACACAACCGGCATTTAGTCGTCGAATCCAGCAATTAGAAGTCTGGGTTGGGGTACCACTAGTAGATCGTAGTACTTATCCCACAAAACTTACTGAGGCCGGTATGAGGTTCCGAGAGGCTGCTGAGGAATCCTTAAGTCTGATACACGATGTTAGAAATGAGTTACGTGATGAAAGTAAACTAAATTCCAATACTATTAATTTTGCAACCCCATACACTATATCAACATATTATTTTCCAAAATGGTTAACCAAACTAAAAAGTGAACTTGGTGAGCTATCAATTCGTTTAATTTTAAATTTTACCCACAACCATGTGGAAACCCTTATTAACGGGAATTGTGATTTTTTAATATGCCACCATCATAAGAAATTACCAAGAATATTAGACCAAAAAATTTATTCGTTTAAAATATTAGGATCTGAAAAACTAATACCGGTGTCAGCTGTTAGGAATGACGGTACACCCAAATATTGTTTGGATGATAACAAACAAAAAGTTATTCCACATCTATCTTACTCCTCAGAGTCGTATCTAGGAAAAGTTGAAGCCAATTTTCTAGAACGCAATAAACACAAACCTCCACTTAATCGTATCTACGAAAGTCCAATGTCTGAATCAATTAAAAAAATGGTAGTCGAAGGTCATGGATTGGCGTGGTTACCACTCTGTTCTTTAGAAGAATCATTCAATAAAAATATTTTAGCTAGAGCAGGCGATCAAACCTGGGACATTGGGCTTGAAGTCAGGATTTATAGATCTCTGGAAAACCAGAGTAATAAAATAGAAAAGCTTTGGGAGTTTTTACCAGAAAGTAATGCCAGTCAAATTTAAAAATAACTAGCACTAGATATGGCCTAATATGCGAATAATGAATAATTATATGTAAAAATAGCAATTTACAGTTAATAAAACATCTTTTAGCCTTGAGTGAATAATTATCCCTTTCTTATATATAATAAGGGAAGATATTAGTTTGATACTTAAATAATTCATACTCGAGTTCAAAAAAACTTTCATGATATCAAGAGGTAAGAAATGTTAGATGTTTTAATTAAAAGTGGGGAAGTCCATGATGGGACAGGTGGAAAATCGATTAAAGCTAATATTGGAGTAAAAGAAGGGAAAATTGTAGAGATAAGTAATGCCACCTATGACGCAAAAAATGTTCTCGATGCAACAGGCCTGATAGTCTCTCCAGGTTTTGTTGACCTCCATACTCATTCCGACTTTACTCTAACAGCCAACGGGCGAGCTGAAAGTCAGGTACACCAAGGGGTTACCACAGAAGTAGTTGGACAATGTGGTGTTTCTTGTGCTCCAGCGAGATCGAATTCCGACATCGCTTTAATGTCCCCAGGATTTATCGAAGGTGCAGTAAATGCTAATTGGCGGTCTTTTGGTGACTATCTTGATCATTTAGATAAAACTCCGTTAGGTGTAAATGTTGCAGCTTTCGTGGGCCATGGAACAATTCATCGAGCTGTTGTTGGAGATGCGTTGCGTCCAGCTGATGAAGACGAAATGGATAAGATGGCAATTCTTCTAGACGAAAGTATAGAAGGAGGCGCTTATGGTTTTTCTACAGGTTTAGAATACTGGCCAGGCAGCCTTGCTAGTCCAGATCAATTAGCCGATTTAGCAAAAGTTGCTGCTAAACATGATGTTCTTTATGCGACTCATGTACGTAACAGAGATCTTTTTTATGATTTAGGATTCGGGGAGGCTATTTCAACAGCAAGGGCAGCCAACGCCAAATTACAAATATCTCATATTCAACCAAAATTTGGAGCTCCAGAGTATGCAATGCAACATGCAATCGATATGTGTGAACAAGCTCGAGGTCATGGGGTAGATGTGGCTTTTGATGTTATTCCCCATGATTGGTCCCACACGCATGTAATAGCGATCCTACCTCAATGGGCACGAGAAGGTGGTGTTGAAAAAGTCAGAGAACGCCTGAAAGACAATGATATACGTGAAAAGATAAAACGAAATCCACGTCCAATGTGGAGACTGGTTAATTCGAACGGTTGGAACAAGATCGTGCTAATGCAATCAGAAGCGAATAAAGATCTTGTTGGTATGAGTTTTGACGACATTGGAAGACGGAGGAATACAAATCCTTATGACGCAGTCTTTGACCTTCTACTAGAAGAAGAAGCTGTAAATATGAATCATCTTATGTGGACCTCTCAATCTTTCAATAATGGGGATATTAAACTCGCTTTAGAACAACCTGAATGTGCAGTGATTTCTGATACACAGGCGCTGGCTCCTTACGGTTGTCTGAAACATCATATAGGATCTTTGTCAGGATATGGTTGGGCAGCAAGGTTCTTATCACATTATGTAAGAGAGCAGGGTATATTGACTTTAGAGGAAGGTATACGCCGTATAACATCCCTGCCGGCTGAACGCGTTGGAATAACAAATCGTGGGCTCATCCAAGAAGGTGCTGCAGCAGATATAACTGTATTTGATGCTACTCTTATTAAGAGCCATGCAAGTGTAAAAACACCCCGAAAATATGCTACTGGTATAGCGCATGTGCTTGTGAATGGTGGTATTTGTATGCACAACGGGGCTCGAACAGAAGTTGACTCTGGAAAAGTGTTGCGTCCTCATTGAAAAATTAACTATTAATGATTTCACCAAATTGGTTACGATTTTTAAGTATTCTAATAAATAAATTTGTCCAAACCTAATATATTTTTAGATAACTATGTTTGAAAATGGCAAGCCTCCCAGTGACCGGGGGATTTCTCTTGAAGAATCGGTTCCTTTTGGGAGCATAACTCTTTCGCGTGAGCACAACGCGTACGAAACCTACAACCAGAAGGTTTATTAATTGGGTTAGGTATATCACCTTCCAATCGAATTCGTTTAACTTTTTCACCAGAGGAGCTTGTTAAAACTGCAGATAATAACGCTTTGGTGTAAGGGTGCCGTGGATTATTAAAAAGTGTTTCGCGATCAGCTTTTTCAACAACAGCTCCTAAATACATAACTGCAATTTCATCACAAACATGCTGTATTACAGCTAGATCATGAGATATGAATAAAAATGTCAAATTAAGATCGTCCTGTAATTTACATAACAGGTTTAGAATCTGCGCCTGAATTGCAACATCTAGAGCAGACACCGGTTCGTCACAGACAATAAAGTCTGGATTAAGTGCTAACGCCCTGGCGATACATAATCGTTGTCGTTGTCCACCTGAAAATTGATGCGGATAGAGAACTTGTTGATTTTTTTGCAATCCAACCATCGAAAAAAGTTCGTCAACTCTTTCCTGACGCTCTTTTTGAGAACCAATATTGTGGACAACAAGCGGGTCTGAGACAATATCTCCGGCTGTTTGGCGTGGATTTAGTGCTGAATATGGATCCTGAAATATTATTTGCATTCTTTTACGCAAAGGAAACATTTCCTCTGATGAAATCGACGTAAGTGCCTTATCTTCAAAATATATTTCACCACTATTAGATTTTACTAGACCCAGTATAGCTCGCCCCGCCGTTGTTTTTCCACAACCACTCTCACCCACTAAACCGAGAGTTTTACCTCGATTAATTTCTAAGCTGATTCCATCAACGGCATGAACTACTTGGGGATCTGAAAACCAACTGGTTCGCTTCAATTTAAAATGAACCTTTAAATTGTCTAACTTCACTAAAGGCTTAATATTTAAATTATTATTCATTTATTTGCACCGTCCTCTGCAAGCCAACACATTACCGAACGTTTAGGCCCAAGGTTAAAGCTTGGAGGCATTTTTAAACATTTTTCTGTGGCTAAAGCGCACCGTGGACCAAAAGGACACCCCGGTTGACGATTTAAAAGATCAGGTACAGAACCGGGAATTTCAGGTAATGGCGCTCTAAAACCTTTCGAATCTGGTTTTATCTCCAGCATTGATTTTAATAGACCCTGTGTGTAGGGATGAATTGCTTTGGTTTGGATTTCGTTTAAAGGCCCTTCCTCAATTTTGTAACCAGCATACATCACTATCACTCTATCGGCCATTTCATTTATAGCTCCAAAATCATGGGTGATTAGAATTATACTCATTTGATTTCTATTCTGTATCTCTTTGAGGAGATCAAATATTTGTGCCTGAACCGTTACGTCTAAAGCAGTAGTTGGTTCGTCAGCAATCAAAACCTTCGGATCACAGACTAATGCCATAGCAATCATTACCCGTTGACGCATTCCTCCTGATAATTGATGAGGATACTCTTTTATGCGCTGTTCAGGGGCTGGGATCTGAACAGATTTCAATAATTCTATTGCTTCTGACAACGCATCATCCTTAGAGATCTTTTTATGTTCCCTAATAGTTTCAATCAGCTGATTTCCAACAGTAAATACAGGATTTAATGATGTCATTGGTTCTTGAAAAATCATAGATATTTCTTTTCCACGAACCCTTTTCATCTCTTTTTTTGAAAGCGATAGTAAATTTTCACTATTTAGGATCACCTCGCCCGCACTTATTCGCCCGGGTGGGGAGGGCACCATGTTTAATAGAGCTAAGGCAGTCATACTTTTACCACATCCACTCTCACCCACTACCCCTAAGGTTTCTCCCCTTTCCAATTCAAAATTTACATCTGACAATATGTCGACAGGTTGTCCTTTGACATCAAATTGCACATTAAGGTTTCTTGCTAATAAAACTTTATCGCCTTGATACTTGAGCATCTCTTTCATAATCAATCACCTACCACGTAACTTTGGATTGAAAGCATCATTTAAACCATCCCCGATTAGAGCAATACACAATACAACCATTAATATCGCCACACCTGGAAAAGTAACTGTCCACCAAGCGTCAAAGAAGAAATCTCGTGATTGACCAATCATTTTACCCCATGTAACCAAGTCCGGATCAGTTAAACCCAAAAAACTCAAAGCAGCTTCATAAATTACTGTGATACCAATCCGCAATGTTATTGCTATAATTATTGGTGGCATTGCGTTGGGAAGAATAATTTTTGTAATAATTCGAAAATTCCGATCCCCCAAAGCCTTTGACGCGGTGACATATTCATATTCTTTAATTTTTAAAAATTCCGCGCGGGTAAGTCTTGCCTCTGTCGGCCAGGTTGTAACAGCAATAGCTAATATAACAACGACTATATCTGAAGAAAAAACCGCGACTATCACCATAGCAAAGACTAACGGTGGAAGAACTTGAAAAAACTCTGTCACTCGCATCAGCACATTATCAATCATACCCCCATAAAATCCTGCAACCGCGCCAATAGTTAACCCAATTGATACCGTGACTAATGTAGCAGTCAGCGCAATTATCATTGTTGGCCTAGCTCCATGAATTATCCCAATAAAAACATCACGACCCAAATAGTCCGAACCAAAATAGGTTTCACCGCTCGGCCCTACCAAAGGAGGCGCTACCATTTCAAATGGATCGGCTGGCATTATAATAGGTCCAAAAACACCAACTAGGATAAAACCACAAACAAAAATAAACCCTAACAACGCAGCTCGGTTTGCACAAAACAACCTAACAGTTTCACGCCACTTTATATCGGGTTCAGACATAGCCTCGCTAGAATCAAATATTGTATTTTCGTATTTCGGCTCTGTCTGGCTCATGAAATCGACTTAATCCTTGGGTCCATCCAACTATAAATTATATCCGTAATAATATTTGCAATGATTGTTGTCGTAGCCGCCCCAAATAATACTCCTAAGATTACTGGGAAATCTCTTCTAACTATTGATTCATAAAGTAATGGACCAACACCTGGAAGGCTGAAAACCGTTTCGACTAGAACAGCTCCAGAGAACACTTGAGCTAACTGCAACCCTGCGAGCGTTACTACAGGCATCGCTGCATTTTTTAGTGCGTGTTTAAAAATAACTCGAAACTCAGAAAGCCCCTTTGTTCGAGCCGTACGTATATAATCTGATCCTAAAACATCTAACATAGAAGCTCTAGAAATTCTGCTATAACTAGCGAGATATAGTATCGCTAACGTAAAAGTTGGTAAAACTAGATGATGAATCATATCTAATATTCGATCAAAAGTGTTTTCAGGCTGAGGCCAGGAACGAATACCAAACGCAGGGAATAAAGGAAGATAAAGGGCAAACACTAATAAAATAATCATACCTAACCAGAATACTGGTGTAGCATACCCAAACAGAGATAGCACAGTAACGAAATTACTAAAAATACCATTTGGTTTTAAAGCAGCATATACGCCAAAAAGCGTACCGATAATTACCGCTAGAACTAAAGCTGATAAGGTTAACATAAGGGTAGTTGGTAAATGCCCAATTAATAGAGCTGCTACAGACTGATCATAGTAAAAAGAATAACCTAAATCCCCCCTACAAACCTGCCCTAAATATTTTATAAGTTGAATGTATAAAGGTTGATCCAAGCCATATTGTTTTCTAAGCCTAGCTGCAAGTTCAGGGTCTCCACCCCCTGCTTCGGCTAACATAGCATCGACAACGTCTCCCGGAGCAGCCTGCAACAAGAAGAAATTTAGTACCATTACCGCAATTATCAGTATTACGCCAAGAATTACTCTTTGGATCAATGCCTGCTTCATCTGTTCACACTAGTATAATGCAAAGTAACTGCCAATCTAAGATTTATAAAAATTTATTAATTGAGTGAACCCAAAAAAATTGGGTTCACTCTAATATTTAGATGAACAAACTTAGTTTTGTTCTTTTGTCCAGTACATGACATCCCAATTTTCTGCAGTCCCATACGCTGGAAAGAATAAATCTTTATGTCGAAGGAAAAGGCTTGGCGTATCAAACATCCAAAGCATTGGCATTTCTTCCAAAAGAATATCCTGTACCTCATAATACAACTCGGTACGCTTTTCCATATTTGGCTCTTCAGCGGCAGCTGCAAAGATCTGATCAACTTCAGTGTTACAATAACCAGAAGTATTAGTATAAGCCTGATTCTTTATATTGTCACAGACGTACAAACGACTTACACCGATAGCTGGATCAGTTTTATCGCCAGGCCAGTTTATTGACATATCAAAATCCCAAGCAGCACTCCGTTCAGCCCAACCCGCAAAACCTTGAAGCGGTTCGAGTTTCACTTTTATCCCAACTTTCTTAAGAGACGCAGCCACGAATTCAGCTGGCATAGTGTTAAAGTCTGGCATAAATGGCTGTGCAATGAAAATTAAATTCAATTCAAAACGTATACCATCAGATCCTTTAGGATAACCGGCTTCATCTAATAAGCTATTTGCCTTATCTAAATCTAACGGATACCCTTGCAACTTATCATTAAAGAAAACATTAGTAGCTGGCATCGGTGACCTTGAAGGAATCGTGTAACCACTATGTAAAACATTCGAAAGCTTTGACCGATCAACTGCGTAAGCAATAGCTTGACGAACTTTCTTATTACTTAATTTCTCAGTTCGATTGTTAAATTCTAAAACTATTGCACCTCCAGCTATCCCTTCATAGGGAGCTAATTCAAGGTGATCAATTTTTGAGAACTCTTTAATATCACTAAATCGCATTACAGAGTCTGTTCTTGCAAGCTGAAACTGATTTTTCCTTAGTCCTATTCTTTTTGCTGTCTTATCTCCCACATTCAAATAAGTAATACTATCGAGGTATGGCAGACCATCAACAAAATGATTTTCATTTCGAGCAATCGACACGTATTCGTCAGTTTTTCTGTCACTAATTACAAAAGGCCCTGATCCCACAGGATTACTATGGGCTTCTTGTTTCATAAAATCATCAGAATTCCCATATACATGTTTCGGCATTACAGGTAGTTGTCTTGGCGTTGTGGCAGCTAAAAGTAGAGGTCCGTGTGCCTTTGAAAGATTTACTACAAGAGTATTTTTATCAGGGAATTCGTAACCTGTTATTGGACCAAACATCTGCTTTCCAAACCTATGATTTTTTAAAACAACGTCAATTGAAAATGCAAGATCCTCAGAAGTTACGGGACTACCGTCATGGAACTTTGCGTTTTTTGCTAGATTAAAAGTATAGGTTTTACCATCAGGTGATATAGTCCAGCTTTCAGCAAGATACGGTGCTATTTCGTTGTTTTCATCCATCCTTACGGGGCTTGCGAATATCTGTGAAGTCACAAGACCTACCTCATAAGCAGAATGAAGTGGGTTGAGGCTTGGTATTTTCGAAGATAAATATACTACTGATCCACCTTTAACGGGCGTACCCGCAAATGCAGTAGGTAAAAAAGTAAATAATACTGCAACTCCAAAAATGAAAGCGCTTACAATCTTTATTAGTCTTTCTTTTATTAACATTGTTCTCTCCCAAAAATTTTCTATTCAATATAAATATGTTTTTTAAGAACCCTTTGATTTATGTTGAGACCTCTTTTCAAACTTTTTACAAAGAGTTTTTAAATATATAGACAATATATAAATTAACGCTAAATCACATCCCTATCCCTGTAAAATGCCATTTCTACATGTAACTATGCATTATTGACATAATGTTATTAGAGCTTGGTTTTGGCTTAAAAATACATTCAAAAGAAGTATATAAGATCTTATAGCATTGTACTATTTGGGTGGCTGCCAACTCATATCCGGATCCAAGGGGAATATTGGTCGCGGGACCCTGGACAAATCTAATTGATAAAGGTTCGGGGTCGTCAAGCCTGGTAAATCAACTTCAAATATTTGTTTTGAATTGAAAAATTCATCAAAACCAGCTCTAAAATGACCACGTGACTTTACTACCAGAACCCTCACCGAAGATAGATCAACTCCTAGCCGTTCTATGAATTCTGGATCAGCCAACTGATGACGTCCACTAGAAACTGCGACAGTAATTCCATCTATTTGTAAAAGGGCACAAAAACCTAAGTCAACCCTACGATTTGCATACGTACCTCTTCGTCCCACACAGTTTCCTTTGGCGAGAGAAATCACTAACGCATCTACCTCATATTTTTCGGAAAATTTAGTTTTTTCGTTTCGGTTAAATCTAGCCTTAAATTTTTTCCCTATACCAGTTGTATGAGCATCTTCTGCAAGATCTGCATCTACAATCATTCCTAAGGTAGCATTTTCAATTTTTTCCTCAAGCATTCTTTTTAAAGCATAAAGTGTATTACCTCGACCTCCACCACCCGGATTATCTGCAACGTCAGCAATTATTATTTGAGGCTCATTAGGATCAGAAACAACTTTTTTAGAAAGTGAAATCATATCATTCAACGTAATCAAATTCGTCGTATACTTCTTTCTGTCTCTCCAAGCCGATTTTGCAAGAAAAAATGCAGCTTCTTCGACAATCTTTTTACTCTCTAAATGGTGTGCTTTACCAGTCACGACAATTGACATTCCATTTGTGTCAGCATTTGCAGGTGCAAATCCTCCAAGAATTGAAATATTCAAAATATGATCTTTATTATTTTTTAAGATCTCCTGACCGGACCTTATAAGGTCCGCATAAGATCCCTCGTCAGTCAACAAACTTACAGATGGGGAAACCATTGGAACCTTTATGAAAGAACTAGTTGTTTTGGTTCCATTAAACATCAATAACATATGATCTGCTGCTTCTAACCCCCTTTCAAATTGATCAATATGCGGGTTTGTAAGATATGAAATTAGAATATCTACAGAACTATGCATTCGCTGCGTTACGTGGCCATGTAAATCTAAAATTGCAATAATTGGTACGTCAGGACCAACAATTTCACGTACTAGAGAAAATACTACGCCATCCGGATCATCCTCTTCGGTCGTTAAACCAGCTCCATGTTCACTAATAATCACTCCATCAACTTCACCGACACGGATCAAACCAGTGCGTACTTCTTCCAGAAATTCCAAAAAAAACTTGTGATCTGCTGGGCCACCAGGTGGTGCTTCAGCTATGGTGATAGGGACAGCATCCCAAACCCCATTTTTATCCATTTGTTGACAGAAACCATGAATATCAGCTCTCACTCCCCCAAAGTCTCCCTCTAACTCTTTCCTAATTCCTTCAGAATCAAGATAATGAGTTTCTGTAAAAGCTTTTTTATCCGAGACAGGAGCAGATCTATTGGCCTCTAAGGAGAACCCTAGAATAGCAATCCGAGGACGTTTATTAGATGGCATAGGCTATTTCCCAAAAGTTGATACCGTTTATTTTCTTAAGTCCAATTCTTAAAATTTTGAAGAGATCACGTATATTGACATTGTCTCTTCATTAAAAATTTTAGATATGACACGTATATAACTTAACTCAGAAGAAAAACCTTGGGAAATGCTACTTTGATATAGATCTATACTAAATTATCATAATAACGAAGGTTCAATATTTTTTACTTTATTGGAAACACCCTTAAATCCAATGCTAAAGCATTGGCTCTTTGATCTTGGGAACACAGAAATTTAAAGGTTTGTTCTCCAACAGTTCCGCTTTTAGAGCTAGAAAATTTAAACTCCTCTAAAGTTTCAGAATATTTTAAAAATAACTTTTTCTCTTTTGCGAACACATTAAAATTACCCATTTCTAAGGAACCATAAATTCCTGTAAATTTCGAGAGATCATCGTTATTAAAATGATTATTATCAACTTTTGGTGGCCATTGAAGTTTAACAAGTTCTATCCGGTTTTGAAGGAACTCTTTGAAAATATTTCGTCCTAACCGAGCAGTAGGCGCGTCAGCAATATTTATTGATAAAGCAACTGCTAACCTTAACTCTTTCAGGTAACCCAAAAAACTCGAAACACCCGGACGCTGACCAGTGTGCCAAATTAATGTGTTATTGTTATCCAACAAATCTATCTCAAGTCCAGAGCCATATGAATATCTCATACAATTACGTGATGTCACTGGGATTCTATTAGCCGTTAATGGTTCAGAAGTACCAAAGGAACCAATGCTACCAATATGGGATATTAAAAGACTCATATCTTCGACTGTGGTCATTAAACCTCCAGCAGAATAAAATAACGGAGCATCCCAATATTGTATTGGTACAAAGTTGGTGTTTTTCTTTCCAACTTCTAATGGCTCAGCAATATTATTAAAAAATTCAGCTTGGTTCATTCCAATGAAACTCCTGCTCAGTTTCAATGGCTCAAAAACTTTTTCCGTGGCAACAGAAATAAAGGAGTTACTATATAGCCTTTCGATAATACAACCCAATAGACAATAACCTTCATTGCTGTAGCTTTGCAATTTACCTGGCTCTGCTAACATATCAAAATCTAGTTTATTCAAATATACAACGAGATCATCAAAAGATTTCATTTCATCATTTTTTCTTGAACTGAAAAGGTCTGTTGACTTATGCCGAGTTGGTAATCCAGGAAATCCAGCAGAATGATTTAAAAGATGTCTAATCTCGATTTTGGTTTTTTGTAAGCAAGACAAATCCGGAACATGTGCTGATACCAAATCAGACGTACTTAAAATATTTTCATTTTCGGCTTGTTTGATTATTAATGCTGTTACCAATTTTGTAATAGAGGCAACCCCAAAAATAGTTTTGCTATTGACGCATGAATTAGAACTGACATTTCGTAAACCAAAGCCAGATTTGTAAATTATTTTTCCCTCGTGCATTACACAGGCCGCTAAACCTGGAATATTATATCTATTCAAAGCACCCTGTAATAATTTCTCTAATTTTATTTTATCAAAATACATTTTAAGACAATCCAACTTTACTAGAGCACTAAAGAGTAACTTGATTAAACAACAGCACTAAATAAAATTTTTGTAAGTACGAGTAGAAATATTGTTCTTGCTGTATAATAGTCTAAGTGTTTTAATTTACCAAATTTAGTACTTTCACGTTAACTTCTGAAGCTATTCAACTTGTACCTTTGATTAATTCAAACAAAACCCTCTCCCGATGAATCCACCACCCCAGGGCCCTGAACCAAGCACCCTGCGCCTTGCACCTCAGGCTTTTAGTACTGATGTAGTGGGTTGAGCGTTGGGTAGTGTTGTGGGTAGAGAATTATGATTTTTTTTCTTAATAAAATTAATATGTTAAAAACATTGAATGGCGGAGGACCAGGAAAGTATTACTTTGTTAGGCGTTTTAGGAGGTTCTTGTTGCTTAAGATGTAAAAGATACATCGATATTTATTCGGAGAACCAATAACTATTATTTATTTTGAAGTTTTTAATATTTCGTTTAGAGTTTGAAAATATAATAATTTTTTTAATAGTCATTCAAACATAATAAAAGGAGTAAATAATGAATAATAAAGTATCAGGACCTTATTCAGATCCAAATAATACACCACCATTATTAGAGGCTTCAGTTTTAGGATTGCAACACGTTCTTGCGATGTTTGCATCGAATGTAACTCCTTCTGTGATTGTAGCTGGTGCTGCTGGTTTAGCTTTTGGTGGTGCAGAAATGGTTTATCTTATCCAAATGGCAATGTTATTCGCTGGGGTGGCTACACTTTTTCAAACTATAGGCATTGGCCCTATAGGTGCTAGATTACCAATTATGCAAGGGACAAGCTTTGCTTTTGTTGGAGTTTTAGCAGGAGTTGCCGCAACACAAGGTTTGTCTGTTGCATTAACTGCTTGTATTTTTGGAGGAGCTATACATTTCTTGCTTGGAATAATAATTAAAGATATCAGATGGCTTTTCCCTCCCTTAGTAACAGGTTTAGTCATCTTGGCGATTGGTTTATATTTGATCCCTGTGGCAATTAAGTACTCTGCTGGAGGAGCAGCAAAATTTCAAATGGAGGCTGAGAGCTTTGGTTCCTTAATGCACTGGAGTGTCGCTGGAATTGTTGTGGTTGTAGCCTTGATATGTAAATTCTTTGGGAAAGGTTTAATTTCAAATTCAGCAGTTCTAATTGGAATTATCGCTGGTTATCTTCTTGCATTTACTCTGGGTATGGTAAATTTCACTCCTGTTGCTAAAGCGAGCTGGTTCTCTGGATTACAGCCGATTCCTTTTGGTTTTGAGTTTAGTTTGGGAGCAGTCATAGCTGTTACACTAGTATGTATTGTTTCTGCTATAGAAACAGTTGGTGATACATCAGCAACTACTAAAGCTGGTGCTGGTAGAGAAGCAACCGATGAAGAGATAACTGGTGCAACTTATGCTGACGGCCTAGGTAGCGCGATAGCTGGATTATTTGGTGGTCTTCCAAATACATCTTTTAGTCAAAATGTCGGAATAGTAGGTATGACCGGAGTTATGTCACGACATGTCGTTACAATAGGTGCTATTGTATTGGTTGTTTGTGGATTGATACCAAAAATAGGTGCGATCATTGCCTCTATGCCTTTACCTGTTTTAGGTGGTGGAGTTATAGTAATGTTTGGCATGGTTGCCGCAGCTGGGTTAAATGTTTTAAGTGACGTTAGTCTGAACAGAAGAAACATGGTAATTATTGCTGTTTCCTTAGCAATAGGTCTTGGTTTAAATTTAGTCCCTTCAGCAGTTCAGTATTTACCAGGAGTTGTAAAGGTTTTGGCAACCTCAGCTGTTGCTCCAACAGCTTTAGTGGCGGTCATACTCAATTTAGTTCTTCCTGAAGAAGATTAATACTTAATTAAAAGGCCAGTCATTATTATGACTGGCCTTTTAAAGTACACCCTTTAAATATTAATCCAAACCACCAGTGTACAAACTAGTGTACAAAACTCATGCTTGACTATGAACTTTGCTACTATTTGTGCCATATTTTATTGAGATAACCAGTAAGCCCCAGTTCTTAGTCCAGGGTCCGTTGTACCGCTGGGTGTGCCAAAACTAGGCACTTGTCATAAACTTCGGACTTGCTAACCTATTGATATTACAAGTTTTGTACTTGGATCGTGGATCTTGGTTGAAGTGGTGCCCCCACACTGTGGTAGATACCTTTCAGAGGAGATACTTTAAAACTAATATTTTTTGGTAGACGTTTTATTAAATTACATCATTTTTTGTAAACAAATTCAAAGAGTTTTAAACGTTGAATTTTTCCTGAGGGGCCTTTTGGTAAGCTTTCTTTGAAATGAATTCTATCTGGAGATTTGAAACTTCCTAATTTATACTGACAAAATTCTAAAATTTGCGACTCTGTAGGCTTTCTTCGGGATTTTAAAATTACACATGCCTCAACCCTTTCGCCATAACTTTGGCAGGGCACTGAAAAAGCTGCAGCCTCGAGTATATCTTCGTGTAGCAATAGGATTTCATCTATTTCCCGAGGGGCTATGTTTTCGCCACCCTTTATTATTAGCTCTTTTATCCTACCAGTAACAAAAACAAAGCCATCTTCATCCATATACCCGAGGTCACCGGTCCGGAGCCACAGATCTGGAGTGATTGTTTTTGCTGTTTCTTCGGGTTGATTGAGGTAACCCTTCATGACATTTGGCCCGCGTACTAATATTTCGCCCACACTGTGTGCTCCTAAAGTTGTCAAATCAGGGTCAGAAATCCGGATTTCATTTCCAACCCCTTGACCGGCAGAGCCGATTTTACGAGTTTTAGGGGGCATAGGGTTTGATAAGATTTGTGCACCTGTTTCAGTTAGGCCCATAGTCTCAATAATTGGGATGCCAAATCTACTTTCAAAGCGTCTGTGAATTTCAGGTGCTAGCGGTGCTGATGCTGATCTAGCGAACCGAAGACGCTTAAGATCAATTTTTATGTTTTTCTCATCATTTATAAAATAGGAAAAATGAGTTGGAACAGCGCTAAACCAACTGCACTCAAATTTATAGACCTCTGCCCAGAAACTACTTAAGGAAAATTTGTATGGCATTACAAGACCACTAGCGGAAACGATTGTTCCCATAACTGTTACACAAAGTCCATTGATATGATAAATGGGAAGGATACACATAGCTCTATCATGGTGACTTATGCCATGAGCATTAACTACGTTCTGCCCAGAAGAAATTAGGTTTAAGTGACTTAAAATAACACCTTTAGGCTTTCCTGTAGTCCCTGATGTATACATCAGCAAGCCAGGATCAGACTCTTGAATGTTATTGAGATGTGGGGTTTCCACTTTTCTACCAGCTAAGTTTAAAAATAAGGGTCCTCTTTCTGGATCTAAGTGCAAAATTTTGATAGGAGTATCCGAGATCTTTAGAGCTTCCCCTATTAAGTTCTTGGATGTTTCGGATAGTATTATAAGTTTTAATTTTGAGTGCATTATAACGTACTCAATTGCCTTATGGCCTGAAACTAAATTTAGTGGTGTTGCAAGAAACCCACCATAAGTAATTCCTAGAAAGGCTAAGCAACACCCAACTGAGTTGTGTGCAGCAATACCAACAGGATCACCTTTCTTCAAACCTAAGAGGGTTAAGTTCTCTGCAATGTTTTGTGCAATTAAGAAAGCACTTTTCCAAGTAATCTCTTTTCCCGTAGCAGGTGAAAAGAGCCAAGTTTTATCAGGGTAGTTCTTTGAATTCTTTTCAACAAGATCTCGAACAGAAAGAGTCATTTGCCGTGTGCAGCCCAGTAATCTGAAAATATATCTTCTAAACTTGGGCGGTTCTCGGGTATTTCTCTTACTATGTTAACTTTATTTATAAAATGCTCCCAATTTAGGTTTTCATCAATTGAATTTCCCCCCCAACTTCCACAACCCATCGACAAAGAAAAAGGGCTCCCGTTATTGAAGAAACCTCCCGTTGCAAAACAGTGTGCTTGGTTTACTATGATACGACAAGATTTCGCCTGCTTGGCCAGCATGTGAGCTCGCTTGTCATCAGTGCTATGTAAACCTAAGGAATGCCCAATACCTTGATAGTCTTGAATTTCAACTGCCTTCTTGACAGCTCCATCAAAGTTTTTCGTTTTAAAAATTGTTAAAAATCGAGACATTTTTTCACCTGATAGTGGATGCTTTGGTCCTATACCTTCTTGAGGTATAATCAGAAAACTTGTCTCTTTTGGAGCTATATATGTAAGTTTAAGCACTTTAAGAATTTTAGAAATATCCTGAGCTAAAATTTTTGTAGTCATTTTACCATTTTCCCAATGAATGGACTCAAGTGCGTTGGCTTGTGATTGATTAAGAACCATTCCCCCCTCTTTAACCAGAGAAACAATGAGTTGCTCATAAATTTCTTCTACAGCAATAATTGAATTTTCAGAAGAACAGGATGTAGAGTTATCAAATGTTTTTGACATAGCAATTTTTTGTGCAGTCGTAGTTAAATCAGCTGTTTCATCAACAATAGTTACGACGTTTCCAACCCCAACACCAATTGCTGGTGTACCAGAAGAGTAGCCTGCATGAACGTTACTTTTGGACCCAGTTACAACTACTAAATCTGCTAATTTCATCAGGCGTTCTGTTTTTAGGTGTGAAGCGGGAGGTGGAATCATTTGAATAAGATTGGGTGGTAGATCAAATTTTTTTAATTCAAGTTCAATGTAATGTAGTAATCTTTCTAAAGGTTTAGTTCCCTTAGGAGAGGGGGCTAGAATAATAGAATTACCGGTTTTTAGTGCATTGATAATATTGTTTGTTGGTGTGGCAATCGGATTTGTGGAAGGTACTACAGCTGCTATTACACCTTTTGGACGAAAATAAGTCGACAACCCTTTTGCTCCATTGTTGGAGATGTGACCAAAAGCTATTACTCCCTTTAGGTCTCGCATCAGGCCAAGAGTCTTGTTGTGGTTCTTTTTTATCTTATCTTTAGTGTTACCTAGGCCTGTCTCACTAACCGCAAGCTCTGATAATTCGTTATTCCGTTCAGATTTCATAAGTGCCCATGCAATCGCTTGGCAAGCAGAGTCAAAGACTTCTTGTGACCCATATTTCTCATAAGCCTGTTGAGCAATTCGAGATTTAATTACTATATCATCAATCATGAGAAGATCCTTTTTTATCTGGGCTTTTCTCAACGTTTTCAAAATTAAAATTATGCTTTAGAATTAAGCGAGGTAGAAATAGCTTTATAAATACCGGAAAATAAAGTTAATGATCCAGCGATTATGAGAATGAGACAAACAGGTCGAGACAAATAGGTTAGGAGGTCATAGTGAACCATTTGCATTCCTTGCGCAAAGTTTTGCTCTCCAATTTTACCAAGGATAATTCCAAGAACTATTCCGGGTATTGAGTACCCTGATCGACGGAGTAAAAAGCCTATAATTCCAGCCCCAAACATGACCATTACATCCAGAACTAAGCCGCGTCCTATGTAAGAACCTATACTCGCCAACAAGAGAATGAGTGGGGCCAAGAATTGAAATGGAATTTTTAATAAATGTAAAATTGTTTTGGTTTCAAGAAGACCAATAAAAAGAATGCATAAATTAGCATAGAACATCGCAGCAAAAACAACCCAAATAAGATCGGGGGAATTGTAAAAGACTAAAGGACCTGGTTCAAGGTCATGCATTTGAAATACTGCAACCATCATGGCTGTCAAGGCTCCACCTGGTAAACCTAGAGCCAGCAATGGGATCATTGCGGCTCCTGTTGCAGCATTGTTAGCAGTTTCAGATGAAATAACCCCCTCAATATTCCCTTTGCCAAAGCTTGTTTTATCTTTTGACCACCTTACTGCTTCCCCATAACCCATGAACGCTGCTAGTGTTGCACCGATACCTGGTAGGATTCCACAGAAAAAGCCGACCAAAATAGATCTAATAACAGCTATTTTGTGAAACCAAATTTCGACGAAAGTTGGAAAAGAAAGCCCAACTTTGGGGGCGGTAAATTTCCCCATTGCTTTTTTTTCAGCTTGAATGAAAATTTCAGACACAGCAAAAAAACCTAGTATAGAAGGTACAAATGCAATACCTGCGGCCAAATCTGCAAAACCAAAATTATATCTATTTATCCCACCTACTGGATCTTGTCCTATGGTTGCGATTAAAAGACCTAAAAGCACGGACATCCAACCTTTCCACATTGTTTTTCCGCCAACTGAGGAAGCCACAGCTAGTCCAAAGAAAACAAGTGCGAAAATTTCTGGTGGCCCAATATTCCTAATAGCCCATTTGGCTAATGGTTCAGTTGCGGCCATCATTACTATTGCTGATGCCACACCGCCGATTGCTGAGCAAAGTACCGCTGCACCGACAGCTTTGCCAGCCTTTCCCTGTTGGGTCATCGGGTATCCATCAAAAGCTGTTGGAGCATTCTCAGGAGCTCCAGGTATATTAAATAAGATGGCTGTAATCGCACCCCCATAAGTGCCGGTACAATAAATTACGGCGAAAAGCATAACACCCTGGCTAGCGGTTAATTGAGCTGTAAAAGGAAGAAGGATAGCACAAAGAGTTAGCATACTCACACCTGGCATCGCCCCGAAAAGCATTCCACCAAGCACACCGAAAACAAAAACTCCAATTGTAAATGGATCACCAAATAAAGTTGCAGAGCCGGCTAAGAAATGTTCAATCATTGCGCAAGCCCTACCAGATACTTAATTGTTTTAACTGGGTGTTAAGTTTTAAAAGAAACGCGCTATAATCATAAAACGGAGACATATTACCCTGAGGTAATGGGGCATTAAGAACTACCACAAATAACAAAAGTAATATTAAGTATAGCAGAAGTGTTACTCCAAGTATGAACTTTAGACGTCTTTCGCCAAATATAACAATTATATAACTTATAAAAAAAGGTGTCAAAAAATAAAACCCAACAGGTTTTAGGAGTATGGCATAAATCAAGGGTCCAATTAATATAGCGAGCAATTTGGAGTAATCCCTTAGGGAATTATATGTCATTTCCTCGTCTGTTTCTAATTGACCAACCCTTCCGGCGTCTCCGATTGAACCATTCCTGTAAAGATGAAATAAATTGCCTAATGTTACCAGCCCTAGAAGAACTAGGATTGTTCTTGGCCATCCCGTAGCCCCAAATTTATAAATCTCAATTTCTCGATTGAACTCAAACGAAAAACCAAAGAATATGATCACAATTAGGCCCCATACTACCGTCTCAATTATATGTGATTTTGTTAGGCGTCCCATTGATTATCCCTAAGTCTCGTTTGTATTAAAGAGTAAAATTATAATTCAAATAACCTTGCCCTGTCTATATGACAGGACAAAGTAAACTGACCAAATTAGTGACTTAAATATTTATTACTTAAGCTCTAGGCCCATTTCTTTATAAACAGCTCTGTACTGCTCAACTGTTGAGTTTATGAGGGCAATAGATCCCTCAGTATCTCTATAACTGTCAATCACAGACATAAACTTAGAGTCGTTGAATTTTTGATAACTATCTTGGCAATATCCTTTTTGAAATGCCCATTTTAACCACGCAACTCTGTCAGCAGGTGCATTTTTATGAACAAAAAACCCTCTAAATCGAAGAAGTGGTTCAAAAGTCATCCCCACATCCTTATGAGTTGGAACGTCAGAAAATACGCTAGGGCGCTCATTGAAGATTGTTAAGATTGGTTTGAAATCTCCAGAGTCCAGAAAATTACGTACATCGCCAGGTTGTTCAAAAAGAGCGTCAACCTGTCCACCTAGTAAAGCTCCATATCGAGGGGCACCTTTATCAAAGGAAATTTGCTGAATTTTTATACCAGCTGCTTCCGTTACAAATTTCATAGTCACCCGCTCCATGGAGCCTTCCTTTGAAACGTTTGCAATGGTAGCTTTTCCATTTTGTGCGCTGACCCAATCTGAAAATGAGGCCCAATCTGAAAATCGAGTTTCATTTGTTCTGATATATATTTGTGAGAAAGTTACTTGAGACGTCACCAGTGGTATTAGATCTGATGCCGGATTCGGTTGGCCTGAATCTAAGGCATGCGCTGAAGAAGCATCATCAATATGCTCCAAAACGTTATATCCATCTGCAGGCATTGCCATGTAAGCTGCCATTCCAAGAGTGCCAGAACCTCCAGGTTTATGATCTCTGTTTATACTTACACCAGTAAGGCTAGTGACTGCTTCTGCCATTCCTGCGGCAACTTGGCCAGAACCTCCAGCTGGTCCATATGGAACAATCATTGTCAGAGCCCGCTCAGGAAAACCCCCTGGCTTAGCCATTGTTGCTTCACTTACAGAACATACAAATGCATTGGCTGTTCCGACTCCCAATATTAATGTTGCAGCTGTAACTGAGAACTTAAATATTTTTCTAAAATTCATAATTATCTCCCTTTTGTTTACTTTTAACAAACTTTTTTAATGGTAGGCCAGAGCAAAACACAACTTTGATAAAACTCAAAACTATTTTTTAAATAACGTGAATTTAATCATAATATATCCCAAATAACTATTAATCCATGCTGGTATCTCTGAAATCCTATCCACGAAAGTAAGCACGGGCCTTTAGTACTGGTGTCGTAGATTCGTTGGGCGCATAGATTTAGGCTGTGCCAGAAATCTGACGTGTGTTCACATTTGCGGCCTGCTCGCCTCAAGCAAGTTTTATCTGACAGGATCTTACTATGTTCATTTTTCAAACCTTTCGCATATTGGTTTCGACATCATCAATCAAAAGATATTATGTGGGCCCATTTGGTTGTATCTGGATTAATACCGAGTCCAGGACCAGTAGGAACCTTGATCTGAGCGCCAGCTGTAATTGGATTTTCTTCGTCATAGTTCCCATCTGTATAGTCATCTGATATCCAAACACCCTCCAAAAGTTTTGGCGCTATTGTCGCTCCCATATGAACACATGCGGCAGCAATGATATCTCCACCCCAGCTATCTTCGCAAGTCATTGGTCGTTTAAAATCTCGACAAATATCACGAATAGCAATCATATTTGATAGCCCACCGATACGTGTGATCTTCATGCCAAATCCGTCTGCCACGTCATCATGGATGCTCCGACATATCATATCAATACCAGTAGCACTCTCATCCACAAAGATTGGATGATTTATCTTACCCTTCAGAGATTTGATTTCCTCATAAGAGTTGCATGGCTGTTCAAAAATAAAATTTAGATCCCGACAACTGTTTGATAGAAAAATTGCATCACATACTGACAAGCTACGGTTTGCGTCAAGAACGATTTTGATACCGGGTGCACGAGCCTCAAATGCTTTGTGAGCAACCGCGATGTCTTCCTCTATGTCTCGACCACCGACTTTTATTTGTAGTCGGCGATAGCCTTGTGCCTGTTTTTCGATAACTATGTTTGCTACGTTCTCAGGCGTGTCTGTGCTGATTGCGTAATAACCGGGAACGTGATCGACTATTGCCCCACCAAGTAGATCTGATAGGCTTAAATTAAAAATTTTTCCTTTTAGGTCCCAAAGTGCGATATCAATTGCAGCCTTGGCGTATGCATGGCCGGAAAGTGCTAAATCCATTTTGGAAAGTATGACTTGGGTTTGGACTGGGTTCATCCCAATTAGTTGAGGAGCAATAGTTTTTAAAGCCGCGCGGGCACCTTCTGGATGTGATGGTAGATATGTATTGCCTAGTGGGCAAACTTCACCAAAACCGCTGACCCCACTTTCACATACGATTTTCACAAGGGTCGTGTCTAACTTGGTCAGAGTAGAAAGAGAAAACCGATATGAAGGTCCCAAGATTGACATATCATACTGGTATATATGAATTTCCTTAATTTTATCCATCCTTGATGTCCTTATACTCACACAATAGTTTTCACCTATGTTTGGTTCACAGTTTATCTAACTGGGTTCATAAATTCTAGTTAGACATTATTGGTTTTTCAGTTCAATGTAAGTGCTTAAATATTATGCTCCTGCTGAGTCTTGAATTAAGGTACTTTAATATGATTCCAAAAACTATGCATGCAGTACAATTAACGGGTCACGGAGGTCTAGATATGCTGTCATATCGAACGGATGTGCCTGTGCCTGTACCAGCATTTGACGAGGTTCTAATCCGTGTGACGGCCGCTGGTGTTAACAATACAGATATCAATACTCGCATAGGCTGGTATTCTAAATCTGTAACAGCAGATACAAATTTAGGTGGTTCTAGCGGCATTATTGATTTAAATGGAGATGATGCCAGCTGGGCGGGCGTGCCCTTGGTCTTTCCACGTATCCAAGGAGCAGATGTGTCTGGACATATCGTTGCTGTTGGCAAGAATGTTGACCCAACTCGAATTGGAGAGCGGATCTTGGCACGCACTATGATGCAGGATCCCAAAAACTCAGTCCCCTTTTATTGCTGGACTATGGGATCTGAATGCGATGGTGGCTTTGCACAATATTGCAAAACAAAATCTAGTGAGGCATTCGCTATAAATAGCGCCTGGAGTGATATTGAATTGGCTTCAATCCCATGTGCGTACTCAACAGCTGAAAACATGCTGAATCGAGTTGACCTAGGTGCCGAACGTGTGCTTATCACAGGCGCATCTGGCGGGGTAGGCTTAGCAGCGGTGCAACTAGCCAAACGCCGAGGTTGTCAGGTAATTGCTCAAGTCGCGGCTAGTAAAGCGAATGCTGTAATGGCTGCGGGCGCGAGCCGTATTATTCATAGAAATGACAACCCTGCTGAAATTCTTGGGATCGACGCTGTCGATGTTGTAGTTGATCTGGTGGCTGGTCCATCATGGCCGAACCTTCTTGATATAATAGCACGTGGGGGACGTTATGTGACTGCAGGCGCGATAGCAGGACCTATTGTTGAGTTGGACGTGCGAACGCTGTATCTTAAAGACCTGACGCTATTGGGGGCAACCTATCAGGATAAAGCCTGCTTTCAGAATCTTATCAGCTATATTGAGAATAACGAAATTAAACCCATTGTCGCAGCAAGCCTTCCACTAAAAGATATTAAGAAAGCACAGAAGATGTTCCTTGGTAAAAACTTTGTTGGAAAAATTGTTTTGACGATACCATAACAGTATCTTGAATTGTCAAAAAAAAGTGATCATTAACCTCCAGCACTCAAATTTATAAGCTCACTAAGTTCACTTCACATATTTCTTAATATTTCACATTATCTATAGCCCGTTAGCACTTTAAATAATGAAATGAAAAATAACAAAATATAGGGGCCGATGAATAAACATCAGCCACTATAATGTTAAAGCTCTACTTGATAAAGGCGAAGTTTACTTCATGAATGATTGAGTGGAATACTCACTTTTATCTAACTTTTCAACTACCCCTACTTTTCTAACATAATCGACAAAACTTTGAGCATAATCAAGATAAGTATCTGTAACTCTACCTGCTTTAGAAATTGTACCAAAAGTCAGGTAACCATCTTT
>ENA-OWPI01001559-OWPI01001559.1-marine-metagenome-genome-assembly--contig:-NODE-1559-length-25003-cov-6.890556_pt1 | contig 25003 bp, 19 predicted proteins | sample MGYA00238138_ERZ651775 | MGnify/ENA primary metagenome ERZ651775 (study PRJEB26906, sample SAMN06265043) | marine metagenome | isolation source: Helgoland LTER site | place: Germany:Helgoland, sampling...
ATAGTGCAGGATATTCCGACATCCGTACTAACGGCCATGTTGTCCGTTGCCGTGCCAGCAAAAATAGCAGTGCTAAAACCAGCGGAGCCAACTAACATAGCCGATACGATCGCAAGTTTAAGTTTGTTTTGATTAAGTTTAGTTTTCATGTTTTTTTCCTTTTATTAAAAAATGTAATTTCACGCTAAAGATAGTGAGTTGGTTCCTTATCGCATTGATCTTAGACGGCTCGCACAAGTACATAGCGGTCTAAGCACAAGTGCATAATATCCACGCATTTTTAGGAAGTCAACAGATTTGTGTATTCAATAAATTTGTCGGTACATCAAATTTAAGTAAATATTAAATTTGATTGTTAGTTAACTTTGTTTGTTAATTAAATCTGTACGTTATAAGCTATAGGAAATAACCAGTGAAAAATACGTAAAAAGCAAAACAACAGAGAGGTTGAAAAAGTTAAATGGTGATCTGGAAGCTGATGCCGGAACTTATGACAACTCATTTTCAGATAGATTTTCATTACAGTACTTGGAGTAAGCGAGCTATAACTCAAACCCCAGATATTGGATTGATTTACGCCTTTAAAACAATGAGTTGATGGGCTGATTTTGCATATTTCTATTCAACATTACATATTCTCGCGTATTAAACTTAGGGTTCTGATTTGAGTTCTTTAATGCGAAATTTTCAAACTTATTCCAATGACGTCTCAAGTATTAGCTTGCAAAGCCGTCTGTTGTATAGCTCGGGTATTGTTAGTCACGCCCTCAAAGAGGCGGCAATTGGTGTATTCGTCCTGTTTTACTACAAGCAGGTACTGGGACTGTCGGGGACCCTGACCGGTCTTGCTATCGGCATCTCAATTATCTGGGATGGTGTCAGCGACCCTCTGATTGGCGCCTGGTCGGACCGTTTGCGCTCGCGCATTGGGCGCCGTCACCCTTTAATGATCGCTGCTGTTATTCCAATGGCTGCGGGTTTTATCATGCTGTACGGCCCACCCGACAATATGCTGAGCGATCAAGTTGACTTGTTTGCCTGGCTACTCATCAGCTTGCTGCTAGTACGCACAGCCCTGACCTTTTTTATGGTGCCCTATTTAGCTCTGGGTGCAGAGATTACCGACGACTATCATGAGCGCACACAGCTAGCTGGGATGCGAACTAATTTCGCCTGGATGATCGGTACTCTTACCGCGGCCACCGGCCTGATGTTTGTGTTCAACGAAGAGAGCGGTGTAGACGGACGCTTCCTCATCGACAATTACCATTTTTTTGGCTGGGTTAATGGTCTGCTTGTGATTCTATTTAGCGTGATCTGTATCGCAGGTACCTGGCGATACATCCCTAAACTTGCCAGCGGCACGACACACGCTAGCAGTAATATGCTACGCGATATATTTATCACGTTTCGCAACAAGAACTTTTGTTACATCGTAATTTTGGATATGGCCGTGGGCGGTATTGGCAGCATTACCGCCACATTGCTAATGGTGACGTACACCTATTTCTGGCAGTTGGATGCGACCCAAACTTCCTTACTGTTTGCCGGTCCTATTATTCTCGCGGTACTGATGTCGGCCGTGTTTTCCAAGCCTCTGAATCGGCTGTTTGAAAAGCAACAGATACTGCGCCTCACCTGCGCCCTGACCAGCATTAATCTGGTTTGGCTGACGCCATTGAAATTGTTTGACCTACTGCCAGATAACAGCACGGTGGTTTTCGCCTTGATCTACGTCAACTGGGCAATTCATATGACCATGACTATTGTGCGCGTGATTACCGTTCACTCACTGCTGGCCGATATCGTGGATGAGCAGGAGTTGGCCACTGGCAAGCGTCAGGAGGGTGTCGTTTTTGCTGTGGCTTTCTTTTCCTCCAAATTCATGGGCGCTTTTGGTTACGTGATAGTCGGCCCGTTTCTAGACCTTATAGGTCTGCAGGCCGGAGCACAACCAGGTGAAGTGTCTAGCACGGTAATGTGGGGTCTCGGCCTACTTATGGGCCCGGGACTAGCAATTATCATGCTGCTACCGATATGGATGTCATTCAAGCTGAAGATGAGTCACGCCAGTCATTTGGAAGTGCGTCAGGCCCTGTCAGAGTCAGAATGGGCAGCCGAGAGCAACGACAGCACCCCCGTCAGCAAAAGAAAGTCGCGCTGGGTGTAAAACTTGGTCTATCGATGCCAGTCAGAAAAGATGCCACTGAGACTTTGCCAGCAGCAGTATTTTAGTGTCTCAGTGCTGGAATGACCGAACGAAATCTACGAGGAAGGTGATACGAGCATAATGTTCCGCACAAATTGGCGGAGCTTTCAGGCATGTGTTGCCTAATGTTACCCTTTAGTTTGATCTGACTGACTTGGCAGTGCCTCGGCACAAGCTAGTGGCTAATAACTGACGTGATAGAGGAATAAACTACAGGCTGTTGAGTCTATTAATTTCTTCATTTAACAAAACGTGAAGCTCGGGGTTGGCATCGGCCGCGTACACCAAAAGTATGCTCTTCATGACCTGGTGACGAAATTGACGTAAATCAATGTAGCCGAGAACCCAGTCAATTCGAGCAAGCCGATGGCTATTGTGAGCCTTGTTTCGAATTATTGTGGGTTCGATATTTCCTAACAAAAAACCTCTTTTGTACCACTCCTTATTCGGTGCTGCCAGCTGCTGTGCTCGCCGGAATAGTCCATCTGGAATTCTAGGGTCAAACAATCCTAGATACTCTGCCGACTTAAATGCGGCGCGATAAAAATCTATATCTTTCTCGTAGATGTCAGCCACGTTATTGACGAAGAACATTGTATTTTCAATGAGATCGATAGGCGGATCGAGGGTAGTGACCTGCATTTCTTCAATTAAAGTCGAGACCAGCTCTCTAATAATGTCACTTTTTTTTCCGAATAGGTTGTGAATCGTTGGTGTAGTAACCCCAGCCTCTTTGGCAAGTTCACTTATGGTAAAGTCTTCTATACCTTTTTCAGCAATCATACGCTTTGCGACATCAAAAATACGTTCACGACGCAATTTTTTATTTGCCTGGCGCGTTTTATCTCCTAATGCTGTTGTGGGCTTTTTCATACTGGACAGCTTAGCACATGAGAGATGATCAACATAACACTTTTTGTTCTTAATTAAATCTGCAAAAAAAGCCACTCAGACTGTTTAAAGAAATTACCCGCGCCTTACAAAGGACTTTTGTCAGAGCTCGTATTCGCATCAGTAAGTAATGGTGACAGTGAGCTGGTCGTTATAAACCCCGGGGGCCGCTAATTGCGAGGCCGTAACGCTGCCATAAGCAGTCAAGGTTTGAGGGTCGCCAGTTCCCGTGAGCGCCACACCTGTGGGAGAGGTATTTCCCCATACCGTGCTGCGACCTACATCTGAATAAACTTGGTATGCTAGATAATTTCCCTCTCCAGCTGTCATTCGACGAGCTGGCGCATCAGCCGAATCGGATCCCGCAGAGGCACCAGCATTTATGGTAATAATAGCCGCTGCGCCGGAGGTGCAGGTCGACACTATCGCGGCCATGGCTTCAAGAGCCGTGGAAGCATTTGCGACAACACCGTCATAGGTTCCGAATGTCATTGGGCTGGAGTCCATGGAGCAGGAAGGTGCAACCGATGCGCTAACGCTCATGGTTGAAGTATCTGAACCAGCATAAGTATGAACGCTAGGATAAGCGGAGCAAAGTGCAATGGCCCATAAGATTGTGGATTTGAGCGTACTTTGGTTGGATTTCGTATTCATCGATCCTTCATTTGTCAGAAAAGAGATCTCGAGACCTTTCACAAAAAGCGATTAATGACTATTCACCCGATTAATCTCTGAGATAATCCTTTTATGGCACTCAGGAGATGCATCTGCAGCATAAATCATAAGCATGCTTTCTAACACTTGATCGCGATATTCATTCAAATTGATATAACCAATAACCCAGTCCTGTCTTCCGGAGCGATGACAGTCGTATAGCTCTCTTGTGAGAACTGTAGTATCAATATTACCTAAGAGAAACCCATGTTTTAATGCACCTTTGCAGCATAGTTCTGCGAGGTTGATTGATTGCCGGTAAAACGAATCTACAGATTCACGATCTTCAAACATTCCTGCTTTTTCACAAGCCATATACGCTGAGCGATAAAAGTCTTCTTTGCCTTCATACATTTCTATAATGCTATCGACATAAAAAACTGCACTCTCAATGGGATCATCAAAAACTGGTTTAGACATGATGTTTTGTAAAGCTAATATTAATTCTTCAATTAGTTCTTGAGCAATATCATCTTTTTTACCAAATAAGTTATGAATCGTTGGCGTAGAAACCCCAGCCTCTTCGGCAAGTTCACTGATAGTAAATTCTTCTAAACCTTTTGCAGCTATTTGGCGCTTAGCTATAGTGAATATGCGTTCGCGACGCAATTTTTTATTTGCTTGGCGAGTAGCGTCTCCAAGTGCTCTTACTGGCTTTTTCATCTTCGAATCCTAACACATAAAAGTTAGTCAAACTAACACATTTTACTATTGATAAAATATAGGTACTGGACCCATCAGTCCTTACTTCTCACTTCCTAGCCTAAAAGAAAAATTTTCTTCAAACTTGACTTGAGAAAAGCGCGCAGTATGACTAGGTTACTTTGTCGGATTGTAGAATATCTAAATACGTTGGGCATCTCCGTTCTAGTATTGTCTATTGTTAAGCCGATCTTCCTGAGACTTGCTTGGTTTTTGAAGAGTGTTGTTTAAAAAAGGGGCCCAGGGGCTGCTTTTAATTGCTCAACAAGCTATTAGCCAGGGTGACCTAAATATCTTTCTTTCGGAACAAAATAAACAATTGCTGCACCCAAAATAATTTTCACGATCGCACCTTGCCAAAATGGCCAAAACCCATACTCTAGTGCTTTATCAAGCCCATATAGATAGGTCAGTTGAGCAATGCCACAGGCTAAAATCAGTGCAGTACCAATTGTCATGGCGGTTAAACACTCTGCAAAGCTGTCCCCAAAACCGTTCTCTTGTAGTGCGCCACAAACATAACCACCAACTAAAAAACCATACAAAAAGCCGCCACTGCCGCCCATCAATGTATCTATTCCAGATGCACCTTTGGCAAACACAGGCAAGCCAACTAAGCCTGTAATCAGATAAATGGCGATGACCAGTAGCCCTCGTTTACGTCCCAGCACAAACCCTACAACCAGTACGGCAAGGCTTTGTCCGGTGATGGGAATTCCGCCGTCTTTCCATGGCAAGTCAATGCTAACCATCGCGCCCAGACAAATAAGTAGTAGGCCTAAGCCAACCATTAAAATATCTTTATTGATATGCATTAAAGCAAGCCTTTTTTGATGTTACTTATCAACGAGTGGCGAGTGTTTTTTGTTTGATGTTGGCCAGATACTTTGACCCCAAGGCAAAAACAATTAACCCTGCAAGTACGATGGCTGAAGCTGTTGCTATGGGCGTATTAATCATGGCGTGTGTGGTTTGAGTTTGAGCAAGAAAGTCGATGTTCCATTGGGCAGCAAGGTAATTGGTCAAATAGCCAAAGGCAAAGCCAACCCCAATAACACTACCGAGGTAGGCCGCGAGGGCGCGATTACCCAGCTCATTTCTCACCAAGCCGATTGTGGCTATATTGGTCGCGGGGCCTACCAACATAAATACTAGTGTAGCTCCAGGAGATACGCCTGAGAATAGCAGTCCGGCGGCAATGGGAGTGGAGGCTAGAGCGCAGATGTACATGGGGACACCAATTAGCGCCATGACTACAAAGGCCATAAAGCCATCACCCCACTGGGTTAAAAACTCGGTGGGCACATAAGTCTTCACCATGGCAGCAATTCCAAGACCGATCATCAGCCACAGACTGATATCCCTAATAAGATCTACAAAGGTGAATTTCATGCTATCTCTGAGCCGATTACCAATGCTATCAGCAGCGCTGTTCTCTTCACTTACTTTACTACAACAGCTCTCTGCGGATGCAGGTTCAGGTGCAGGTTCAGCAGTTTTGCTGGCGCAGCAGGACTGAACGGTTTTTGAACTCTGCGGAGCATGATCGTTTTTATCAGGGCCTACTAGCAATCCTGCAGTTATAGCGGTAGAAATGGCCGCAATTGGTCTAATTATAGCCATAAAGGGCCCCATCATCGCGTAGGATACCGTAACCGAGTCTACACCAGTCTCTGGTGTAGATATTAAAAAAGACGTTGTGGCAGCCTTAGAGGCGCCGCTGCGTCTCAAGCCGAGTGCTGCAGGAATGACACCACAGGAGCACAAGGGCAGGGGTGCACCCAAGAGGGCGGCTTTAATGGTGGCCAAAAGCCCCGGCTCTCCTAAATGTTTGGCCAATACTTGGCTAGGCACAAATGCCTTCATAAGGCCAGCCACACTAAAGCCCATTAGTAGCCAAGGAGCTGACTCAATAAATAGACCGATAAAATGTTGAGTAAAAGACATGAGCTTATATCACCTTGCTTGTTCGTTTAGTGCACCTAATATGGTGCATTGGGTTGCGGGTTCATCACCACCGCAACAGGCATCACTCAAAGTTTGTAATGAGTGTTTTATTTTTTCTATTTCTAAAAGACGTTGATTAACGATAGTAATCTTGTTGTCGACAAACTCTTTTACATCTTGGCAAGACTTTTTGTCTTTTGTGACCTCAAGCTCTAAGAGTTGATGAATTTCATTAAGAGTAAAGCCGACTTCTTTGGCGCTCACAATAAAGCTTATGCGCTCAACGTCGATATTTGAATACAAACGATAGCCAGACTCTGTGCGTTGATTGGGTATGATCAGGCCGTGCTTTTCATAAAACCGTAGGGTGTCTCTCGAGACTCCCGCAAGAGAAGCTAATTCACCTATTTTTAACATTTTAAATTGCTCCATAGGTCTACTATAAACCTTGGAGTATAGTCTAGAGTCAAGCCTTATAACAAACGGCTCAACGACAGATGTTAGGCACTTTTGCGATTTAGAGTGTCTTTTGATGTAAATTGCAGAGCACTATCTGTACCGAGCGCCTGATTAAAGATTTTGCGGTCTCTTCTGAAGTCCTGAGTATTCACCCAAGGCTCTCGGTCCCCCTGCTTTGGAAAGAGGTGCATGACGCGCTGCATATAGCCGGCAGGGAAGTCGTCAATCCAGTGTCGTACTGGCATCTCCCTCAATTCGCTGGGCACTTCAGGCACCATGCTTGTTGTGTTTGTTTCATTCATATGGTTAAGAGCTTTGCATACCCACTCTGCAGTAAGGTCAGCTCGGAGGGTCCAGGAGGCATTAATATACCCAAAGGTTTGAACTAAATTGGGTACGCTAGACACCATTAAGCCCTTGTAGGTCCAGAGTTTTGCAAAGTCGACAGATGCACCATCCACTGATATTTCTGCTCCTCCCATCATGATTAACTGTAAGCCAGTGGCGGTAACGATGATGTCGGCATCTAGGTGCTCACCCGATTTCAATTGAATGCCGGTTTCAGTGAAGGTGTCGATATGATCAGTAACCACAGTGGCGCTGCCGTTATTTATAGAGTTGAACAGATCACTATCAGGCACAAGGCACAAGCGTTGATCCCAAGGGTTGTAACTGGGAGTAAAATGTTTATCGACATCATAGTCCGGACCAAGTTCTTTACGTACCATGTCCAGTAACGTCTTTTTAACCTTTTCTGGTCGTTTGCGTGTCTGTTTATAAAGCAGTTCTTGGAATCTTGTGTTGCGCAAACGGGTTAGAGCATAGGCCCAGCGATGGGGTAGCAGTTTACGCAATCCATTGGCAAACCAGTCTTCTGAGGGCCGTGAAACAATATACGTGGGAGAGCGTTGGAGCATTGTCACGCTAGCGGCTTTTTCTGCCATTGAGGGTACTAGGGTGACGGCGGTTGCGCCCGACCCTATAACCACTACTTTTTTGCCTTCGTAATTTAGGTCTTCTGGCCAAAATTGAGGATGCACTAGTGTACCTTTAAAAGTGTCGGTAGCTGGAAGGCCAGGATCATGGGCTTGATCATAACTATAATAGCCAGAACACATGTATAAGAAATTACAGGTAATTTCTATAGCTTCATCAGTGTTCGCCTTTGCGATGGATAGTGTCCATCGATGGGTTTCGCTGTCCCAGTTTGCGCTTGTTAATTTATGGTTAAACCGGATTTTATCTGCAAATTTATTTTCAGTTGCAGTTTTGCGCACGTAGTCAAGAATAGAAGGCCCGTCAGCTATAGCTTTGGCGCTTTCCCAAGGTTTGAAGCTGTAACCAAGAGTGTGCATATCGCTATCAGAGCGAATACCAGGATAGCGAAAAAGATCCCATGTGCCACCAATAGCCGAACGCCCCTCAAGAATAAGAAATTCATGGTTAGGGCATTTTTCGCGGAGGTGGTAGGCTGCTCCAATACCTGACAAGCCTGCTCCTACGATGACAACATCTGTATGCTCAACATTCATATCCAACTTGTCCTTTTTATTAATGCTCTTGGCGCTTTAGCGTTCCATTGTAAGTGACATCTGCTGTGGCTTTAGACTCTAGTAACCTCAAGTACAGATTCATTTACAATCTCTAATAGGATTCTTATACGGTCAAACCTCGAAAACCGGTGCACTAGAAATTAAGAGGTTTTTTATTCCTCAGCAATGTTAGCGGCATGGTAAATAGCGGAAATACCTTGTCATAATGCATAGGGAATAGTCGCTGTGAAAGATCCATCAGCTTGGCATCTGCGCCAACAAAGATTCGCTTTTTGTTTTTCAGTACACCATTGAGAATGATATTGGAGGCTCTACTTGGGTGCATGCCGTTATTGCGAAAGAAATCTGCCATTTCTTCTTGGGTGGAGCCTATTCCAATAAGCTTACCCATCATTTCTTGCATTGGATTAACCGTGTCTTCACGGGTGTTCATTCTTGCATTAGTGACAATATTGGTTCCAATGTGCCCAGGATGTACGCAATGAACCTGTACTTTACTCTCTTTTAGTTCTTTTGCTAAGCACTCGGTAAAGCCACGAACCGCAAACTTTGCGACGTGATAAACCGATTGGTTGGGTACGGTAATCATGCCAAAAATTGAGGAAATATTGATTAGTGCAGCCTCGGGTCGCTTTTGTAAGTGCGGTAAAAATGCTCGAGTACCATTGATAACTCCATGGAGGTTTATGTTCATTACCCAGTCCCAATCGGTTTCAGACATGTCTTCAAAACTCGAGTCAACGGTAACCCCCGCGTTGTTAAAAACCATATCCACATGGCCATGTTGTTCTATGACTTGCGCCGGTAGTGCATCAATGGCCGCTTTATCAGCCACGTCTAGCACATGACTAGAGACATTCACCGGATAGACTTTGACCATCTGTTCAGTCTCTGCCAATGTCGTCTGATTAATTTCACAGATTGCCACGTCGGCACCAGCTTTTGCTAACAGCACCGCAAGGTAGCGGCCCATGCCTGATCCAGCCCCGGTAATAACGGCGACTTTTTTGGAGAATGATTTCATAAGTGTTGACCCTAATAGAGGCTGCTAGTTGATTCTGACAATTTCTACTTTATGAGATGGCACTTATGGTGTCAATATATGTTCTTGTTCATCTGAAATTGCGTGATCTGATGTTAGTTTGATAAAGCAACTCGCTACAGTCGGTGAGTTCCTGTGCTATTACATGCACCACTGCACCATCTGTTTCAATGACCCCTTTAACCATTAGTAGTTGAGCTTTAAGAAGAGCTTGACGGCAACGTTCTTGAACGCTTTTCCAGATAACGATATTGCTGTTACCTGTTTCGTCTTCTAAGGTTAGAAAAACCACCCCTGATGCGGTTCCAGGGCGTTGTTTGCCAGTGACTATGCCGGCCATACGAACAAATCTTTGATGCCCCATTTCAGCCAAGTCTCGGTGGCGCTTACATCGCTGAAAAAAAGGAAACTGCTCTCGTAAAATACTCATAGGGTGACGGCCTAGACTTAGGCCATTATTATTGTAATCGGCATAGACATCGTCACTTTCAGTGGGTGCTTCAAGTGTTATATTTGATTCAGTGCCTATGTTGTTTAGAAGAGGCGTTTCGTTATTAAAAGCCAATGTTTGCCAATGCGCTTGCCGGCGGTGATCAGTTATCGATTGCAGTGCGCCTGCACGACTTAACAGGCTTAAATCAGCTTTAGACAGCCCTGTGCGAATAGCCAAATCATTGAGTGTTGTGAAAGGCTTTTTGGTTTTGATAATACGCAGAGCTGACCTTTTGGAGAAACCTTTTATGATTCTAAACCCTAATCTAATCATTGGTTTATCACTGTTTCTAATCTCATCGTCACTCTCAAGACTATGATCCCAAAAACTATGATTAACGTCGATAGGCCTAGTTTTTATATTATGACGCTGAGCATCTTGTATTAGCTGAGATGGTGAGTAAAAGCCCATGGGTTGACTGTTCATGATTGCACAGCAAAAAGCAGCTGGGTAGTGACACTTTAACCAAGCAGATACATAGGCAAGCAGGGCAAAGCTAGCAGAATGTGACTCGGGAAAACCATAGACACCAAAACCTTGAATTTGACGAAAGAGACGCTGGGCAAAATCTAGGCTATAACCTTGTTTTAACATACCGTCAGTGAGCTTTTGCTCGAATTTGGACAGCTGATTGTTACCGCCACCCTTGCTACTCCAGCTTGCCATGGCTCGACGTAATTGATCTGCTTCTCCACCAGAAAAGCCAGCGGCAACCATCGCGAGGCGAATAACCTGCTCTTGGAACACTGGAATACCCAAGGTCCGCTCTAATACAGCTTTAATCTCAGGACTAGGATAGTTGGCTACTTCAAGTCCCTGCCGGCGTTTTAGATAGGGATGAACCATGCCACCTTGAATAGGACCAGGCCTAACAATGGCAATTTCGATGACTAGATCGTAAAAACAGCGAGGCTTAAGGCGCGGCAGCATGGCCATTTGAGCACGAGACTCTATTTGAAATACGCCAACACTGTCAGCCTTGCAGAGCATGTCGTAGGTGGCGGTATCATCCTTAGGGATGCTTTGCATACTCAGTTGAACACCCTGTTGGTTTTGAATTAGGTCAAAGCAACGATGAATAGCGGTGAGCATACCCAATGCAAGAATATCTATTTTTAATAAACCCAGAGCCTCTATGTCGGTCTTATCCCATTGAATAACGGTTCGCTCAGGCATGCTGGCATTTTCGATAGGCACTAGTGTGCTGGTAGGACTGCGAGTGATGATAAATCCCCCTACATGCTGAGAGAGGTGGCGGGGGAAGCCCATGATTTCTTGAAGAAGTTGATAAAAATGGTCAATAAGACGTTTGTCTGTGCTACTGCTCCCAGATTCACTATTTTGCTCATTAAACTGTTTCTCTAAATCAGCACGGCGATCCCACCAAGATAAAGACTGACTCAGTTGTTCTATAAACAATGGGTCTAAGCCAAGAGCTTTGCCCACATCACGTACTGCACTTCGTGGTTTGTAGGTGATAACAGTGGCAGCTATAGCGGCACGCTCACGGCTATAGCGCTTGTAGATATATTGAATAACCTCTTCACGTCGCTCGTGTTCAAAGTCGACATCAATATCGGGAGGCTCGTTGCGCTCTTTTGAAATAAAACGCTCGAACAATAGTGAAATTTGATCAGGAGATACCTCGGTGATAAATAAACAGTAGCAAACCACGGAGTTGGCCGCTGAACCGCGCCCTTGGCAAAGAATATTACGACTGCGGGCAAAAGCGACAATGTCATGCACAGTTAAAAAATAGCTTTCATAACCAAGCTCAGCTATCACTTTTAACTCATAGTTAATTTGAGCAATAACGACTGCTGATGGCTGATCAGGCCAGCGCAGCTTAACACCTTCATCAACAAGGTATCGCAATTGTTCAGCAGGGGTTAAGTGGTCAGGTACAACCTCAGAGGGGTATTCATAGCGCAACTCTTCAAGTGAAAATTGACAGCGCTTAGCAATGACAATGGTTTCGGCTAGTAATGCAGGCGGATAAAGTTTTTTAAGGTAAGAAAGACTGCGTAGACGCCGTTCAGCATTGGCAAAGCGCCTTTTACCTAACTCCATAACAGAGCAATTGTGGTGTATGGCAGTGAGAGTATCCTGAAGATTTTGACGTTCCTTAACATGCATATGAACATCACCACAGGCAACCATTGGTATCTCCCACATAGCCGCTAGGTTACGAAAATAGTAATACTGAGTAGATTCATTACCATCGAGTAAGTGTTCAATACCTAGCCATAGTCGACCACTAAACCAAGTGCTGAGTTGTTGCCCAATAGCATTGTCAGTTTCAGAGTTACCACAGGGTATCCAAATGACTAGAGCATTGTTCAAATTACACTCTAGGTCTTGCCACTCTAGGCGGTATTCACCTTTTTTACTGCGTCTTCTAGCCAGTGTAATTAATCCTGATAATTCAGAGTAAGATTGACGGTTTGTTACTAAGGCTATGATTTTATGGCCATCAATTTGAAACTCACTACCAATAATCAATGGTAGCCCGCAATCTAGTGCAGCTACATGGGCTTTAACTACACCTGCTAAAGAGCACTCGTCGGTAATCGCAAGTGCTTGATAATCTAGTGATGACGCCGTATTAACCAATTCTTGCGGGTGAGATGCCCCGCGTAAAAAGGTAAAGTTACTCACGCAATGAAGTTCTGCATATTGCATAATCGCTATAACTCAATAACTGTATATATATACAGTATTAAAGAGTAATTTGATTTAACAGTAAAGCTAAAATTAAAGCTTTTAAAATGCACTAATACCGAAGATATATTTTGATTTGGGCTATTAAATAAACTTTTAAAAAGGGATAATTGCAGAAGACGCTAAAGGATTATTAAATGAAAAAATTATTTGTTATTTTAATGCTATGTTTATCTCAATCAGGTTGCTTAGCTGTGGCAGTTGTTGAAGGTGTTACTGATGTGGCTATAGCGGTTGTTACGGCACCTATCAAGGTGGGTACAGCAGTTGTTGATGCAGTGAGCGGAGAGGATGATGACGAGGATTCTGGAGATCTTGAATAGCAAAATTATTGTTTAAAGCTCGCATATAAAAAATGGCACCCTGAGGTGCCATTTTTGTTTTATATTACCTGCTTTTATTAACCTGCTGCAGCTAGTGCCTGCTCAATGTCTGCAATAATGTCATCGATGTGCTCGATGCCAACAGAGATACGAACCATTTCTCGGCTGGTGCCGGCAGCTAAAAGTTCTTCGTCATTTAACTGTCGATGTGTGGTACTAGCAGGGTGGCATGCTAGAGATTTGGCATCGCCAATATTAACTAGACGTTTAATGAGCTGGAGTGCGTCGATAAACTTAGCTCCGTTAGCTTCTCCGCCTTTAATACCAAAGCTTAAGATTCCTGATGGCTTGCCACTCACTACTTTCTTGGCCAATTCATGGTACTTATCATTCTCAAGGCCGGCGTAGTTAACCCATTCGACAGCATCGTGTGATGATAGGTATTGAGCAACAGCTAGAGCATTTTCAGTATGTCGCTCCATACGCAGTGCTAATGTTTCTAAGCCCTGCAGAATTAAGAATGAGTTAAAGGGTGAAATAGCTGCACCCATATTGCGTAAAGGAACTACGCGAGCACGACCAATAAAGGCAGCTTCTCCCAAAGCCTCAGCATACACAACACCATGATAGGAAGGATCTGGCTCATTGAAGGCAGCAAAGCGAGGATTATCTTTCCACGGGAATTTACCTGAATCAACGATAATTCCACCAACAGAGGTACCATGACCACCAATATATTTAGTCAGCGAGTGAACAACAATATCTGCTCCTTGCTCAAAAGGTCGGCAAAGAATCGGAGTAGCTACGGTGTTATCGACAATTACTGGAACGCCATGTTTATGAGCCATATCTGAAAGTGCTTGAATATCAACAATGTTACCTGCTGGATTACCAATCGACTCACAGAATAGAGCTTTTGTGTTGTCATCAATCAATGCTTCTAATGCGTCGATATCATCGCCAGAGGCCATGCGTACTTCAATACCTTGATTTGGCAGAGAGTGAGCAAAGAAGTTGTAGGTACCACCGTAAAGCTGGCTAACACTCACAATATTGTCTCCAGCACGGGCAACTGTCTGAATCGCAGCGGTGATCGCCGCCATGCCTGATGCCATAGCCAAAGCGCCGATGCCGCCTTCGAGTTGAGCGACACGCTGTTCCAGTACATCGTTGGTAGGATTCATGATGCGCGTGTAAATATTGCCAGGCTCGGCTAAATTAAATAGATCCGCGCCATGCTGTGTGTCGCGAAAGCTGTATGAGGTCGTCTGGTAAATAGGTACTGCAACTGCATTGGTTGCAGGATCATCATTAAATCCAGCATGAATTGCTTGAGTTTCGAATTTCATAAATTGATTTCCATATTTTCGTATTTAACTGGTAATTATAGATTACTGATAGGAACTGGTGGAGAGTCAACTTAGAATTATTTATTATAACGTTAAGTATAATTGTCAAACCTACTATTCTCTCGACTAGACATTGATAGGCGAATATGATTTTCTGGCATTTATTCCGAATAAAATGGCACCATTCGCCTTGTTCGTTTTCTCAGCTCTGTCTAGCATTATTGGGCAGGACTGGGGTGCAGCGGAAGGTTGTATTCATTAAAAAATATTAAGGGCACATTTATGTCATCGTCACAATCAGCAGAAATTGGTTTAGGTCACACTATTCTTCGTAGAGCCTCACTTACTCCTAACGCAAGAGCTCTCACTTTTGAGGGACAAACTTGGACCTGCGCCGAGCTGGGCGACAGAGTTCGTCGGTTGGCAACGATATTGCTCGATGGCGGAGTGTCTCGCGGAGATCGAATTGGTTATATAGGGCTTAATCACCCTGCCTTTTTGGAGCTTTTATATGCCTGTGGTTGTGTTGGTGCGGTCTTTGTACCATTAAATTTTCGATTAACTGGACCTGAGGTGCGGTTTATCGGCAATGATTCAGATATTACTGTCATGTTTGCTGATGACATGTTGCGGCCACTGATCGAGAGTGAAAAATCAAACCTTAACTGTTCTCGCTACCTAACTATTGAATCAGATGCAGAGGGTTGGGAGCCATTAGCGCCCTTAATGGAGAGTGCATCAATGCTCGCAGAGTGTGAGCATGTGGATGCTGATGAAGTTGCTTTTATCATGTATACCTCTGGAACTACTGGTCTTCCAAAGGGTGCGATGCTGACCCATGGCAATATTTTCTGGAACAGTATTAACGTTTGCTTTGGTGAAGACACCATGACCACCACCACTCTAACCTGTGCGCCACTATTCCATATCGGTGGCCTAAACGTCACGACGCTACTTTCCTTAGCAAAAGGTGTAGAAGTCGTTCTGCTACGGAGTTTTGAGCCAGGAGAGGTGTTGAGGCTAATCGAGGAGCATAAAGTTGGCAGTATGTTTGGTGCGCCTACTATGTTTTTAATGATGGCTCAGCATGAAAATTTTGAGAAAACTGATCTTTCGACTATTAGCACGTTGATTTGTGGTGGTGCGCCAGTTCCGGTGCCCTTGATTGAAACTTACGGAAAAAGAGATGTTAGTTTTTGCCAAGGCTATGGCCTAACAGAAACTGCACCTTTTGCCAGTTTGCTTAGTAGTGACTTGGCTATGGTTAAAGTAGGTTCGGCGGGTAAGGCCCCGATGTTTACTGAGGTTCGAATTGTGGATGAAAATAATAATTCAGTAGCTGCCGGCGTCCATGGGGAGGTTTGTATCAAAGGGCCCAATGTGATGAAAGGCTATTGGAATCGTCCAGAGGCAACAGCGGAGGCGATCGACGAACTTGGTTGGTTCCACAGTGGAGATATTGGCTATTTAGATGACGAGGATTTCCTGTATCTGTGTGATCGAGTGAAAGATATGGTGATTACTGGTGGTGAAAACGTATACCCAGCTGAGATAGAGAGCATCTTATATGGCCATCCTGCGGTTCTCGAGGTGGCAGTTATCGGTTTACCCGATGAGAAGTGGGGGGAGGCGGTAACGGCAGTCGCTGTTCTTGAGGATGGTGCAACGCTTGATCTTGAAGGGTTACGAGCTTTTGCGGGGGAGTCCCTCGCTCGCTATAAGCTGCCCAGCGAACTGCGTATTATTGACATACTGCCTCGCAACCCCGCGGGCAAGGTTCAGAAGTTTAAGTTAAAAGAGCAATTTGACGTTTAAGAAAATAGACCATGGACAAACCAGCGTTTGTTTGTGGTCTCCCTAAATATCCAGTAGCGAGCGCCTTTACTATCACAAGCAAGATAGTAATCGCGCTGTTGCTCGGACTGCCACCAGTTACCGCAAAGACGCTCTGGGCCGCTAATAATCGTTAGTGGTCGTCTCCAGTAGAGTTTTTGGTTGCGCTCTTGTATGGGTGTTGGTTCGTTTAATAACCATAATGGTTGAGGGGCTTTCGATGCTATATAGTTGGTTTTAGTGTTCTTGCTAGGAGGCTGAGTATTGCCGGCTAGTTCTGGCAAATATTCTTCGCTTGTAACAAGCTGTGATAGCGCATCGACACCTAGTCTTGCATATAGTTTATCGATTAACTCAGAAGCTTGATTGTCCAATAAAACCTGATTACCAAATAGATCAAAGTTAGATTCAGTTACATCTACGAACTGATTACAAGACAGTGATACTCGCTCAATACTTTGAGGTAGTTCTAAAGACTCTAGCTGTAGGCGACTTAAAGTAAGTAGACTAGACCAATTATTCTTACTGCTGGACAAGTTTAGAGCCATAGTTTGGTGATCACCCAGTAGGGGTTCAAAACGCCAACTTAACTGAGAGCAGTGACACTGTCTTGCTATCAGATACTGAGAAAAGCGTTGTAATAACGTCTTCATCGGGAATAAAAGGCTTTCTTTACTGTATAGGCCTTGAGCGTTCTGAATTTCATCATAAAATTCGGTAGAGGGTTTAAAGCGAGTTGAAGTGCAAGGTTTTTGCCCCTGTAGTAATTGGAGGGTAGTCATTAACTCGCTGCTAAAGCGCCGACTTAAAGCTGAACGTGGAAATTTGAGAAGATCTCCTATGGTTTTAAGGCCCAATTGCTTAAAGCTCTGTTGTTGTTTTAGTGTGCTTGGTAGCTTATCTATTCTTGTAGCGACCAAAGCGCACTGTATTTCATGGCTATTAGGCAAATGCTTGTGAAACTGACTGCCACAAAGTAATTTTGCTGCCAATGGGCTCTCTCCAACCCCAGTAACTATAAAGGCTACTTGCATTAATAGTTTCGCTTGGAGTCTTTTTAACCATTCTTGATAGCTTTGGAAGAGCTGCTCGCAACCTGATAGGTTCAGCCATAATCCATCAGTATCTACTATAACTTCGGGACTGAAGCTGTAGCTAATCAGGGCTAACCGCTGAAGTAATCGCTCTTCTTGTCGTGTGTTTTTTACTACTACCATTAGTTGAGGGCATATAGCTAAGGCAGTTGAAAGGGAGAGAGAAGGCTCAATACCCCAAGTTTTAGCAAGTTGGTTGCAGCAGACGATGCGTTGTGCATTTTTTTGCGGGCTTGATATAGCTATGGGCTTGTCTATAGGCAGTTTATCCATGTCTAAGAGTACAGCCTCAATTGCTAGTTCAGGAAAATGCACATATAGCCAAATGTTTTGCATATCTGGCTTAGAGCAACGCTGATGCTTTTTACTTTGTTTTTTCACAGCCTAGGCATTCAGATGTTGAGATTCATCATTTTGTAGCAATTGATAGGTTGATGGTTCTTTCTGTGGGTAGCTAATATTAACTGGCAGCTGTTCTAGTTGAGTGCGCTCTGTCTGTAAGTTATTAAGTATGACCTCTGTTTTTGCCCCTGGGTTTTTCCCTTTTAGTTTGTGTAATGTGATTGAAAGAACGTTAGCTTTATGAGTCTGAAGCCCAATACGCAAACGTGCTGGAGAGGGCGCCTTAAGAGAGTTCTCTGTACTAAATAAAAATGCAGGAGAATAGCTTTCTACCGCAGCGAGCTGTAATTTACGCAATTCAGCATAGCGTGGCCGAGAGTTATTAGTCCATGCAAATAGAATGGCATTGCTACGAATAGACTGTTCCGCTGCCCATAGCCACTCTTTGCTATTTTTACTACGGACGACCAATAACTGCTCCAAAGGTATTTCTGCGTTCACTAAACTGGGCGCGTAGGGTTGATAAGGAGGGTCTAACCAAACACATAATGTATCTCTACAGGCATAATGCTTCATGGTTGGCAGTAGTAAACTTAGCTCACCTATACCATCTTGTTGGCTCACTAATTCAGTAAGAGCTGACACCGGCCAGCCACCCAGTAGTAGGTTGTCTAGATTTTTATCTCCGGTACTTATGGTGTGTTTTCGCAGTGATCGGTTACGACCCTGCCAAGTATCTTGCCTTAGAAATAATGCATTAAGTAAATTTTTGCTAGACATCGTAATAAGAGTTTGAGAGTTAATAAAAGCTGTATATATATACAGTATATTGACGTTTATTAGTGTCTAAGTCAATAAGTTTAGCTTCATCCATTAGCCGTGTGATGCTGTATTGTTTTTATCCAAGGTATGCCTCTTAGTGAGATCTCATCTTCTTGAGTTGAAAAACTGCTGATCATTGTGAGATTCAAGATGGGGATGTTAGACTAAAGGCCTTTTTTTACACTGTTGCAATCAAATTTAGCTATCTATGACAGACTTCCCAGATCAGAGTATTAATTCCTCGTGGTCCGTTTATGCGGCCCCTCTGATCACTATTTTACAAATTGCTGAACAACTAGGTTTAAACCAAAATAGTCTACTTGTAGAGGTGGGTTTAGATGTAAAAGAGTTAAGTATCCCTGATCGTCGATTCCCAGTAATGATTTATTATCGCCTCTACGAGGCTGTTGCTAAAGAGTCCAATGATCCAGATATCGCCTTAAGTGTAGGGCGCATTAATTACCTTAAAGGGTTAAATTTCCAGTTATACATGTCAACGGTGTGTAAGTCGTTTCGGGATTATCTCAATCTTATGCCTAGCACCTTAAAGCTACGTGGTGATTTAGGTGAAATTAGGGCTCATCGTGAAGGAGAACTAGTTGAGTTGTGCTGGGAGCCACTTCTGCTCGGTACTCAACGGAAGCGTTTTTTAACAGATGAGATGTTGTCAGTCTCAGTCATGATTATTAATTCCATTTGTATCATGCCGGTTAAAGTCATTAAGGTTCATTTTACTTACCCAAAACCCAAAAGTTTAGTCAATTTAGAGATTCTATTCGGCACTAATCTCAGTTTTGACCAACCGAAGAGTAGTATTTTTTTTCATCGAGATTGTCTTGATTTCCCAATGTTACAGCAAGATTATCAGGGAGCACCTGACCATAGTCATCCTTTTCAAGCCTTTTTCGAGGATGAGGATCCATCAGATGAATTGTTATTTAGCCTCAAACAATCAATAGCCCAATACCTACCTGAAGGGGACGTTACTATTGATAAATTGGCAAGTAAGTTAAATGTATCTCGACGAACACTACAACGTCGCTTGTCAGAACGTAACACCAGCTTTTTAAATGTTTTGCAGGAGGTAAGATCTCAGGTAGCTTTGCGATACCTAGCGGATGATCGTCTTGCCATTACTGAGATTGCTTTTCTTTTAGGCTATGCCGATCAAGGTTCATTCTCTAGTGCATTTAAAGGTTGGCATGGTGTTTCTCCAAGAGATTACCGCAGAAAATAGAAATTCTTATTGGCATTTATTCCCAATAGAATGGCGCCATCCGCCTTGCTCGTTTTCCTAACTCTGTCTAGTATTATCATGCCTAAATTAACCGTTCATTGCTGAGTCGGAGAATATTATGTCCTTAGATTTTGATAGCGCACGATTGCCCAACACTCGTTTAAAGCCTGAGCACCATGAGTGGAGAGCTCAGTTACGACGGTTTTTTGATCGTGAAGTCATCCCCTATGCCGACCAGTGGGATGAAGATGGGTCTATTCCCGATGAGCTTTGGCCTAAGTCAGCAGAGGTGGGTATATTAGGGTTAGGTTATCCAGAGGAATTTGGCGGCGTTTCAGAAGGAATTGATCTCTGGTACTCCATTATCCTTAATGAAGAAATGTCGCGAGTTGCAGTGGGCGGTCTTGGGGCAACATTAATGGTACATGGGATTGGCTTACCGCCGGTTATCAATTTTGGCAGCGACGAGATTAAAAAGATGGTTGCGCCGCCAGTATTGGCCGGTACAAAGCGTATCTCACTAGCAATTACAGAGCCGGGCGCAGGATCTGATGTAGCTCACTTAACCACAACAGCGCGCTTGGAGGACGATCACTATGTCGTCAATGGTTCTAAAACCTATATCACTGGGGGTATGAATGCTAACTGGTTCACAACAGCGGTTCGTACCGGCGGTGAAGGTGCAGGGGGAGTATCTACCTTATTGATACCTGCTGACGCAGAGGGTGTTTCCAGAACGGCCCTGGACAAAAAGCAAGGCTGGTGGTGTTCTGATACGGCAACGATTTATTTTGACAATGTTTGTGTTCCTGTTGGCAATTTAATTGGTCAGGAAAATAAAGGTTTCAGCGTCATCATGAATAACTTTAATGCAGAAAGGCTGGCTATGTCTGCAGCGATGGAGGCTTTTTCAAGAGTCTGTCTTGAGGACGCCGTTGCCTGGGCTAGTGAGCGCAAAACCTTTGGCAAGCGACTGGCTGATCATCAGGTTATTCGCCATAAGATTGCCGATATGAAAATGCGAATCAATGCCACCCAAGCATACCTGCAGTTAGTATGTCAGCAAGTGCAGGATGGCCAAGAGAGTGCAGGAGATATTGCATTGCTAAAAGTTCAATGCAGTCAAACAATGGAGTTTTGTGCCCGCGAAGCGATGCAGATTCTTGGAGGTATAGGCTATATGCGCGGCAATAGAGTTGAGCGTATCTATCGAGAGGTCAGAGTTAATGCAATTGGTGGTGGCTCAGAAGAAATTATGCGAGATTTAGCCACACGACAGTTTGGCCTTTGAGAATTATCAAGAGAGTTTGTGCGTTGAATATATTGTTAGACCTGTAAAAGAATGCAAAGAACAATCGCCTAAAGAATACCCCGATACAAAAACAGCGGGGCATTCTCTAGTAAAAAAGCGATTAGGCCAAGATAGGGCCTAATTTCATTGCGATACTCATATCACCCTGTACCTTAAGCTTTCCAGACATGAAGGCACCCATTCCATCAAGATTGCCTTCAGCCATCTCCATAAAGTTCTCAATACTAATCACCATGGTGCATTGGGCATCAGCATCTTCATTAGAGATCGTATTAGGTACTTGAGTGGCATCTAGAAAAAGCGCCCCATCGTCGCCAAAATCAAATTTTAAAGTTGCGCCTAAACCGCAATCTTCCCCAATTTTTTCTTTTAAACCTGCAGTGACAACATCTAAAGACATGTGTTAAGCCCTCTATTCAAAATTAGTATCACACTGGCTTGATAGCAGTGCGTTGTTTATGACACAGGTACTGTAAAAACCTCTAGCGTTAAAATCAACCTTCTAGTTTATTTCAAATCAATTATCTTTTTAGTTTTTAGGGAAAATATAGTGTACACATGGCAAAAAAGCCCATCAATTAATCGCGTTACGGCTTTTTAATTTTTTAAAGTTCTAGATATTTTGATGATGAGTTCATGTTGCTGTGCTGGGATTAAACGGTTGGCGCGATTAGCTAGTAGGTTGGCATTGATAACGGTGAATAACGGGACTTAGTTGATTACCCTAACGTGATGACGAGATATCTCATCTAAGTTAGACTCGCAGCACGATAAAATAGGGAACATACAAATGGACCAAATTAAGTCTGCCCCCAAAGCAACGGGAATATTATTGTTTCTGTTGCTTCTAAACATTTTAAATATGGTAGACAGAACACTTATTACCAGTTTTGGCTCTGCAATTATAAAAGATCTGAACTTGAGTGACTCCCAATTTGGGCTATTAACCGGGCCTATATTTGTGTTCTTTTACTCCATTATGGGTTTATTTATGGGGGCGCTAGCTGATCGAGTTCATCGTCCGCGTCTAATTGCTGCTGGCCTGCTGCTATGGAGTGCTTTAACAGCCGTGTCTGGCATGGCTAAAAGCTTTGTTCAAATTGGTGTTGCTCGCTTATTTATCGGTGTTGGTGAGTCTGCCATGACACCCTCCGCCATATCGATGATTTCAGACCTTTTTCCGAAAGCAAGAAGAGGCACAGCCACAGGTATTTATTATCTTGGTGTCCCCTTAGGTGCAGGGGGTAGTTTTATAGTGGCCGGCATTCTCGGGCCTATGATTGGCTGGCGCAATTGCTTTTTCCTTCTAGGTGGAATTGGGGTGTTTTTGGCCTTGGGGCTGCTGTTTTTAAAAGACCCCAAGCGTGGTGCTATGGAGGAAAAAGAAGACTCCATGGCCCCAGAGCAGGAAGAAGCCTTGCTCGGTGGTGATTGGCGCAGGGTGATATCTGATGTCTTGCTAGTTGTTAGGTCTACCCGTGCCCTGGCATGGACAATGTTAGGAGCTGTTTTTCTTCACGTGCCGTTGGGCGCTGGGCAGTTTGCTATTGTTTGGTTAGAACGAGAGCGTGGGTTCGGAGTTGGAGAGATTAGCGCAACCTACGGCCTTATTTACATAATATTTGGGACAGCGGGCACGTTTTTAGGGGGCATACTTAGTGACTGGTATCAATCTCGCTTTAAAGGCGGCAGAGTTAGGTTTTTAGCTTACCTAATGCTTGGTGTTGCACCGCTGTTGGTATCATTCCGGTTTGTTTCCCCTTCGTCGCCATTATTTTACATTGGCATGGCCGCCGGTATGTTTAGTGTGAGTTCGTTTTATGGCCCTGCATTTTCAACGGTTCAAGATCTTACTCCCGTTCGCTTGCGAGGAGTCATGACAGGTTTGCTGTTGGTAGCCTGTAATTTGTTGGGCCTAGGAATAGGTGCAATGATGACGGGGTATCTTAGCGACATCTTTTCGGCTTACTCGATATTTGAGCCTCTAACCAAAGCTTTATTAACCGCTGATATTGTCAGCTGGGCTGCTCCGGCAAGCTTTATTTTAGCGTCTATTTACCTTGAGAGATCAAAAGAGCCGGGCTTAGGGTCCCATTTGCGTAACTAGTTATTGGCATGGGCTCTCATATTGATGGCATCTAATCCAAAGACGCGATAATCATCACAACGTACTATCTGACTTTGTGTAAATTTTGCAGGGTAAGATTCGAGGAGTGTTCAGAATGAGTGGGGAAACGATTCGTATTGCAGGTGCTAGCGGCTTCTGGGGAGATGCAGCTCGCTCGACGCCTCAGCTATTAAAGGATGAAGATGTCGATTTCATTGTCTATGACTACTTAGCTGAGATCACTATGTCCATCATGGCTCGTGCAAGAGCCAAGAACCCTGACAATGGCTATGCGCTTGATTTTGTCAGCGCAGTAATGAAACCTAACCTAACAGAAATTGCCAGACAGAGTGTGCGAATTGTCTCAAATGCTGGGGGTGTGAATCCCCGTGCTTGTGCGGATGCACTGCGTGGTGTCATTGCTGAATTAAACCTCGATTTAAAGGTGGCCTGTGTTTTAGGTGATGACATGATAGGGCAGCGGGATGAAATTGCCGCGCAGGGCCATAAAGAAATGTTCTCGGGAGATGAGTTTCCCGATGTATCTAAGGTTGCCAGCATTAATGCCTATTTAGGTGCGTTTCCCGTGGCGAGAGCCTTGCAGGAAGGAGCGGATATTGTCATTACAGGTCGAAGTGTTGACAGCGCCGTTACATTGGGAGCCTGTATCGATGCATTCGGTTGGGGTCGTGGTGATTTAAACCAACTAGCCATGGGGTCTCTTGCAGGGCATATTTTAGAGTGCGGCCCTCAGGCGACAGGTGGTAATTTTACTGATTGGGAACTCTCTAATAATCTTGAGAATATCGGTTATCCAGTGGCTGAGATTAGACAAGATGGTAGTTTTCTCTGCTCAAAGCCCAAGGGCACCGGGGGGCTTGTTTCAGTGGGTACAATTGCTGAGCAGATGGTTTACGAGATTGGTGACCCTCAAGCTTACATTTTGCCCGATGTGGTTTGTGATTTTTCCGAGGTCGAGCTGACTCAGATAGGCAAAGATTTAGTTGAAGTAAAGGGTGCAACTGGTTTGCCAGCGCCGGATAGCTATAAGGTGTGCTGCACCTACGCCGATGAGTTCCGTGGCGGAACCACCATGACTTTTTATGGCTTTGATGCTGATAAAAAAGCACACAAGCTTGCTGACGCGATCTTTGCTGCGTCTCGCAGTACACTCAAGAAGATGGGGATGTCTGACTACAGCGAGACTAGTGTAGAGCTGATTGGCGCTGAAAGTCAGTATGGTGTTAACGCTGCTGTGGCCTCTTGTCGTGAATTATCTATGAAGATAGCAGTCAAGCACTCAGACCCCGCGGGAATCGGCATATTGTTAAAAGAATGTGTTGGTTTGGGTCTTGCAACGCCACCAGGGTTATCTGGCTTTCAAGGTGGGCGACCTAAGCCCTCGCCGGTAGTTCGATTATTTTCCTTTGTACAGCCCAAGGGTAGGGCCCGTATTCAAATTGAAATTGATGGCACTTATATTGAGTGTCCAGACTCAGAGGGCACCACCCTTATTCGTGAAGACATTATTCGTCCTGCAGAGCCTCAGTTGCCAGAGGATGCAGAGATGGTGGAGGTCCCTTTGATCAAATTGGCCTGGGGACGCAGTGGTGATAAGGGAGATAAGGCTAATGTTGGCATTATTGCGCGCCAGCCTGAGTTTCTCCCCTATATTTATGCGGCCTTGAGCGAAGAGATTGTTGCTCAGCGATTCTCTCATTTTTTACCTGAGGACGCGCCCAATCACAGCGCGTGCTATGTCGAACGTTACTTAATGCCGGGCTGTAACGGAATTAACTTTCTACTCCACCAAGTCTTAGGTGGTGGTGGTATGGCAAGTATACGAAACGATG
>ENA-OWPI01001561-OWPI01001561.1-marine-metagenome-genome-assembly--contig:-NODE-1561-length-24974-cov-14.118850_pt1 | contig 24974 bp, 18 predicted proteins | sample MGYA00238138_ERZ651775 | MGnify/ENA primary metagenome ERZ651775 (study PRJEB26906, sample SAMN06265043) | marine metagenome | isolation source: Helgoland LTER site | place: Germany:Helgoland, sampling...
AAGTTTTAGTTTTATAAAAAAAATTGTTACTAAATTTGCAAATATAAACGCCGCAAAAAACACCAAAGGTTCTGCAACATCCAAATTTAAGAATATTAGAGCAAACATAGTTGCTGAAATAGACCATTTTCCAAATTCTGCTATATAAAATCGTTTTGCTTCTTCTTTAATAGATTTTGCTTGATAAACAAGCAACATATAAGCTGAGTAAGTGTTTGATACAAAACTAACGCTCGCTCCGCATAAAAAAGAAAAGGCAACATTAATATCTACTAAAAACCATATAATTAAAGTAATTATTGTAAAGATAAATAGTTCAATTATTAGATTTTTAAAAAACATAATCTCTTCGGATATGCAGTATATTAATTGTGTAGAAATTTATCAATATATTTAATAGCGATATTGATGAAATTAATGCATAAATAATCATATTGAAGGTTTTTTAGCCTAGTTCGTCTTAAATCATTGCTTTTTATAGCCAAGTTTTTTTAAAAGGCCATCTAAAATATCAATATTGCTGTATTTAAGTATGATTTTCCCATTTTTTGTTTTTAATCTAAATAATCTTTGTGGCTTAATATTAATAATTAAGTCATGTATAAAAGTCAAATCATTTTCGATGTTCTATCTAAAGAAGAACTAGAAGACCTCATCGGTAAATCCCTGGAAGAGGTCATTAAAAATAATCCATTTAATCATTCGCCTGATCAGGAGCTTCTCACCAGAGAAGAAGCCTGTATGCTCTTAAAGATCGATTCTTCCACTCTTTGGAGATGGACCAACAAAGGAATGGTAACCGCCTATGGTATAGGTAGTAGAAGGTTCTACAAGAAAGAAGAACTATTCAATTCTTTAATCCAATTAACCTCTAAAAACTAAAGCAATGAAAAAATATAATGTAAATGTTTTAAAAGAAATAAGGGATCCTAATATGAAAGATATTAGAGATATCTCTGATGTATTTGAGAAAATAAAGAGTGGTGTAGTGAAAAGGCAAATTGATTTAATTAGATGGAATACCTTTAAAGAAATCAAAAATATATTAAAAGAGTATTTACCTTCATTTACTGTTTCTGCAACTTTCAATGATAGAAGGATAAAAGAAAACATAAAGGATTATAACGGACTTATTCATTTAGATTATGATGGTGTTGATAATCCAGAGCAATTAAAAGATGTGGTCTCAAAACTAGAAACCACTTATTGCGCTTTTATTAGCCCAAGCGGGAATGGACTTAAAGTTTTTATCAAAACTAATGGGACACTAGAATCCCACGAATCATCTTTTAATCAACTAAGAAAGATATATGATACCTATGTTGGTGTTGAGTCCGATAGATCCGTAAAAGACGTCACAAGACTTTGTTATGCATCGAGTGATCCTTTTCTATATTTAAATAATGATTCCATAGTATTTGATATAATAGAACATCTAAAGCCTAAAGAAACTACTCAGCAGTATACTCCAGAATATGTTTTTAATTATACTTCTAATATTTTTTCATTTACTAGTGGGTCAAGAAATGTATTCACATACACCTACGGTTGTAACTCAAATAAACATGGAATTAATGAAAATGAAGCCATAGAGTATATCAGTAAATTCTCAGAACCTGATTTCACCTACAATGAAATAGAGAAGACAGTAAAAAATGCTTACACAAGAAACTCCAGCGAATTTGCAACATTGCAATATTGCAATACTGCAACATTAGAAACCAAAAGGGTACAGTCCCCGTTTATTAGTGATGAAATTTATGAGAATCTACCTTCGATTCTTAAAGAAGCTTGTAGTCACTTTGAAGCCAGAGAAAGGGATGTTTTTTTTATCTCTTCGATTACAGTCTTAAGCGGGTTCTTTAGCAACATTACAGGCGCTTATGATAAGAAGATTGTTAACCCATGTTTATATGCTTTTATTGTCGCTAATGCTGCCAGTGGTAAAAGTGCTGCTAAATACGCTAAAGCTTTAGGTCAGGATTACCATAACATGCTTAAAAAGACATCTGAGGATGCGATGAAAGAATACAAAAAAGCTAAAATTGAATTTGATAAAAAGAAGAAGGCTAAAAAAGCAGAGGGTATTGAAGAGCCAGAAAAGCCAAATAGATTAATGTTTTTTATTCCCGGTGACGCTTCAGAAGCTAGTCTTGTAGGACATATTAAAGAAAACGAAGGTAAAGGATGTGTTTTTGAAACGGAAGCAGATACAATATCTGGTGCTAATAAACAGGAATGGGGAGGATTTTCACATGTATTAAGAAAAAACTTCCATCATGAGGATATATCTAGAACAAGAAAAACAGATGATGAATTTACTGAGATATCTAATTCAAGATTTTCATTTCTTACTACCGGAACTCCAGACCAAGTAAAAAGACTAATACCAACTTCGGAAGATGGTCTCTACAGTCGTTTTTTGTTTTATGTATTTTCAATTCCCTATAAGTGGAGGTCAACTTATACTCAAGAGATTGGTGATTCTATGGATGTGATTTTATACAAACTAGGGGAATCTTTTTACACCAATCAAAAAAATGTTAAAGAAAAGAGATTTTCTTTAACTCCTAAACAGGGTAATAAACTTGATAATACTTTCAAGAGTATCCTAAAAAATATGAAAAATGATGATTGTCAGGATGAGGCAGTAAGTGTTTTATATAGACATGGATTAATGACATATAAGATTGCTATGACTTTATCAGCTATAGAATCAAATAATGATACAATCACCTGTTCAGATAAAGTGTTTGATTTAAGTATTAATCTAATAACAGATGTATTTTTAGGAAACTCTCTTGAGCAATTAAAGCGTATGTCTAATTCAAATATAAACTCTAGATCTAAACAGATTAGTTTTCTTAAAGCTTTACCTATAGATTTTGAAAGGAAGGAAGCCGTTTCAGTAGCAAAGAAAATTGGAATTCCTCAAAGAAGTGCTGACAACTATCTAAAAATACTAGTACAGCAAGGCAAAATCATAAAGCAAACTCATGGGTCGTACAGAAAATATAATTAATAGACACGGAGTTAAGAGATAACCCCCCAACGATCATTCAGACCCCTAAACAAAACAGGGTCAAACACTATGGTTTAAATTATTAATATACAGTGGTTTAATAGAGTTGAAAGATGTAACTACTATTAACTATTTTTATTGCACTAAGAGTAGAGTATCTTAAAAATTATTTAATTGTTTTTTTAGTACATTTGGTAAACCAATTTGGTATACCAATAATGAGTTATATGAATTTATCGAAATTGTTTCTTTTTTGCTTAATCAGTTTTAGCTGTTCTGAAAGTGAGAAATCAGAGCTATCTTATGATGATTTTCTTGATGATAATATATCTTCTGAGAAACAATATTCTGATATTAATTTTTCAAATTGGAAATTAACACTTCCTGTTGATGAAGATAATAATGGAAGCCCAGATGAGTATTACCCAAATCAATTAATTAATAATGCCTACAGATCATTAAACCCCATAAAACCCTACATGTATGATGACACTTCTGATGGATCATTATTATTCTATACATTCCCCAATACTTCCACAACAAATAGCTCCTATTCAAGAACTGAATTAAGAGAGTTAATAAACCCGGAAAATTCACGTGATAATTGGACTCTTAAGGAGGGGGGTAAAATGACAGGGCGTTTAAAAATAGTATCTATTTCTCAAGATGATGACTCTGGTAATTACCATAAGGTAATTGTAATGCAAATTCATGGAATTATTTCTCAAGAGGATATAAATAATTATGGATTTAACTCTAATAACGGACCTCCATTAATTAAAATTTACTGGAAAGATGGGTATATATGGTGTCATAAAAAATCTCTTAAAGACACATCTATTTCAGGAGAGGATTTAATCCAGCCCTATACTTCTTCAAACAACTTTTGGACAGATGATAAAAAAAATTTAGGATTTGTTGGATACGATACTTTTGATTTTAGCATTACCGCAAGTGCAGCTAAAATTGAAGTGCAGTTAAATAATAACAATCCAGTTGTTTATAACGATATAAGTTTAAATAAATGGCAATATGAAAATTATTTTAAAGCAGGAAATTATTTAGGAACCACTGATTCGGATGGTTTCTCTTATGTAAAATATTATAATTTAAACGTTACACACTAAATATGATTTCAAAAAAATTTAAAACATACATAATCACTATTTTTATTATTTCATCATGTTCTGGAATTCAAAAAAATAAAAACAGTGTAATTTATCCAAATGATATTATTCCAATTTTTACTCATTGGAATCTAATATTAGGAGATGGATCTAATGTTGGTCAAGCTATTAATTATAAAAACAATAATTTCTTTTATTCTGTAAACGATAGTAAAGAAAATTGGGTTGTTTTTAAAACACCAAATGCTGGAAATACTCATGGAACTTCAAATAATACCAGAACAGAATTAGCCCAATTAAAAAAATGGTCTCCAATGTCTAATGCTAAAATGCAAGCTACTATTAAAGTAATGAATGTTGCTGCTACTGGAGATGCTAGAGTACCTGCGACACATTCTGTAGTTGTAGGGCAAATTCACAGTGCAGATGGCCATGAGAACGAGCCATTAAAGATTTTTTACAAAAAATTTCCGGGTCACAAAAAAGGATCGGTATTTTGGAATTACGAAATAAATACTGATGGTGATGATAATTCAAAACGTTGGGACTATTCTTATCCAATTTGGGGATATGATTTTTCAAACGTTGCATTAGAAGCAAATGTTTATCCCTCAGAACCAGAGGATGGGATTTTACTAGGGGAAGAATTTAGCTACACAGTTGAAGTTAAAGGTGGGGTTATGGAATTAACTTTCTCTAGCGAAGGACATGAAACTAAACGGTTTACTAAGAATTTAATTAGTTCTGAATACACTAAACGATCTGACATACCTAAACAGGTCAATGATTTATTTGTCCCAATAGGGCAAGATGGTATTGAAAATAAAAATGCCTATATGGAAGAAGGTCTTTTTTTTAAGGCAGGATCTTATAATCAAACTAACGGGAAAGATCCTAAGTTAAATAAAATATGGTGTTCAGGAGCTGAAACTCATGGAGGAAATATTGAAAAACAATATGCTGATGGAAATTATGCGGAGGTATGGTTTAAGTCACTTGATATTGAAATTGATGATAATGCTATTTCGAATGAAGGATATTTTTCAGCAAATGATGGTTTGAGTTCAAAGACAGTATATCCAAGCGAGGTCATTCCATTTATGGATAAATTTAAAATATTGCTTGGTAATGGGATAAGTAAAGAAGATCTCATAGATTATAATCATAATGATTTTTTCTATAGTGTTATGGATGGTAATAGGAGATGGGTTGTATATAAAACACCAAATTCTGGAATTACTTCAAAAAATTCTAATAATACTAGAACAGAATTACATCAAAAAAATGAATGGATTCCTGAAAAGGGGGGTAGATTAACAGGTACATGTAAGGTTATGCAAGTCTCAGTTTCAGGTGATGCTCGTGTTGCAGCCTCATATTCTGTTGTTGTTGGACAAATTCATAGTGGAGAGGGTCATGAGAACGAGCCATTAAAGATTTTTTACAAAAAATTTCCGGGTCACAAAAAAGGATCTGTATTTTGGAATTATGAAATCAACACATTTGGTGAGGATAATTCAGGTAGATGGGATTTTTCATCTCCAGTTTGGGGTCATGACTTTTCAGTTGTTGGGAAAAGTAAGAACGACTATCCGAGTGAGCCTGAGGATGGAATAAAAATAGGAGAAGAATTTAGTTATGAAATTAATGTTTATAAAGGGATAATGTACCTAACCTTTAAAAGTGATAATCATGAAACTAAAACATTTACTAAAAACCTTATTTTGTCTGAATACACTAATAAAAAAGATTTACCTGAACAAGTAAAAAAATTATTTATTCCGCTAGGACAAGATGGTACAGAAAAAGTTAAAGCTTATGCTGGTGAATTGAACTATTTTAAGCAAGGTGCTTATAATCAAACAAATGGAAAAAACCCAAATGATAATATAGTTTGGGCTACTGGAGCTGAAACATATGAAGGAAATATTAGTAAACAATATGAAAATGGTTGTTTTACGGAAGTTTGGTTTAGAGAAGCATCTTTAGGGGAGGGATTGCCTATTAATAATGATAAATTAAAAAAATAAATTATGAAAATATTTGGATCAAGTAAGGATTTTATCAAAGGAAACGACATAGAATGGGAGATTGTTGGTAAAGGCCTTAAAAGAAAAATAATGGGCTATGATGATAAAATAATGCTTGTTAAAGTTTTTTTTGATAAAGGTGCTGTTGGAGAACTTCATAAACACCACCATTCACAAGTGACTTATGTAGAGAGTGGAAGTTTTGATGTAACAATTAGTGGTCAAACAAAAACATTAGTTTGCGGTGATAGTTTTTATATTCCTCCAAATGAACTACATGGTGCAATATGTACAGAATCTGGTGTGTTGATAGATGTTTTTAGTCCTATAAGGGAAGACTTTATGAAATAGTTTTTATAAATAATTAGGATTATATATTTTAATTCTTATATTTGGTAAACCAATATGGTAAACCAATATGGTAAACCAAAAAGGTAGAAAAAAAAAGGATAGGCGCACACCTATCCTTTTAACACACTTCTTAGAGGGAAGTTGTGATATTACCTTATGAAAAGGCAACTTTTTAAAGATACGTGTTTATTGAATAAATATGTGTTTGTTTTTTCCTTTTTTTAAATAATCTAGTGCAACGTAAACTAATTAAAAATTAATTAATATGAAAAAAAGCTATTTTTTACTATTTCTAGCTCTAATTACAACTGCATTATTAAATGCACAGAATTCCGAAGTTAATGGTTCTGTAAGTGGAGTAGATGGTTTGTCAATTCCTGGTGCTAATGTATTGATCCAAGGATCTAGTACTGGAACAACCACAGATTTTGATGGAAATTTTTCTATTTCTGTTAAGTCTGGAGATGTGTTAATTGTATCCTATATTGGGTTTTTAACACAATCAATTACCATTTCAAATCAAACATCTCTTACTATTGTCTTACAATCTGATACTTCAGAATTAGATGAGGTTGTTGTAGTTGGTTATGGAACTCAAAGAAAATCAAATTTAACCGGAGCAATATCCAAAGTTACTAATGAAAAATTAGATCAAATAGGAGTTGCAAGGGTTGATGATGCTTTAATAGGACAGGTTTCAGGTGTAAATATTCAAGCAACTGAGGGCGAAGCTGGTTCTGCTCCAACAATTAGAATTAGAGGGGTAGGATCTATAAATGGGGGTCTTGATCCATTAATAGTAGTTGACGGAATGGTTGTTGACAATGACTATTTAGGTTCTTTAGATATGAACGATATAGCATCTTTTGAAATACTTAAGGATGCAGCTTCAACTGCAATATATGGTTCACGTGGATCTAAAGGAGTTATAATGATTACATCTAAAGATGGTAAAGAAGGTAAGACTAAGTTTAGATACAATTCTTTTACAGGTTTTAAGGAAGCTCATCAAAGTGATCCCTATTATTTTACTACTCTCGAACATGCTGAACTAGAAAGAGCAGCTACAGGTTCTATTCAGGATAAAACTCAATATAAATTACTTCTTGCTCAAGCTGGTGGCGACACTAACTGGCAGGATATTATTTTTGATGGAGGTTCAATAAATAGCCAGTCATTTAGTGTAAGTGGAGGAAGTAAAAGAACTAAATTTAGTTCAGCATTAAATTATGTACACGATGAAGGTGTTCTTCTAACTGATGATTATAAAAAGTATAGTATTAAATTAAAAGTAGATAGTAAAATAAATGACAATATATCCTTTGGAATAAATCTAAGTCCATCTGTTACTAACAGAACACGTTTTGACGGTTCAACTCACGATATTTTACGTCAACCTTCATGGTTACCATTGTATTTAGATGAGAATACTATAAAGTTTGTTAATAGAACCCGTGATAAAGGTAAGTATGCTAATGCTAAAATTGGTGACTATGCTGTTCAACGTATGTTTGATGATTTTGACTTAGCAAATGGAGTTCCAATGCCAAATGGTGCTAGTGGGTTAGATATATCAAATACTTCTAATACAAATCCTGCGGCTAAAGTTCTTGAAAGTGATCGTGGAGATAGAAAATTTAAAACTTATGGTAATGCTTATTTCAAGATTAAATTTAATGATAACTTATCATTACGTACAAGTTTTGGAGGAGATTATCAAAACACTAGTTATAAAAGATGGAGAGGGATAGAGCATAGTAGAAAAGGAGCATCAGCTGCTTTCCTTGAGCTTTCCGATACAAATCGCTTTCATATGGTAACTGAAACTTACTTTACTTACAATCGTTCAATTGGAGAACACGAAATAAATTCAGTGTTTGGAACTGGTGCAGAATCTTGGAATACTGAATTTAATACAGCGTATGGAGCTGGATATACTTCAGATTTAATTCAAACGTTATCAGGTGCAGATCCATTAACAGTAACGGCTGGTTCAATGGATTATGAATCTAGATTATTGTCCTTTTTTGCACGTGTAAATTATACTTATGCTAACAAATATTTAGCTTCTTTAAGTGTTCGTCGTGATGGTTATTCAGTATTTGGATCAAATCAAAAATATGGAGATTTTCCAGCATTATCAGTTGGTTGGAAGGTTCATCAAGAAGATTTCTTAAGAGATAGTGAAGTAATTAATAGTCTTAAATTACGTCTTAGTTATGGTATGACTGGTAACCCAGGTGTTGATACTGGAAATGATCAAGTAGATAATTATCCTTTTCTTGCTCTTTTAGCAACCAGTAACGCTATAATAGATGGTTCCGCAGTCACTGGATTTAATTCATTAAATATTTCAAACCCTAATTTAAGATGGGAACGTTCAATTGAAATTAACCCAGGAATTGATTTTGGTTTGTTTTATAATAAAATTACTGGGTCTATTGATTACTATGAGAGAAAAAGTGATCAATTATTACTTTATAATCCAATTTCTTCAACAACAGGATTTAATAATGCTTTAGTTAATCTAGGTGAAGTTGAAAATAAAGGAATAGAGCTTGAATTACGTTCTCGAAACGTATCAAAAGAAAATTTTAGTTGGTCATCTACATTTATTGCATCTCATAATAAAAATACTTTACTTGATTTTGCAGATGCTGATGGTCAAATTCAAAGTATAGATGCGAAGCGTGCTGCTGAGTGGATTAATCAGGTTGGTCAACCTATTTCATCTTTTTACGGATGGGTAGTCGATAAAGAAATTCCTACAGAATATCTTAACAATCCTTGGCATCCTATTGGTGCAAAAGCTCAAGATGTATATGTTCGTGATCTTAATGGTGATGGTTTAATTGATGATGACGATAAAACAATTCTAGGAAGTCCATATCCAGACCTGGTTTGGAGTTTTGGAAACGAGTTTAAGATAGGTGATGTTGATTTAAGTCTTTTATTCCAAGGAAGTCATGGAGCCGAAGTTCGTAACATGGGTGATCAGTATATCTTTAATCACTTTAATAGTGGTCAGGATTTTAATTCATCAACGCCAAATCAGCAGTTTATTAAACAAAAAATATTTACTGACGCTATAATTCAGGATGCATCCTATATAGCGTTAAGAAATGTTAATATCGGTTATACTTTTTCAGATGATTCGATAACTTCTCAACTTGGAATTTCAAAAGCTAGAGTTTATTTATCAGGTCAAAATCTTATGTACTTAAAAGCAGATAACTACACTGGTTTTAACCCAGAATCAATTAACGATACAAGTTCAACTACCTATGGATATCAACGTGCAGGTTCTCCTGTATTTAAAACTATTTCACTAGGTGTAAATCTTGAATTTTAAAAAAAAATAGAAATTATGAGACAAATAAAAAACACATTACTAATTACACTAATAGCTTTTTTCTTCTCTTGTGAAGAAAACTATTTAGATCCAGCACCAACTTCAGTACTTTCAAGTGCAAATTATTTTACTACACCAGCACAGGTTGAAACTGCTGTTTTTAATATCTATGATGGTATTCAAGGAGTTAATTCAACAAGTACAAATGATAATCACGCAATTCAATTTGAATTTTACCTTACTGAGATGAGAAGTGATAATACTCGTACTAAATCAAGTGAAGGTGAGTCTGCTCAGTTTGAAAACTATACTATTGAATCTACAAATGGTATTGTGGCAAATTATTATCAAAGTTTTTACAATGTAATTTATAGAACTAATATTGTTCTTGAAAATTTAGAAGCAGCAGGAAGTATGGCAGCAAAATTTGAAGCTGAAGCAAAGTTTTTACGAGCTTACGCTTATTATAATTTAGTGAATCTTTATGGTGATATTCCTTTAATTACTAGTGTAATAACTCCACAAGATTATGAAACATCTTACACTAGAAAGCCTGTTTCAGAAATTCATCAGTTAATTGTTTCGGATTTAACTACTGCAATTGAAGGCCTTGATAATAGTAGTAGATTTAGAGCTTCTAAAGCTGCAGCTCAAACTATTTTGGCTAAGGTTCATCTTAGTCTTGGTAACTATTCAGATGCACAAAAACTTTGTGAATCAATTGTAGGATCAGGGAATTATTCATTAGAGTCTAACTTTAAAGATATATTTTACAATGAAGGTAATGGAGAAATTATTTTTGCTGTTGGTTATGTACCTGATTCTCAAGAAAGTCAAAATTTTTCTGCAGAATGGCTTAATGCTGTTGGTAGAACATCAGGAGTAAATTACCTAACTAATGATGTAAAATCAGCACTTGATGAGATGGGTGGCGATAGAACCATGTATTCTTATAGGATAGATAGCGGTCAAAACACTCAAAACCAAGTTGTTAAATATCTACCTGATGGAGATTCGTCTTTAGGAATTGCTGCTACATCTAGTGATCCTACAAGAGCTGGAAATGATTGGATTGTTTTAAGATATGCTGATGTATTATTATTACATGTAGAATCTATTCTAGCTGGAAGTGATTCAACGTCAAGCTCAGCAGCATTGACATCCTTTAACACAGTACGTAATAGAGCTGGATTAGCTGACGACGGGGATGCTGTTATTACAAAACAAGAGTTAATGGATGAACGAAGAGTAGAATTGGCGTTTGAAAATCATCGTTTGTTTGATCTTATAAGATTGGGTGAAGCGCAAAACGTTCTATCAGCATTTGCTTCTTCAGTAGGAGCAAGTTTTACTTCATCAGATCTATTATTACCAATTCCTCAAAGAGAAATCAATTTGAGTAATGGATTATTAACGCAAAACCCAGGATACTAGTAAAATAAAAAAATTAATATGAAAACAATAACAGAATTTAACACAAAATCGTTTTTAAAAACATCTACTAAGCTTGTCTTGGTACTGTCTTTTGGCTTATTTATTTCTTGTGAGGATGAAATATATCCTGAAGCAGGTTCAATTGCAGATAAGACTCCACCAGTTGCAGCTTTTAGTGCATCTCAAAATGAAGGACCAGAAGATGAATGGAAAACAGTTTCTTTTAAAAATCAATCAGTTAGTGCAACAGATTATAGTTGGGATTTTGGAGATGGAAACGCATCAACATCCTTTGAACCAGATAATACATATTCTGGAGAAGGAACTTATACAGTAACTCTAGTTGCATCAGATAAATTAAATGTTACAAATAAATATTCAACCACGGTTGAGGTTAAACAACCTCCTGCACCTGCAGCTGTAACACCTGAAATTGTAAATGGTGATTTTACAGATAGCGATTATGGTCCCTGGAAAGTGTCTAGTTTTTCAGCACCGGCTAGTCAAACTAGAAACCCTTATAATGGATCATCTGATGGAGATCCTAATAACTATGACGGAAGTCCTTCCGGAGCATCAAAAACTAAGGGAGCTAAATACACTAGCTCTACTTCAGCAAATTCAGATGGCCCTTCATCTTCAGGAACATCTAGATATGCTTATCAAGCTATTGAAGTTACTCCAAATAGTGAGTATTATGTTGAATTTAGTCACGCTATTAAAACTGATAAAACTGATGTTTCTGGTGGAGATAGAATTCTTGTTGAAATTTTAGATGGACATTTTGATGATGGTGCTAATGCAGTTATTAGTTCAAGCAACGGTCCACTAGCTAGAGCCGTTGGCGATACTGCTAATGGTAAAGGTAATTTTACTGTAATTAAAAAACAGTTTACATCTAATGCAGACGGTAAAGTTTCTATTTGGATGTATTCTATTACTAATGATGAGGCTTATGCAGATAATGTAAAAGTTTATCCGGTAGATTAAATTTTGTTTTGTTTAAATATGATTTTATGAAGCAGATAAATTTATGAAGCAGATAAATACAATAAACATAGTTATACCTCTTGTTTTTTTCTGTTTGTTTGCTTCTTTTTCCCAAGTTCATTCTCAAGAAATTTCTTTAGACAAAGTAGAGAAATTGAAAAAGAAAAAAAAACAAAGTAAAAAAAAGATAAAACATCCTGAAATTGATTTAACAAATTGGTCTGTTACTGTTCCATTTCAAAAATCAAATGGCAAACCACTTGTAGTTGAATACCCTGAGATTTTAGAATACGAATCTATTTTTGATTTAAGTTCTTATATGTATAAGGATTCTAGAACAGGTGCTATTGTTTTTTATGCTGAACCAACTCAAGCAACAACTCCTAATTCAAAATATTCAAGATCTGAATTAAGAGAACAAATGGTTCCTGGAAACAACAATATAAATTGGAAGTTTGATCAAGGTGCTTTAATGAAAGGTAAACTTTCTGTTGATAAGGTATCTAAAGATTCATCTGGAAAGTATCATAAAATAATGATTATGCAAATTCACGGTAGACTCTCTAATGAACAGCGTGATTTAATCGGTCAAAAGGATAATAATGCACCACCCATATTAAAAATTTATTGGGATAATGGTAAAGTACGTATTAAAACAAAGATTCTAAAAGATTTAAATTCAACTTATGAGGATATGTTAGATAAAATTGCTTGGGGAGATGATAATGGATTTAATTTTGATCAAGAAGTTGGTTTTAGAAAATTTGAGTTAGAAGTTCGTGTCAGTAAGGGGAAGATTGTGGTAGTTTTAAATAAAAACGAATACAAAGTTTACAAAGGAATTCATATTGATAAATGGGGAGTTTTTGAAAACTATTTCAAAGCAGGAAACTATTTCCAATCTCGTGATGAAGGATCTTACGCAAAAGTTAGTTACTATAGTTTAGAAGTATCACATTAATTAAAAAGAATGTATTTAAATTTTATATTGAGAATGCGGATAATTATAATCAAGAATACCTTCTTTTTAGTGAGATAAAAATTTTCGTGTTTACATTAAATTATTTAAATTTGGTTAACCAGATTATTTATGAGAAAAGAAATTGTTGAAAGAATAGAGATAGATAGTTTAGATAACAGAGATAATTTTATTATTTCTCAAATTAAAGAACTAATTAATCTAAAAAATTTAGAACCAGGTGATAAATTGCCCTCTGAAAGGTTACTTGCCGAACGGTTCGGTGTTTCTAGAGGAAGCATCCGAAATGCGATTCAAAAACTTGAACATTATGGTCTTTTAAAATCCATGAAACAGAGTGGGACATATGTTGCTGATTTGGGAAGAATAGCTCTTAACGGAATGATTAATCATATTCTTAGTCTTCCTGCTCTAGATTTTAAATCCTTGGTGGAAACAAGAATTTTATTAGAAATTAAATCTGTTAAATTTGCTGCTTCTCGACGTAATGAAGAAGACTTACATGAAATTGAAATGGCATTATCAGATTACCGTAAAAAAACATTAGCTGGAGAAGATTCAGTTGAAGAAGATTTATTGTTTCATTTAGCCATAGTTAAGGCAAGTCATAATCCTTCTTTGGATCAATTAATGCTGTCTATTACACCACAAATTATCACAGAATTTGAAAAACATCATGTTTGTAAAAAAGATATGGCTGTAAATGCAATTAAAGAACATGAAGCTATTGTTAATGCTATTAAGATGAAAGATTCGTCTTTAGCTGAAGAAAAAATGAAAGAACACTTTAGTGTTTTGTATCAATATTTGTACAAGACCTAATATATAATATTAGAGGGATTATTCACTAATACAAAAACCAGCTAACGCACATTAGCTTTTGTTTTATTGTTTGCTTCCATTTTAAATATAAATTATGAAAATCAACGGTTTACGCTGGTGGATTATTTTTTTGGTATGTATAGCTACCATAATCAATTATATTGATCGTTCCGCTCTTGGAATTATGTGGCCTGCGATGAGTGAGGATTTAGGTTTGACAAAAGAAGATTATGCATGGATCATCAATATTTTTACAATTACCTATGCTGCTGGTAAATTTATTTCAGGAAAAATTTATGATAAAGTAGGAACCAAAATTGGATTTGTTTTATCTATTTTTTTCTGGTCTTTGGCATCGGTTCTTCACTTTTTTGCAAAAGGAGCTGCATCCCTTGGAATCTTTAGAGGATTGTTAGGAGTTTCAGAAGCTGGTAATTGGCCTGGTGCTGTTAAAAATAATGCTGAGTGGTTTCCAGTCAAAGAACGTGGATTAGCTCAAGGAATTTTTAACTCTGGAGCAGCAATTGGTTCTATAGTTGCGGCACCATTAGTATCACAATTGTTTGAGGTTTATGATTGGAGATGGACCTTTGTTATAATAGGTGTATTAGGTTTTTTATGGATCATACCTTGGCTTATTTTTAACAAAACTAAACCTAAAAATCACCCTTGGATTACAGAAGAGGAACGAAAGTACATACTAGAAGACAATAGTCATGATTTAATTACTAATGAGGATACTAAAAGTCTTAGCGTAATTGAAATACTATCAATTAAAGAAGCATGGGGTGCTATTTCTGCACGATTTTTTATAGAGCCTATTTGGTGGCTTTTTGTTTTTTGGATGCCAATTTATTTAGCAGATCAATATGGTTTTAATGTAAAAGAAATTGGTCTTTATGCTTGGTTCCCTTATGTAGGTGCGATGATAGGAAGTTTATCAGGTGGGTGGTATGTAAAGCATTTAATGGAAAAAAATTCATTAGATAGATCTAGAAAAAAAGTAATTACTATAGGTGCAATAATAATTTTTGTTGGTATTATTTGTGCTATTTTGTTTGCAGATACACCAGAGAAGTTTGTTTCATTTGTTTTTGTAGTTCTTTTCGGATTTCAATTTTCTATTAGTAACATACAAACTATTCCTAGCGATTTACTTAATGATAAATCTGTTGGAACTCTTGCAGGTTTGGGTGGTAGTATTGGTGCAGTCTCAGTAATTATTATGAATTGGTTAATTCCGATTATAACAGTTGATTCGTATACTCCAGCATTTATAATTTTAGCTATTCTAGCTCCTTTATCAGTACTATCAGTTACCATACTGATAAAAGAAATTAAGCCAATTCAAATAGATAAATAAAAATCAATTAATAAAATAAATATGAGTAAATTAAAAAATAATATCGCTGTAATTACTGGAGCAACCGGTGGCATAGGATACCAAGTTGCAAAAAAATTAGGACATGAAGGATATACGGTTATTCTAAACGGAATTGAAAGTATTAAAGGCGAAGAGTTAGTTAAGGAATTAACTTCTTTAGGGATAATTGCAGAATACTATGGATTTGATGTTACAGATGAAAATGCAGTTAATGAAAATATAAATCTTATTGGAAATAAATTTGGAAAAATAGACGTACTTGTAAATAATGCTGGTGGTTTAGGAGGTAGATCTAGATTTGAAGATATGACAACAGAATTCTATCGATCTGTAATGGCTTTAAACCTAGATTCAACTTTTTTTACATCAAGAGCTTCTATTCCGTTTCTAAAAAAAAGTCAGAACCCCTCAATAATAAATTATACATCTAATGCAGGCTGGAATGCTGGCGGTCCAGGCGCAGGTATATATGGAACTTCAAAAGCGGCAGTTCACGCTATTACTAGAGCATTAGCTAAGGATTTAGCTGAATATGGAATTCGAGTAAATGCTGTTTCCCCAGGAACAATAGACACACCATTTCATGCGCAAATTAAATCTACTAAACCAGAAGTATTTGCTTCTTGGAAGAACAATATAATGCTAGGTAGACTTGGCCAACCTGAAGAAGTTGCATCAGTAGTATCTTTTTTAGCTAGTAAAAACGCTTCATTTATTACTGCAGAAACAATTCAAATTGGTGGTGGTCAGGCATTAGGAATTTAATTATTAATTAAATATATATAGAATAAAGATGATGACAAAAGTAGTTACATTTGGTGAAATTATGTTGCGTTTATCTCCTCCAGGATTTTTACGCTTTTCTCAAACTAATTCATTTGACATAATTTATGGAGGAGGAGAATCTAATGTCGCTGTTTCTTTAGCCAATTATGGAGTCCCTGTAAGGTTTGTAACACGTATTCCTGAAAATGACATTGGTCAATCTGCAAAAATGGAAATGCGTAAGAGAGGTGTAGAAACTGAATTCATGATTTATGGAGGTGATCGTTTAGGTATTTATTTTTTAGAGACAGGTGCTGTAAGTCGTGGTAGTAAGGTTGTTTATGACCGTGCTCATTCTGCCATGTCTGAAATCCAAACAGGAATGATTGATTGGGATAAAGCTTTTGATGGTGTAGAATGGTTTCATTGGACAGGAATTACACCTGCTATTTCACAATCTGCAGCTGACGCATGCTTAGAGGCTGTTAAAATTGCTCATAAAAAAGGAATTACTATTTCCACTGACCTTAATTACAGAGCAAAACTTTGGAAATATTGCGATAACTCTCAACGAGAAAATATCATGACAGAACTAACATCCTATTGCGATATTATACTTGGAAATGAAGAAGATGCTGAAATGCACTTTGATATTAAACCTGAAGGTTTAACAGTTCAAACACAGGGGAAAGAAGTTAAAGCTGAAGCTTTTCTATCGGTATGTAAACAAATGATGAAAAAATTTCCAAAAGCAAAAAAAGTAATTACAACCCTAAGAGGTTCTATATCAGCTTCACACAACACATGGGCTGGAGTTATGTATGATGGAACTACAATGTTAAAAAGCCCTCAATATCAAATTACAGATATTGTTGATAGAGTAGGTGGGGGTGATTCATTTATGGGTGCATTAATTTATGGTTTAATAGAATTCCAGAACAATGATCAAAAAGCTCTTAATTTTGCAGTAGCTGCATCATGTTTGAAACATACGATTAAAGGAGATGCTAATTTGGTAACTGTAGATGAAGTTAATAAATTAGTAGAAGGAGATTCATCAGGAAGAGTAGCAAGATAATATTATGGCAAATTTCACAAGAATAGAGGTTTTTAATAAAATGAATCAAACAGGGTTAGTTCCTTTGTTTTATAATTCAGACATTGAAATATGTAAAAAAGTTGTTACCGCTTGCTATAATGGTGGAGCAAGACTTCTAGAGTTTACAGCAAGAGGAGATTTTGCTCATGAAGTTTTTACGGATTTAAATAAATTTGTAATTAAAAAATTTCCAGAAATGATTTTAGGTACTGGATCGGTAACAGATGCAGCAACAGCCTCTTTATATATGAGTTTAGGATCAAACTTTATAGTTACTCCAGTTTTAAGAGAAGATATTGCAATAAACTGTAATCGTAGAAAAGTAATGTGGTCACCTGGGTGTGGCTCACTTAGTGAAATAGCAAAAGCTGAAGAATTAGGTTGTGAAGTTGTTAAGTTATTTCCTGGTGGCACTTATGGCTTTGGGTTTGTGAAAGCCATTAAAGGCCCTCAACCATGGACAAATATAATGCCAACAGGAGGAGTTTCTCCAACTAAAGATAATTTAGAAGCTTGGTTTAATGCTGGTGTTACCTGTGTTGGAATGGGCTCTAAATTAATCACTAAAGATTCTAATGGCGATTTTGATTATAAAAGAATAGAAGAATTAGTAAAATTTTCCATAGAATTTATTAAAAATTATAAGCGATAATTGTACAGTCAAAGACAATATAAGTAAGGGTTATATATTTTTAAATTTTATACATTTTCATCAGTTTATAGAACAATATTTAGATAAGTTTTATGCAGAATGGGGTGGTTTACTTGAGTTAATTTAAATCCCCAAATAGGTTGCTTAAAAAAGTAAATAAAATTGAAGTAAATATGAATAAATCACTTCTGATTATTAGTTTATTTTTAATGTTAACTTCTTGTAATGAAAAAATTACAAACGACATTGTTATTAGCACTAAAGTTGAATTAAATACAGCAATAAAAAATGCAAAACCAGGAGATGTTATTATTTTAAAAGATGGAACGTATTCTAATTTAGAAATTCTCTTTGTTGGTGAAGGAACAAAAAAAAAGCCAATCACTTTAAGAGCAGAAACTCCAGGAAAAGTTTTTATAGAGGGAATCTCTAATTTAGAAATTAGTGGTAACTTTTTAAATGTTGAAGGATTGTTTTTTAGAAACGGACATTCACCTACTGCAAATGTAATTGCATTTAGAACAAGTAAAGAGAGTGTAGCCAATAATAGTAGTGTTTCTAATTGTGTAATTCTAGATTTTAATAATCTAGAGCGAGACCAGGAAAACCTTTGGGTGCAGTTTTATGGAAAACACAATACATTAGAACATTGTTATATTGCTGGAAAAACCAATGGTGGGCCAACAGTGAGAGTAGATTTAAAAGGAAATCAAAGTATTAGAAACTACCATCAAATTGTAAATAATCATTTCGGACCCAGACCAAGAAAAGGGGGTGCTAGAGGAGAAACCATTCAATTGGGGAGTAGTTTTACTTCTATGTCGCCTAGTAATACAACCATAGCCAATAACTTATTTGAAGCATGTAATGGGGAGGTAGAAATTATTTCTAGCAAGACAAATTTCAATCTAATTAAAAACAATGTATTCTACAAAAGTGAAGGATCTGTAGTAACAAGACATGGAAATTATGTTACTATTGATGGGAACTATTTTATTGGAGATGGCGTAAATGAACAATATGGAGGTGTTAGAATTATTAACACTGGGCATTGGGTGATTAATAACCTTTTTTATAAATTAAAAGGAAAGAGTTTTAGAAGTCCGTTGGCAGTTATGAACGGAATTCCTAAATCGCCATTAAACAGATATAATCAAGTTACAGATGTTGTGGTTGCCTTCAATACGTATGTAGATTCTAGTTCGCCATGGCAATTTGGCGTTGGAACTAATATAGCACAATCAGCTGTTTTACCAAAATCTGAAATTAGATCTGCAAGACCTTTAAGAACAGAAGTTGTAAATAATATTATTTATAATTCTTTAGGAGATGCAAACCCAATTATTGAACATGATAAAGCAGACGGAGTTACTTTTAAAAGCAATATTATTTATAACAACGGAGTCGAAATTGCAAACAGTCATGGTTTAATCACCAAAGAATTAACCTTAACAAAAATAGGAACAAATATTTTTGTACCAATTGCTGGTTTCGATGATGTAAAAATCTATAATGGTTTCGATTTTGAGATTATTACGAATGATTTATTAGGGAAGTCTAGAATTACATCAAATCAAATTGGTGCTATATTAAATTCAGAAAACATCAACTTAGATTTATTAGATAAAACAAAATATGGAGCAACTTGGTTTTCTAATGAAGTTGCAGTAAAAGAAGTAAAAAAGCATACTGTAAATAATTCAGCTGCGTTAATAGCAAAATTGAATGAAGCTAAAAATGGTGATATTATTGATTTGAATTCTGGGACTTACACCATATCTAAATCATTAATAATTAATAAAACCATTACAATTCAATCGAAAGGAAATGTTGAAATTTTATATAATGGCGCAGCAAATACACCAGCTTTAGAATTGCATCCTTACGGTAAATTAGTTTTGAAAAACATCAAACTAAGAGGCTTAAACACACAATATGCATTTGCTAGTTTAAAAGAGAATATGTCGAATCATTTCGGATTAGAAGTTGTAGCTTCTGAAATCAGCAATTTTAAGTATGCCTTAAAAGTATATAAACAATCATTTTCAGAAGAAATTACTTTTAAAAATACTTCAATTTCTAATTGTGAAAACGGAATAGAATTATCTGAAGAAACAAACGATAGAGGAGACTATAACACAGAGTATTTAACCATTGATAATTGTCAATTTACCAATGTACAACAAAATGTGATAGATTATTATAGAGGTGGTTTTGACGAGTCTACTATTGGAGGAAACCTTTTAGTAACCAATAGTATATTTTCGAATTGTGGGGCAAAAGAAAAAAATAGAATACTATTAAACCATAGAGGAATTATAAATGTAACTATCAATAAAAATAGGTTTATAAACAACAAGGTTCAGTTTGTTTCTATTCTATGGGGTGCAAAAAATAATAGGGCAACGAATAATAAATTAAATAATTCTGGAAAGATCAAAACAGAAGAAAACTTAAAATTAAAGTTGATTTATTAATACTGTTGAATTAAAATTAATGTAAAAATGAAAAAAGTAATCTTTATAATGGGTGTTTCAGGTTGTGGAAAGAGCACTATTGGAGCATTACTAGCAAAAGAATTAAACATTTTGTTTTTTGATGGTGATGATTTTCATTCGGAAAATAACATTGCAAAAATATCTGGCGGACAACCTTTAAATGATGAGGATAGACAAGACTGGCTGCTATCTTTAAATAATTTAGCTAAAAAACAATTGTCTAAGAATACGTGTGTTATAGTTTGTTCAGCTTTAAAACAAAAGTATAGAGATACTTTAAGTTTAGGAATTGAAAGCAATACAGAATGGGTTCATTTGTTAGGTTCGTTTGATCAAGTTTTAGAAAGAATACAAAAGAGATCAAATCATTTTATGCCTTTGAAATTATTAAAATCACAGTTTGACGACTTAGAAATTCCAAAAAACGCACTTCAAATAGACATTCATTTATCACCAAAAGAAATGGTTACCGAAATTCAGAAAAGTCTCCTAATAAAAAACCAATTTGGACTTATAGGTTTAGGAGTTATGGGGAAAAGCCTCAGTCGGAATTTAGCCCAAAAAGGCGTTCGAATTTCAATGTACAACAGACATGTGCCAGAGTTAGAAGAAGACATTGCTATCAATTTTAAAAAAGAGTTTAAAGAATTAGCATCAGCACTGCCGTTTGATGTCATCCCCGATTTTGTAAAATCGTTGGAAACTCCCAGAAAAATAATGTTGATGGTCAATTCAGGCTCCGCTATAGATGCTGTAATTGAAGCCCTATTGCCTTTTTTAACCCAAGGAGACAGCATTATCGATGGCGGAAATTCAAACTATAATAAAACAAAAGAACGCTTTGATTTCTTAAAATCGAAAGGCATTCACTTTATTGGAGCAGGAGTTTCAGGAGGCGAAGAAGGCGCCTTAAAAGGACCTTCGATTATGCCAGGAGGCGATACAAAAGCCTACCAACAAGTACAGCCTTTTTTAGAACTGATTGCCGCAAAAGATATAAACGGAGCTCCCTGTTGTAGCTATATTGGAAACGAAGGAAGTGGTCATTTTGTAAAAATGATTCACAATGGCATCGAATATGTAGAAATGCAATTGTTGGCAGATGTCTGTACAGTACTTAAAGCAAAAGGGAACACACCAGACCAGATAGCCGACATTTTTGAACAGTGGAAGCCCACCACAAACAGTTATCTGTTAGAAATTACTAGCACTATTTTAAGAAAAAAAGAAGGTGATGATTGGCTGGTCAATAAGATAATGGACACCGCAGGCAATAAAGGAACCGGTAATTGGGCCATCATAGCAACCGTAGAATTAGGAGTGCCCAGTACCCTGATTGCTTCCGCCTTATTTGCTCGGTATGCATCCTTTTACAAAGCAGAAAGAGTCGCAGCAAGCAAGCAATTCAACTCCGAGAATATTACCGAGCCAAAGGTTTCCATTGAAGTCCTTCACAACGCCTATCAATTTGCCAGAATCATCAATCATTACCAAGGATTTAAACTCATACAAGAAGCCTCAGAACGTTTTAAATGGGCCTTGAATTTAAGTGAATTGGCCAGAATCTGGACCAATGGATGCATCATTAGATCCGATTATATGATTGAATTGGTAACAGTTTTTAAAACAACCAACAATTTGTTTGCCCACGAAAATACGATCCAAGCATTAAAAACAAGAAAATCAGCCATTAAAAAAGTAGTTTCTGAATGTGTTTTAAGCGAATTGCCAATTCCAAGTCTCAGCAATGCGATACACTTTTTTAACAATATTACAACTGCCAATTCCTCCGCAAATTTAATACAAGCCCAACGAGATTATTTTGGCGCACATACCTATCAAAGAAAAGAAGATGACACCGGGCAATTTTATCAAACAGATTGGAACCTAAACGAACCAAAAAAACCAACAGAACATGGCAACACTTCAAACTAAAAAATCGTTAATACAAAAAATTATTGCAATCATATTGGGCTTTGGACCCGGAATTTTTGCCATAGGCTACACCATTGGAACAGGAAGTGTAACGTCTATGATTGTAGCCGGAAGTAAATTTGGAATGCAATTATTATGGGTGCTACTATTAAGCTGTGTGTTTTCAGGAATTTTAATGTTTGCCTATGGAAATTATGCCCTGATTACAGGTGAAACCGCACTTTATGGATTTAAAAAACATTTAAAATTTGGAAAAGTGTTGGCCATTTTAATCATTGTCGGCATTACTTTTGGGCAATGGAATTCGCTCATGGGTATTTTAGGAATTTCAGCCAATATTATTTTTGAAATTCTTGTTCTCAATTTCGAATCCTTACGCGTCTTCCAATACGAAACCGTATTAACCATCGCCATTCTTGTAATCGCTATTTTCTATCTCTTGCTGTTGGTTGGTAAGTATACCTTCTTCGAAAAAATACTCATTATATTTGTAACCTTAATGGGGTTTTCATTTCTGTTCTCCTTGTTTTTTGTGCAACCCCTTCCAATAGATGTTGTCAAAGGATTGCTCCCCACCATTCCAGAAGTGCCAGGAGGTAAAATGTTGGTCGCTGCATTTGTAGGAACCACCATGGCAGCCGCTACCTTTTTATCAAGACCCCTTTTTGTAAGAGGAAAAGGATGGACTATCAAAAACTTGAAACAACAAAAAAAGGACGCGATTACTGCTGCCGCTTTAATCTTTCTAATTAGTGCCACCATTATGGCAGTAGCCGCAGGTTCTTTATTTCATCAAGAAATTGCTGTTACCCATGTACTTGATATGGCAAATACCTTAGAACCTGTAGCAGGAAAATGGGCCGTGACAATTTTCTTTTTTGGTGCATTAAGTGCAGGTTTGTCATCCATTTTTCCCTGTTTGCTCATTGCCCCATTACTCCTTGCCGATTATCAATCGGGAATTTTAGACACCAATTCAAAACAGTTTCGTGTGGTTACCGCCATTGCATGTTTGGTTGCCCTAATTGGTCCCGCATTTGGTGCAAATCCCATCGAAATTCAAATCCTATCACAAGTATTTAATGTTTTTGTTTTGCCTATTGTCATCCTCGGAATTATACTATTATTAAACAAGAAAAAAAAACTGAAAGACTATAAGGTAGGGGCCGCAGTAGCTATCGGATTGTATGGTGCCCTATTCTTTTCACTTGTTATTTCAGTGAATGGAGTCTTGGCACTTTTAGATTATTTTTAAACTCAAACAAAAAACATGAAAGAAAATAGGAAAAACATTCGTAAAATAACAAATAAAAATGTGTTAATTACTGCCGGTGCCCAAGGAATTGGCGCTTCTATAACCCGTCATTTTATTGATTGTGGTGCCAATGTTGCCATTCATTATTATTCCAGTGCAGCTACTGCCAATGAGTTGATGGAGTATGCCATTCAAAAAGGACAAAATGCGGTAATCATTCAAGGAGATTTAACAAAAGAGGTAGATGCAAATGAGATGGTCTCAAAAACGATTGCTGCTTTTGGAGGGATTGATATCTTGATTAACAATACAGGTTCCTTAGTTGCCCGTAAAATGTTGAATGAAATAACAACGGAATTTTGGCATCAAGTTATGGACATTAATCTTACTTCAATGCTATTTGTAACAAGAGCAGCAACCCCATACCTCACAAAAAATAAAAATAGTAGTATTGTTAATTTGTCCTCGTTAGCAGGACGAAAAGGAGGGCACCCAGGTTCTATAGCTTATGCCACCAGCAAAGGCGCTATATTAACATTAACAAGAGCATTGTCAACAGAATTGGGACCTCAAGGTGTTCGAGTAAATGCCGTAGCTCCAGGTCTTATTTTAGGCACCTCTTTTCACAATACACATACCACCAAAGAGTCTGCCGTTGCAACTGTTTCGGGAATTCCAATTCAACGCGCAGGGAATGCAGCAGATGTTGCGCGCGCTGTTTTATACCTAGCTTCGGAATACGATGGATTTATTACAGGAGCTACCTTAGACATTAATGGAGGCGTCTACAATATGTAGTTCCTTGGAACGTCTTTGAAGGAGGGTGGTAACAAATGTTCGATGTTTCAATAGAATTATCTACTAAAACAATAAAGCGGCTACAACGTATTATTGGAGAGTAAAGACATCAGACGGAACTAACGCTAGTTACTCCATTGTTTACTCGTTTAAGACGCAGTAAGGTTTAGTATTACACATACTTATACAAACACCTCCCGTCAAAAGAAAACCGATCTTATTTGAGTAGGATAGCAACAATTAAAAATTATCATTGAGACTTTTTTTGGTTTTTAGTAGTGCTGGCCGACTTTTTTCTCTAATTAAAAAACAGCACTTTAAAAAAACGGTTGGCAAATGGTTGGCAAAATCTGGTTTTTAAAATCAAAAAACCCTTGAAAATCAGATGATTAACAAGGGTTCTCGTACTCGAGATGGGACTTGAACCCATACGAACATTACTGTTCATTGGATTTTAAGTCCAACGTGTCTACCAATTCCA
>ENA-OWPI01001562-OWPI01001562.1-marine-metagenome-genome-assembly--contig:-NODE-1562-length-24957-cov-2.959445_pt1 | contig 24957 bp, 16 predicted proteins | sample MGYA00238138_ERZ651775 | MGnify/ENA primary metagenome ERZ651775 (study PRJEB26906, sample SAMN06265043) | marine metagenome | isolation source: Helgoland LTER site | place: Germany:Helgoland, sampling...
AGAGTAATGCTTACGATCCAGCATGACCTTTTTCCGATCGCTCCATACATGGGTGGGATAAAAATTATGAGACTGACGCTGGCAGTTCAGTCCATAAAAGCGATCAAAACCCTGATTCATTGGATCACCTTCGGTACCGGGAGCACCCAGTCCCCATTTACCGAACATACCCGAAACATAACCTGACTGCTTTAAAACTTCAGGGATAGTCACTGCCTTCATGGGTAACGGATGTTGCCCTTCGGGTTTGATCTCTTTATTACCGCGGATGTAACCACGGCCCGAATGATGACCGGTCATCAGGCTGGAACGGGAAGGTGCACAAACCGTACTGGAAGCATAGAAGTCGGTCATCTTCATTCCCTCTTTGGCCATGCGGTCCACATTCTGGGTCTTGAATTTTTTCTGACCAAAACAGGAAAAATCCCCGTACCCGGCATCATCCACCATGATGTAGACAAAGTTTGGTTTCTTGGCCAAGGCCACGCATGAAAGGAACAGGAAGCTTGTAAGAGTGATGAGAAATATTTTCATAATTTAAGTACTGAGCAAATAATCATTTAATTGGCAGAAGAAGAAAAGGTCACGCTGAAATCTATAATCTAAAAATAATATCCTTCGGATCAACGGTTAATAATTGACCCGAAAGCCTTCTTCTCTTCCATCCTATTATATGAGAAACATTTTACTTTTAGTTTTCTTGTTTACAGGATTTCTCCAGCTTTCCGGAAAACCCAACATTCTAGTAATTATGTCGGACGATATGGGTTACTCCGATCTAGGATGTTTCGGCGGAGAGATTCGCACCCCGAATTTGGATTCCCTAGCCAACGGGGGTGTTCGCTTCACAAATTTCTACAGCGAAAATATGTGCTGGGTGTCCCGTGCTTCCATGCTCACCGGAGTGTATCACCGAACTTCCCTAAAAAACGGCACCCTTCATCCACACTGCATCAGTCTCCCCGAAGTTCTTAAGCAAAACGGATACGCTACCGGTATGATGGGCAAGTGGCACCTCGCGGGGAAATTCACACAAAACAATGGACGAGATGCGGTCTATCCCGATCAACGCGGATTTGATTACTTCTATGGAATCCTTGGCGGGGCAAGTAGTTTCTTTTCCCCTGAGGGTCTCAAAAGAAACCGAACTTCAATCGACCATGAATTTATGGACGATGAGGATTACTATTTTACTAACGCGATTGGAAAAGAAGCGATTTCATTCCTCCAAAAGTCTCCGACAGATCAACCTTTCTTTCTCTATCTGCCCTTCACTGCGGCCCATTGGCCCCTTCATGCACCGGAAGATGAAATTAATAACTACAAAGGAAAGTTCTCTGCTGGTTGGGATGAACTAAGGAAAAAACGCCTCAAACGAATGAAAGCATTGGGAGTCATTAACCAGTCAGTTAAACTTTCCCCCCGTCACCCTAATATTCCTGCATGGAAAGATGAAAAGCACAAAGCCTGGCAGGAACGGCGCATGGAAGTCTATGCCGCTCAGGTTAGCATAATGGATCGTGTCATTGGTGAAGTGATCGATCACTTACGGGAATCCGGACAACTTGAAAATACTCTCGTCTTTTTTACCATCGATAATGGAGGGTGCCATGTCGAATACCCGCCTAATAGAAAAGGTGACTACCTCCCAGAAAAAACCAGGGACGGTAGATCAATGAAACCCGGGAACCTCACTCACATTATGCCTGGTCCAGAAATTACCTACCAGAGCTATGGGTATGGCTGGGCCAATTTATCCAATACACCCTATCGCTTCTTCAAACAATATGACCATGAAGGGGGAATCCATACACCTATGATTGCTCACTGGCCAAAAAAAATTAAAACAAAGGGATCCACCAACCAAACCCTATCACATCTCGTTGACCTGGTACCCACCATTATCGAAGCCACCGGAATCACTCCGCCAGAAACCTCAGCGGGAAAAAAGAGAATCGCTTGGGATGGCCGATCCATTCTACCTGCTCTATTCGGTAAGAAACAAGCAGACCCAGCAGTCCTTTTTTTCCATCATGCGAGAGGCAAAGCTATCCGCACGGGAAATTGGAAACTCGTCTTCAATAAAGATCAAAAAAAGAGGGCCAAATGGGAACTTTATGATCTCAGCGTGGATCCAAATGAATTAAACGACTTGGCCGAACGAAATCCTCAAAAAGCCAATGAACTCGCCAAACTTTGGCAAAAACGGGATCAAAACCAAGTGGACAGAAATCGATTATAAAAACAATATTAAAACAACTTCAATTTCCGTACCCACAAATTATCTGCATCCAAAAAAATTCACTTATGAAATACGTTTCCTGCTTTTCCTTTACTGCGTTCATATACATTTTATTCGTGCCTCTTGCTGCTAGAGGCAAAAACATCGTCGTCATACTCAGCGATGATCACCGGTATGATTTTATGAGCTTCATGGAGGAATCTCCTGAATTCCTGGAGACTCCCAACCTGGATCGCCTTGCCACTGAGGGTGCTCATCTGGCCAATGCCTTTGTCACCACATCTCTCTGTTCTCCCAGCCGGGCCTCCATTCTCACCGGACAATATATGCGAAATCATCGGGTGGTTGATAACCAGCGGCCCGTGCCGCCAGGCACCATGTTTTTCCCTGAGTATTTACAGGATGCAGGATACCAAACTGGGTATGTGGGAAAATGGCATATGGGGCATGAAGACGACACCCCCCGAAAAGGCTTTGATCACTGGGTTAGTTTTGCCGGTCAGGGAACTTATTTCGATCCCACATTCAACATTAATGGCAAGAGGAAATCATTCAAGGGATACAATGCCGATCTGCTTACTGATCAGGCGATCAGTTGGCTCAACCAAGTATCCAAGCCCAATAAAAAGAAAAAACCTTTCTTTCTCCAAATCGGATACAAGGCAGTCCACTACCCTTTCCAGCCCCCTCCCCGCCATGCCGAACGCTATTCGGACAAAAAGATCGACTACCCGGAAACCATGGCAAACACCGAGGAGAATTATCAAACGCAATCCAATTGGATTCGTGAACGCAGGTATGGAATTCATGGGATCGACCATATGCAAACGGGTGCGTTGGATAAAGATCCCGTCCCGGACTTCGATGAACTGTATCATAATTTTTGCGAGACCGTTCATGCATTGGACGAGAATATTGGTCGAGTCCTCAACCAGTTGGATAAGCTCAAACTGACCGAAGACACCCTGGTTATTTATCTCGGGGATAATGGTTTCGCCCTCGGAGAGCATGGATTCTACGACAAACGCGATGCCTTCGAGGAATCCATCCGCATTCCCATGCTCGCCCGCCATCCCAAGTTGATCAAGCCGGGTGCCCGCATTGAAAACATGACTCTCAATGTGGATATTGCTCCCACCATTCTGGAATACGCGGGAGTTGCATTACCAGCCAATCCCAAGATGGACGGAGACTCCTTCCTTTCATTACTTCAGGGAAAGAAGCCAAAGCATAAATGGCGTGATCATTTCGTTTATGAATACCACTGGGAATGGAATTTCCCAGCCACCCCGACAACCCTCGCCATCCGTACAGATAAAGAAAAATACGTCTTTTATCATGGTGTGTGGGACCGGAACGGGTTTTATGATCTAAATTCCGATCCACATGAACGTCATAATCTAATCCATGTACCCGCTTACCAGGAACATATCCTAGAACTTCGTGAAAAACTATTTAATGAACTCGATTCCACCAGTGGTCTTTCCCTCCCGATCCGTCGCCCAAAAAATGAACAGTTTTACGACCGCAAGCTCAGACGCTAGGTACTGTATAATTCTTTAATTTTAAGGAGGAAAAAGATTTTGATCTTCGAAGAACTGGACTTTAATTCCACCCCCATAGGTGACTTGGTATTGCGCCGCAGAAGAATACCGAAACTGGGGGATATTGATGTCTATGAAGTCAAACTGGGTGACGATTTTTTAATGTCCAGTCTATTTCATGAAGCAGAACATCAGCTCGCCAAGCTCGGGCTTGATTTAATGGAAAGAGACGATCTAGATGTAGTGGTGGGAGGACTCGGATTGGGATATACTGCGGTCGCAGCACTGGAAGATCCACGAGTAAGCTCGCTTGTCGTTATCGAATACCTAGCACCCGTAATCGAATGGCATAAGAATGGGTTGGTTCCCTTGGGCGAATCTTTAACTGGTGATCATCGGTGCCATTTGATTCATGCCGATTTTTTCGCTCTTTCTCAAGATACTGACAATCATTTCAATTCTGTAAATCCAGCAAAAAAGCACGATGTCATTCTTCTCGATATTGACCATACGCCAAGCAATGTTTTGTACCAGACCAATGCCCGGTTCTACACCGAAGAAGGATTGAATGAACTCAAGCAGCACTTGAAACCGGGGGGAGTTTTTGCGATTTGGGCAGACGGAAAACCAGAATCATCCTTCATCGATCGATTAGGCAAAGTCTTTGAGTCGTCTGAAGGTCATACCATAGAGTTTAATAATCCTATAACCGAAGACACGTCGAAGGGAACTGTCTACCTAGCCCAAAAGTCCGGCTAAACAAAGGATCGCATCCCGGCAAGCGGGAGGGACAACGAATTACTTGCCCTCGGGCAACTCGAGGATGGTGATGTTCCTGAACTTCACAGGTGCTCCGTGACCACAGAAACAGATGTGACCGCTACGCCGTTTGGCTCCTTTATGCTTGGGCTTGGCTTGATTGATCTCATCCAAATCTGCACTAAGAATCTCCGTTCCGTTCAGTTCCACTTTGATAAGCGGGCCATTAACCGTTACCTTCTGACGATTCCACTCACCAACAGGCTTAAGATGGCCACGCTTGGCTGCAGCTAAGGTGTAGAGTGATCCATGGTACTGGTAATCCTTGAGTTTCGCATATCGCTTGTGAGAGTTATCGAGTATTTGCAATTCCATACCCGCGTAAGCCGCATCTCCCTTTCCGGGATAGTGTATACCCAACCCATTGTTACCGCCGGGTGGCAAAAGGAATTCAAACTCGAACACATAATTTGAGTATTCCTTCTCCGAAACCAGATTGCCTCCCTTGCAGACAATTGTACCGTCCTCGACCACATAGTTGGCTTTTCTCCAGCCACTTAGATCTTTGCCATTAAATAAAGAGACTGGTTTGGCACCCAGGACAAAACTTGAAAGAATAACAAAAACGAGAAAAGGCATTAAATTTTTCATACCAGTAGGATTTGAGAATCGAAGACACTAAGCAAGAATATCCGTGACCACATGGCCATGAACATCCGTGAGGCGCCGGTCGATCGAGTTGTGCCGCACCGTCAATCGCTCGTGATCAAATCCAAGTTGGTGAAGCATGGTGGCGTAGGTATCGTACACGGTTGTGGGATTCTTTCGGTCTAGTGGTTTGTATCCCCACTGATCGCTCTCCCCGTGTGTCATTCCCCCTTGAAAGCCCCCTCCTGCAAACCAGTTGGTAAACACGAAGGGATTGTGATCCCTCCCCTTGCTTCCCTGACTACTGGGCATCCGTCCAAACTCCGTGGTCCAGTGAATAATGGTATCCTCAAGCAAACCGCGTTGCTTTAAATCCTTAATCAGACCAGCCGTCCCCCGGGCCATACCAAGGGAAAGAGATGGGTGATCCCGGGTCATGTCCTCATGGCTGTCCCAGTTACGACGGGGAAATCCATTATCATTCCCGCTCCATACCTGAACGAAACGAACGCCCCGCTCGATCAGCCTTCTGGCAATCAGGCATTTCCTGCCAAAGTATTCGGTTTCCTCCTCCGGATTAATCTCCTTGGGGTACTCCTTTTTTGGATTTTCCAACCCGTACATTTTCAGAATGTGTTTGGGTTCATTGGAAAGATCGAGGGCATCGGTGGCCGATAATTGTAATCGGGCTGCCAATTCATAACTTCGGATACGGGAATCCAATCGTGGGTCGAGGGGACGCTTTTGCTGGTGCATCCGATTCAGTTGATTAATGAGGTTTATTCCTTCACCATGACTCTCCCTGGTCACAAAGTTTGCCTGAGGATGCAGATCCTCGATCGGATTCGAACGCTGGGGAAAAATGGTGGTTCCCTGCGTGTGCGTCGGTAGAAATGCACTCCCCCAGTTCTTGGGGCCATTGGAAGCAAACCCACGATGATCCGGTAGCACTACAAAAGCCGGCAAGTCCTCATTTTCCGAACCCAACGCATAGCTCACCCAGGAACCGGCACCGGGGAACCCGGGCAATTGAAAACCTGTAGACTGTAAGTAGGTGGCTTGACTATGCACCCCCGTCTTTCCCACCATGTTATGAACGAATGAAATATCATCGACCACTTCCCCCAGAGGTTCCACGATCTCGCTCAGTAACTTTCCACATCGCCCGTATCTCTTAAATGCGAATGGAGACTTCATCCATGGACCCAATCCATTCTGAAAAGCTTCGACATGCTCACCAAAATCTGACTCTTCCCCATGCCTCTTGATCAATTCCGGTTTGTGATCGAACATATCGATATGACTGGCCGCACCGGCCATGAATAATTGAATCACCCGCTTAGCCCGTGGTGGATGATGCAGACCGGCGGGCAAACCAATTCCAGCCTGTAAGGGTTCCCTTGATAACATTGACGCAAGGGCCAACCCTCCCATCGTGGATTGAGATACAAAGGAACGGCGTGAAATCGGAGATAAGTTCATCATCAATCAATAAAGGAGAATTCACTCAGACTGAACAGGGACCGGCAAAGATTGGCCATACCATGTTCCTCCGCATACTGCACCAGCAACTGATATTCCTCGGGATTTGGCAGACGACCGGCAACCAGTTTAAAGCCGGCTTTAATCTGATAACCGCTCCCTTTCCCTTCTTGGGCCAGTCGATTGGCAAAATGCTGAGACATCGCAAGCGTGAACTTATTGTTAAGCAGACTGAGTGCCTGCAACGCGGTCAGGGTTTCATTACGTCTCGGAGTGCTCTGAGAGGAATCAGCGCAATCGAGTGTTGTCATAAACGGATTAGGCTGCGACCTCACCACAAAGCGATAAACAGATCGACGATGACTTTTTTGATCTTCGGGATCGAATTTGTGATAGTAATAATGAGGAGAATGAGCAGTTTGCTCTAAATTAAAAAGGTAAAACCCAGGCCCTCCCATTTCCAGATTCAGTTTACCACTCACCAATAAAACCGCATCTCTCATTTCCTCCGCCGAAAGTTTTCTCCGGTTCATTCGCCAGAGCCACTGGTTACTCGAATCAATTTTCGATTTATCTCCGTCCTCCAGCGAGGATTGCCGATAGGTTTCACTCATCACCAAAAGCTTATGGAGTTTTTTGAACGAACCTCCAGAATCACGGAAGTAAACTGCCAGCCAGTCCAAAAGCTCCGGATGAGTCGGTGATTGACCGAGCGGACCAAAATCATTGGGCGTCCCCACAATCGGTTGACCGAAATGCCATTGCCAGATCCGGTTTATAATCGCCCGCCAAGTGAGCGGGTGATCTTCGCGGACAATCCATTCCGCCAAAGCCGCCCGTCTCTCCGCTTCATCATGTACCTCCGGCAGATCAAACTCCCATTTTTCTTTGGCTAAAAGTGGAATCGTACCAGGGCGAACAGGGTCCCGTGGTTGGTTAACTTCTCCCCGATGCAGAACATGGATCCTCCGCGGCTTGCCTTTCGTGGGTTTAAAATTTGAGCGAGGTTTAAAATGCGTGGTCGCGGCGTAGACCATTTTTCCTTCCGGCAAGGCCTTGAGGCTTTTTTCGACCTCCTTCCGTTCCTTTTTTTTACTAGCCAGTTCTTTCCTTTCCTTATCTGTTTGCAAGGATGAGAGAAATATTTCGCGTTCCTTATGGAGAGCATGAAGTTGTTTGGAATTCTCGGGATCTTTACTTTTGGACCATTTCCCATCCGTCAGGTTCGATTTTCGCCAACGAATCGGTGCTTCAATACTGTCCTGAGCGGTGACCTTTCTTCCCATCGCCAGATTTTCCAAATTTTCATCGAGGATCCGAAGTTCAGCTAATGCCAAAATATAATCGTTCTTTCTCTCCGCCAGTTTGGTTGCCTCAATTCTCAAATAACGGGCATGGGAATTTACCTTAAAGGAAACAGGCTCAAGGCGGGGATTTGCAAAGTCTTTCTTCGTGCGGTCCACCAATATTTGATTCCTGGAAAAGTCTTCCTTATTCGAGGCAATAATTTTAAATCGCTTGGGAAATCCAAAACCCGCACCGATCCCGGCAAAATCATCGTAACATGCATGTAATAAAACGGACTTGATCTTCTGCCTCTTTCCCAGATCCACCTGCACCCATTTAACTGAGTCAGGGCGTTGAACAATTTGACTGTGGTATCCATGCTCTGGCACCCGAGTCGCAATACCATTACTCTTCTGAAGTTTGGAGAGGCGGTCATTCAATTTCTTAAGTTCTCCCGCTCCTTTCTTTTTCAATTCCTTCACTGCCAAAGCGACTTCCCGGGCAAGAGTTCCCTGTTGGATTGATAATTGTTCTTTTTTGCGGGCCACTTTTGGATCGAGCCCATATATTCGGTCCGCCTTGTCGACCGCCGCAAAAACCGACTGCAAACTGTAATAGTGATCCTGCCCAATCGGATCCCCCTTATGCTCATGACAACGGGCACACTGGATCGTGGTGGCACAAAAACTGTTGAAGACATTGGATACCATATCATCCCTATCCAGATTACGTGCCACTTTACCATCAGTCTTGGATTCAGGTACTTCCACATGCCCGATAAAATCCCATGGACCAGCTGCTAAAAATCCAAGACCCAGAATCCCATCTTCCGTGTCCGGATAGATAAAATCACCCGCGATCTGCTCCTTCACAAATTGGGCGTACGGTTTATCCTGATTGAAGGAACGAATCACATAATCCCGGTAGGGCCAGGCATGGGGTCGTAATTTATCCTTATCGTATCCGCAGGTGTCCGCATACTTGGCCACATCCAACCAGTGCCGGGCGAATCGTTCACCATACCTTGGAGACGACAGTAAGCGGTCGACCAATTCTTCATAAGCACGCTCTGGGTCAGAAGCATATTCCTTTTCGAATGCCGAAAGCTCTGAAGGGCTCGGGGGTAATCCGGTCAAATCGTAGGTCAAACGACGAATCAGAACCGACGGAGAAGCGACCGAACCCGGGCTCAGGTCATGAGCCCTTAACTTCTGAAGAATAAAGCGATCAACCGGATTTCTCCCCCATTTTTCTGCCTTGGGAACTTTAGGTTGAAGAAGGGGCATCCTTGACCACCATTCCGCATTTTTCGAATGCAGTACGGATCCCATCAGAACACAAACAAACAGGAAAAGTTTAGCACCAAAAAACATGATTTAATCATCAAATCATCCTATTATGATTTCAAGCATACAATCGGAAATTTATTCATTTAGTTTTGGAGTTTTCCACTCGCCGAGAATCAAAAATTTCCTTATATAATCATCATGCAAGACCTACAGACCATTGTCGAACTCTCTCACGAATTTGGAACGCCGGAATATGTTAAGGGCGGAGGAGGTAACACTTCCTACAAAGATGAATCCACACTTTGGGTAAAACCATCGGGCACCACTCTGGCCGGTTTGCAGGAGGATACCTTCGTCACTTTAAACCGAGCCAAGGTCAACGGGCTTTATGATGTGGAAACGCCCGAAGAATCTCATGCCCGTGAGGAACTGGTTAAAAACTTTATGGGCGAAGCCGTTCTCAACGATGCCGGTCGCCCATCCGTGGAAGCGCCATTGCACAACATTCTTGAAACTAAGTTTGTGGTTCACACGCATGCATTGCTCGTGAATGGGATGACCTGTGCGAAGGATGGCGAGTCCGTGTGCAAACGACTCTTCCCTGATGCCCTTTGGGTCGAGTACATCGATGCCGGGTACACTCTTTGCATGGTATTGAAAGATCGTATCGATGCCTATAAAGCCGAGTTCAACCGTGTTCCGAAGATCATCATGCTCAAAAATCACGGCATCTTCGTATCCGGAGATACCGCGGAGGAAATCCGTTCCCTTTATGCCAGCGTGATGAATCCACTCCGGGAGGAATATGAAAAACTCGGAATCACCGAAGATCTTGGTATCTCCGAGGGTGCCAGAGACTCCGAAGCAGAGTCTACAATTCAGAAAATATTCGGGGAAGATGCCGCGTTCATTGAATCCTCTGGATATTTCGATTGCGTTCCCGGACCGATCACCCCGGATCATCTCGTTTATGCACGGGCCTTTCCTTTTTCAGATGAATTGACTCAGGAAAATGCCGACGCCTACCAGAACAAGCATGGGTTTGCTCCTAAAGTTCTTATACATGGCGATCGTATCTATGGGCTGGGTAAAACCCAGAAGAATGCCGGGCTTGCCCTGCTTTTTGCTCAGGATGGTGCTCAAGTCCTTAAGCTTTCCCAAGCTTTTGGCAGTGTGGAATACATGACCGACCGGGCACGTGAATTCATCGAAAATTGGGAAGTGGAATCCTATCGGGAAAAAGTAGCCAGCTGATTCATGATCCGTTTATTGTTGGCTCTCGTTCTTTCTGGCACCTTCCTGCCGGCCAAGAAAAGGCCCAACATACTCTTTCTTTTCGCGGATGACCAACGGGCGGATACGATTGCCACCCACGGCAACCCTCATATCCAGACTCCCCATTTAGACCGATTGGCCAAGGAAGGATTTAGCTTTCGTAAAAACTATTGTGCCGGCTCATTCAGTGGGGCGGTTTGTGTGGCCAGTCGGGCCATGCTGATGACCGGTCAGCACTGGATGACCCTGCCTAGTGAAAAGCCTCAGGCAAATTGGGGGTCAAATCGGACTCTCCCCGCCCTGCTTAAAAAAAGTGGAAACTACCAGCCTTTCATCATTGGCAAATGGCACAATGGAAAGAAAACCCTGGATCAGTCTTTTTCCAATGGACGATCCGTTTATATGGGAGGCATGGCGGATCACACTGATTTCCATGTGCAGGACCTGAAGAATGGAAAGCTGAGCGAGAAAAGACCGGCAGAAGAATTCTCAAGCACTGTCTTTGCCAACGATGCCATATCCTTCATCCAAAAGGCAGAAAAAGAAAATCCGTTCTTTCTTTATGTCTCTTTCATGGCACCCCACGATCCTCGAAACCCGCCCAAAAAATATCGGGAGATCTATTACAAGAATCGGCCTCCCCTGCCCGAAAACTTTCTCCCACAGCATCCTTTTCAGAATGCGCCACAAGCTACCTCCGGACGAGACGAGGGCTTGGCTCCCTGGCCACGCACCAAGAAAATGATCAGCGATCAACTCTGTGAGTATTACGGATTAATCACCCATCTTGATGAACAGGTTGGGAGGATTTTATCAGCCCTGCAAAAAAGTGGCCATGCCGACAACACCATCATTGTCTACACCGCGGACCATGGCCTCGCGATGGGCAGTCATGGCCTGCTCGGCAAACAAAATGTGTACGAACAAAGTATGCAATGCCCCCTTATCCTAAGTGGACCGGGGATACCCAAAGGGAAATCGAGCAATGCTTTTACTTATGTGCATGACCTCTATGCCACGCTCTGCAATTTGGCTAAGATTAAACCTGAAAATAAAATCGACTCCGAAGATCTAACTGAGATCATCCGGGGAAATGCCAAAGAGGTCAGAAAATCTCTCTTCCTGCCCTTTCAGGACAACCAAAGGAGCGTGAATGACGGAAAGTGGAAACTCCATATCTATCCGCAAATCAATCATCGACTTCTCTTCAATCTGGAGGAAGATCCGCATGAAATAAAGGATCTCGCCCAGAATCAAAACTTCTCCAAACAACAAAAAAGAATGGAGCAACTAATGATTACATGGAGAACAAATCTCAAAGACCCCTACCCCTTAAAGTCGGAAAAACGATTGCCCTTCAAACCTATCTACAATAATGACGCGAGAACACTGGACCGTTGGCAACCGAAGTGGATTCGCGAGAAGTATTTTGACGGACGGAACGATCCAGATCACGGTAAAAAATAAGCGGGGAAACCTGCCGTATGGCTTGCGTTTTACAGAGCCTGTTCCTAGGAAATAGAAACTGCCTCCGAAATTCATATTTTTAAGCCCGGTCATTCATGAAAAATCACCTTTCCATCGTTTCCCTCTTCAAACCCCTCCTTATTGCCTTCGGTTTGATAAGTTCATCTCTTCCTGCGATCTCCGTTGAATTCGAAGGTGGTCGCACACCGCTACCCAAAAACAACCTCCCAACTCTCGGATCCGGCCTCGCTATGAGCAAGGGGTATTACCGGGGTTCTCCGATGGGAGAACTTTCCGGATGGACCCTTTCTCTCTGGTTCGAGGCAAGCTCTGATAAAAAAGGAGATTTATTGGGGATCGTGCGGAATGAAAATAACGGGGAAGCTTATCGTTTAACTTATGAGAGTGGTTCCCTTTCCTTTGGTGATCCGAAACAGAAAAAACGACCCTGGAAATTAGTTGTGAACGGGGTCAAGAAAGAGCAGTGGAATCATGTGGTCATTTCCTACGGTCAGGCAACCGGTCCAACCCTCTATTTAAATGCCGAAAAAAAAGCGCAGGGGGGTCGTGGACAGATGGGCTATGCCACGCAGTTTGATCATTACCATTTCGGAGCAGCGGTTATGGGGAAAGGAAAATATGGGGATTACTTCGATGGGAAGATTGATGATTTCGAACTCCATAACCGTCCATTTGACGGGGAAGAAATCAAAAGACTAAACAAGGGTGAATCTTTCCCGGGATCTTTGATTGCATGGAACGATTTCGAAAATGTAAACCATCGTGAACTGGCCTACTTCAATTCAGGTGAACCGGATGATGACTACCTCGAGGCGGGACGGAAATTATACCTTCAAAACTGCACATCCTGCCACAGTAAGGATGGAACCACACCTCCCATTAATCCACTCGCCCGTTCATTCACAAAAAACAAAATGGAAAATGGCGGTGATCCATTGAGCATGTTTAAGACCCTAACTTACGGCTTTCGTAACATGATGCCTTCGGTTCAGTTAAACCCAGCCGACCGATACAAAGTGATTCATTATCTTCGGGAAAAAATTATCCGTGAAAAGGCTCCTGAATTATATGTGAAATTTGATCAGTCCAACACTTACACTATGCCCAAAAGTCCGGAGAGCACCGGGAATGAAGCGGAAAGAATTGAGCAACTCGCCCGCTCAGGCTACCTGCGCGACTACGGGAGGGCACTCATTTCCCCAGTGGTTGGAAATGTCAAAAGCAATAACGCACTCACCCTGGACCTGGGCAACAAAACCACCATTTCCTATGAATTGGGAACCATGAGAACGATTGGGGCATGGACTGGTGGATTCCTCGATTTCAGTGGAACCCTGCATCACCGGCTACGGGCCGGAGGCTTGCCCAGTGCCCGGTTTGAATCAATCGTGCGGTCCGATGGTTGGCAGTGGGCATGGGACGGTAAAGCGGAGAACCCAATTCCTGACCTTTTCCCAAAGACTGTATGGCCGGAGGAACAATTGCGCTATAACGGACATTATCCGTTCGGAGATGAAACGGTTATCTCCTATTCCGTGCAGGGACGCCCGGTTTTAGAAAGCCCCAGACTCGAGGAAATCGAAGGAATCTCGGTTATTCATCACCGATTGACGATCAATGCCGGCAAGAATCCCTTGGAATTAATTGTTCTCGATGACATTCCGAAGATCGAGGGCAGGATTGCCACTATTGGTCACTCGATTGCCTGGCTTCAGGCAAAAGATGACGGGGTCCAATTCCGAGCCAGTGAAAACGGAAAACTCGTGCTGCGAATTCCCGCAAGTAGCAAACCCATTCATTTGAATGTGGCTCTGGCTCACGACGAAAGTGATTCAATACATGACAAAGCTCCCACCGATCAAGTGATCAATCTTTCTGATAAGACCCAAGGGGGGCCACGCAGATGGAATACCACGCATACGGTCAAAGGAAGATTAGCCACATCAACTTTTCAGGGGTACACCATGGACAGTATTACCGTGCCTCTGAAGAACGCTTACAACTCATGGATGCGTACCTCTTCCCTCGCCTTTTTCCCGGATGGTCGTCTCGCCGTGGGGACCCTTCCCGGAGATGTATGGATCGTGAGCGGAATTAATGATGAACTGGATAAAGTAACCTGGCAGAGATTTGCCGCTGGTCTCTATGAACCGCTCGGCATGAAAGTCGTGGATGGCGTTCTTACTGCCATCACTCGAGGAAGAATTGTCAAACTCCACGATTATAATAACGATGGGGAAGCCGATTTTTATGAAGCCTTCTTCAACGAGGTTGAACCCGATAAAGGTTGGCATGCCTATAACTTTGACCTCGAAGTCGGAGAGGATGGATCTTTTTATTATGGCCGAACTGGTGGGTTCAGCCAATGGTCAGTTCCAGGAGGAGTGGTTAAAGTTTCCCCTGACGGAAAAAGCTCGCAGGTGATCGGAGCAGGGCTCCGCGTACCCAATGGGATCGGAAAACTTCCGGATGGGCGGATCACTCTGGGGGATAATCAGGGCACTTATGTGCCGGCCAGCAAGATTTCAATCACCAGTCCGGATGCTTTTCACGGGGCTGGATCCTGGAATAAACACGGGGATAAATATGATCCCGAAAAGATCGTGCAACCGATCGTTTACATGCCCCAGGAGCTCGACAGTTCAAGCGGAGGACAATTATGGATCAAGAAGGATAAGCGCCTGGGTCCCCTAAGCGGACAGTATTTTCACACTTCCTACGGCAAAGCCGCCACCATGTATGTGATGATGGACAAACTTGAAAATCAAATTCAGGGTGCGGTTTACTCCCTCCCCCTGAAAATGGAATCCGGAACCATGCGGGCCGCGAAGAGTCCACTCGATGGCCAGATTTACTATTCTGGACTCACCGGTTGGCAGGCAGGAGCCACCCAGGAGGGAAGTATACAACGTCTTCGTTACACCGGGGAAAAAGGAATTTATCTGACTAAAGCCAAGGCCCGCAAAAATCGCCTACAACTTACTTTCAATGAACCAGTCAGTTCAGAATCCATAAATAAGGAATCCTTTTCCGCCAGTGCGTGGAATTACCGATGGTCTAAGGGCTATGGCTCTCCCCAACTCAAGGCATCCGATCCTGAAACCAGGGGAATTGATGAACTCGCGATTGATTCACTCGAGCTCTCGGATGATGGACTGACTCTGACCGTTCAAATCCCGGAATTAATTCCCTGTCACAATTTAAAATTGGATTTTGCAGTGACAGGAAAAAACGGTTCGGCACTTTCCGGTCCCGTTTATTTCACCATTCACGAATTGCCTGAAAGGTAAGCCTTTTACAATCGGCATCCTCTTGAAGAGGCCTGGTATTAGACCAGAAATTTTGTATTAGAGAATCCATAAGGTTTGCCTTGTTAAAAAAACAGGACAAAATGTACTATTAAATGAATCGTCGACTATTTTTGCGTGGATCGTTAGGTGCTTTGGCTTTACCGGCTATGGAATCTGTTGGCTTGACCAAGATTCCAGGGTCTAAGATAAACTTGTCCACCGGTAACGAAATGAAAAGGCTTGTCTGTATCGGCAATTCGTTTGGATTTCATGCCTCCCATTTCTTTCCCACCGATCCGGGGCCCATTCATTCTCTGCCCAAGGCACTTGAACCACTGAAGGGAAACCTCGATCAAACCACCGTCTTTTCCAACCTTGATCATGGGGTTAAAGGGGGTCACTTCGCCGTGCATTCCTTTCTTTCTGGAGTAAAACACTCGCAAGCCTCATCGATGCCCGATGGGAACCTTTCCCTTGACCAACGAGCTGCCGAAGTCTTTGGCTTCAAGACCCGATTCCCTTCCTTGGTGGTGGGTTCTGAAAATGGTCTGCACGGGGGCTGTCAGATGTCATGGACCCGCTCCGGTGTACGTGTACCCCCGATTGAAGGTCCCAAAAATCTGTTCCGTAAACTGTTCATCCAGGAGAAATCCAAAAACAACCAGCAAGTCATCCAGCACTATGATCTTGGGAAATCTATTCTTGATGCCTCGTTGGAAGATGCCCGTAATCTTGGAAAACGGCTCAATGGAAGGGACCGTGATAAACTCGATGAATATTTCACTTCGATTCGTGAAGTAGAAACCGGAATTCAGCAGAAAGAAAAATGGCACTCTGTTCCCAAGCCCAATGCCCCGATCGATGAACCAGTCAACCGTAACCTGGTCGAAGATATACCCATTCTTTACAAACTCATCGCCCTGGCTTTGGAAACGGATTCCACCCGGATCGCCAGCTTCGAAATGGCCGGGGCTCAGTTCAATACAGGACTGCTTGGCCTGAACAACGGATACCACGCCTATTCGCATCATGGTCAGAAGCAGGAAAATATTGATGCCCTGCTTGCTCTCGAACTTTATCAAATGAAATGTTTCTCCCAGTTTCTTGATCAGCTTAAATCGAAAAAGTCACCCAACGGTTCCTCGCTCTTAGACGAAACTACCGTTTTATTTGGCAGTGGAATGGGGAACGGCAATGCCCACACCAATAACAACCTGCCCATTTTAATGGCGGGTCGGGGCTACCAAACTGGTTCGCATGTAGCGATGCCGGGAGCCAAAAATAAACGAATTCCTTTATCCAACCTCTATCTTTCGATCCTGAATCAATTGGAAGTGGAAGATGAAACTTTCGCCCATTCCACAGGAACGTTAACCCTGTAGGAAAAATCGTACTATGGGCAAAAAATTGTCTTTGGGCATCTTTGGTCTTTTCTTCAGTGCATTGATCCATCTTTATGCTGAAAAAGATTTTGATTCTACAATCACTCCCTTTTTAGAAACGCATTGTTTCAAGTGCCACGGTCCAGAAAAACAGAAAGCCGACCGGCGCTACGACCAACTCTTACACCCCATTCAGAATGATGAGGACTTACTCCTCTTTCAGGATATCCTTGACCAGTTAAACCTCGGGGAGATGCCTCCGGAGGAGGAACCCCGACCCGACCCCGCTGAAGTAAAGGAAGTCGTGGCCTGGCTCACCTCCGCGATTGCGGAGGCCCAAGCAAAACGTGAAAATAACGGTGGGGAGACCGTTCTGAGACGCCTGAACCGCAGGGAATATCTTCAAACTATAAGTGACCTTTTTCATCTCAACACCGATGCCTTCGACCCGACCGAAGGCTTTCCATCGGATAAGGAAATTCATCACCTCGACAATCAGGGGCATGCCTTAGTCACCTCCGGTTTTCTGCTCGATCAATATTTACGGGCCGCGGATCTGGTGGTGGAAAAAGCCCTGCCCTCCCTCGACAAGCCCGCATCACGGGAATGGATTCAAAACGGAAATTTCGAACAGGGTGAATTCACCGGGTTCATGACCAGTGTGCAGAAACGGGAATCTGTTGATGAACCACTTAAATCTTTGGGTTGGGGCTTGAAGGGCATGACAGGGTCCATGTCCCCGGAACAACTCGCCAAGCGCCGGAAATCGCTGACCGGAAAATTCGAAAGCATTCTCCGCGATGTGGAAAACATCCCTAATCATATCCGCCTTTACGAACACCCCAGATCCCAGCGGCATATGGGATCCTATGCATACATGTCGGACTTATCCGAGGGCGTGCCTTTTGATGGATACTACTTCTTCGCCTTTGATGCCACCGCTCTTTACCGGGTACCCCCTTATGAGAAAAACTTTGCCCGCACCCGAACGGACGAACCGTTCCGCCTCGCCGTGGTGCCGGGCAATATCGAAGTCGGCCCCCTTCATTTACCACAGCCCCTAGAGCCTAAATTGGCTCATTTTGAAATGGTGGACGGGAAAAGAAAAAAGTACCACGCCCGCATCTGGCTGAACAAGGGATCCACCCCCCGCCTGATCTTTTTGAACGGATCACACCTCACCCGGAATGCCCACATTGAGGCAGCCCAGTTTCTCCGTCAACGGGATGGCCTGTCCCCTCTCTCTTCCGGTAATGAAAATTTAGTCTACGGCCTGCAACATGCCAAACTTCCTCAGGTTCGGATTCATCACCTCTTCCTGAGTGGACCGATCATTGATCACTGGCCCACCCGCACGCACAAAGAAATTCTAGGAGGCAGCACCTATGACTCGGAAAATATTCGCACTCAATTGAGTAATTTCCTCAAGCGGGCCTACCGTCGTCCCCCCACAGAAAAACAGATCGATGCCATTCACGGGGTTTACCTTGCCCGCACATCCAAGGGGATCGAGTCCTGGCAGGCCTTTAAAGATTCCCTCAAAGCAGCCCTCTGCTCCCCTCATTTTATTTATTTACAGGAAGAACCGGAACTCGAAACGGACAACATTGACCCCCATGCAATCGCCTCGCGGCTCAGTTATTTCCTCTGGTCCTCAATGCCCGACCGTGAGTTATTTACCCTCGCCCGCACAGGAGAGCTTTCCCATCCCGACATCCTCAGGGCACAGACTGAACGTTTGCTCAGGGATTCAAAGTCAGACCGGTTCGTGGACGGATTTCTCAATGCCTGGCTCACCCTCGATAATTTGGGCAACACCCCTCCCGATCATCACCGCTTTAAAGAATACTATATGGATGACCTCGCTCCCGCGATGCGTAAGGAAACCCATGTTTTCTTTCGCCACCTACTGGATAACAACCTGCCAACCTCGGAATTTCTCACTGCCCAATACACTTTTACCAACCCTGCCCTTGCCCGGCTCTACCATTTACCCGTGGAAAAATCAGATTTCCCCAATCCTGATTCCTTTATCCGGGTCAGTACGGAAGGCCATCCCCGGGGTGGCTTGCTTGGGCATTCATCCATCCACACCGTGACTGCCAATGGAGTCGATACATCCCCGATCATCCGGGGAGTCTGGTTGCTTGAAAATATCCTCGGCACCCCACCCTCTCCTCCGCCCCCGGATATCGAACCGATTGAACCGGACACCCGTGGATCCACTACCATTCGGGATCAAATGGAAAGACACCGATCCGACCCCACCTGTGCCGAATGTCACCGCAAGATCGATCCGCTTGGATTTGCCCTGGAAAACTTCGATGCCATCGGCCGCTTTCGCACCACTTATGGACCCCGAAAAAAAATCGACGCATCCGGAGTTCTTCCAGGAGGTCAGGAATTCAAAGACCTTGGCCAATTCGTGTGGCATTTCAGGAACGAACATCCAAAATTCATTCGTGCCCTAACCAATAAGCTCATGGAATATGCCTTGGGCAGGCAGATGGAAATTTCCGACCGCCCCACCATCGACCGCATTCTCAAAAAAGTTGAAAAACAGAATCTTGGTTTTCGGGACTTAGTGATCGAAGTCGTTACCTCGGATTTATTTGTTAATCCGTAAACAAGAATTATTCGTACTCCGGAATCTTGGCGTCTTTCTCGATCAAAGTATTTTGCCAATACACGGAGCCATCCTTTTTTCTTTCGATCAGGCGGGCATTTCTTCCCCAATATGAGCTGTATGATCTGGCAAGTGATCCCTACGAAAAAACCAATCTTGCCGATCAAAAACCAAACAAACTAAAGACCTTGACCGAGCAAATGATGGCTCAACTTAAAGCAGAAGGTGCTCAGTACGCAATTGATTCAAGCAAGAAGGAACTAAGGCCTATCCTTCCGTAATTCGTGCATTAGCCGGGTAGTGAGACTTGGACGAATGCAACCGCAGATATACGGTTACCAAAGACTTTCCGGATGGCCCCTGTGCCTATTTTCTTACTGATAGCTGACCGGTCACCCCCCACTATTTCGGGTCGGAACCGGTTAAGCTAAGAGGAAATTCAGTCAGGTAATATTTTAATTCTTTGCCATCAAATGGCGTTGAAGTACAAGGAGAAACCAAGGAATGCCTAATTTCAACCGGGGGCTATAACTTCAATTTCCAAGAATGACTGATGTAGGCAGCTGAGCCTAATTCAACAATCGCCCGGATTGTTTTTACGGGAATGCTCGTTTGTAAAAAATACTGACCGTTTCCATGCCCCACATTTCCTGAAATAGGCGGAAATTTCATCTTCTGGGCCCTCTCTATTTCTTGAGTCCATTGACTAAGGTCTAAGCCACTTTCCTTTAACACATTCCCTATCAACTTTCCATAACCTAAAAGATCTAACTGCCATGCAACCGCATGCTGTGGGCCTAAAGTGATTTCCTTGGAAAGGTTGTTTCTCAATGGCTTTCCCGACTTAACCGCCCTCAAACTCTGCCTCAAAGCCTTCCTGCTGGTTGCCGTTACAGATTTCCCCTCATGAACGCAGTAATATAGGTTTTGGTTGGCAAAGGAAGAAACTTTGGAGCCCTTCGTTTCTCGTTCTAGGTTTACTTTTAGAAACAATACTTTCGTGCCATCGATTGGTTTGGCCTCCTTCACCACAAAATTTGGTTTCCAATCAGGCGCGTCCGCACCGGAGAAGGCTTCTTGATTAAAAAAAGTATTGGTTTCAGCAAGTAACTCCTTGAAATCACCAATCGAAGCTTCGGTGGATCCTACTTGCACATACCCCAGTAGATCCCCATCGCCAAGATCACGATAACTGATAGCCGAATGGCCCGAATAGAGTTTGGCTCCCTTTCGAATCATGGATAAAACCGAAGAAACAAATTGCTTAACCTCTTTGTCCTTTAATCCCTTTTCCAATTTGACGAGAAGATATTCGAGGTACACTGCATGAGAAGTAATGTTTAGATTCGTCACTCCCTCCATCCATCCACCGCTTTGCACAAACGGGGAAACTCTTTTTTCCCGGTCAAGATTTTGAGAAGGGGGCAAAGAGGAGAAAAGCTTGTCCAGTTCCGTGCCATCCCGGGCCGACACCCTCAAGTTAAGAACAACCTCTTTTTCCAGAAGAGACAGCGAGAATGTAATCGCTTCCATATTGCTCAACTCTTCCAAAAGAAGATTTATAACAAGGCCTTCATCTTTGGAATGTGAGGGAGCATGGTGATTCATTTGATCGAACAAATCATCATGGAAGGTGTTAAGTAAGCAGCCAAACTCAACCGTAGTGGGGGGCTTCCACTCGGCAAACCTGATAATCGAAGACCAGTCCTTTACTTGTTCAAACAACCCAGGCTTATTGCTAACCATGGTCCAACCCTCGATTTCCTTAATGGATAATCCTTGGGTTTTAATTTGAGCAGGTATCGGGCTGTTTGGATCTAATTTAAACACTCCGAGTATCGTGGCATTTTTTTCCTGCAAATCATCAAAGAGAATGACAGTGCTCGAATGATCTGGAGAAACAGAAGAAAGAGTGGGGTCGCCAAGAAAAGCCCCAACGATTACAGGCAAGAGCTGAGTTTGATTATTTTCAGGCTGCACCTCCTTTGCCAGACTTTGGAGTTTTTTAATAAGACTGGGAAGCGGGGTCGTCTTAGCATAAGCAACCGGCTGCACCTCCGCCCCAGGTGCTTCAAGTTTTGGGAAAAGCTGGCGGGGAGGTGGCGTAGCATGGAGGGAACACACCAACAAAGAACTTGCATTAGCAAGAATGAGTGAAGACAAACAAAAAGAGAGGGATAGAATTTTCATGATAATCGCGGGGTTTCGTTAAAGGGTAAGCTTCGTGCATTCAGATGATTAAATAAACAAGGAATGATTGAACAGGGGAACTCCTTCATGTTGGATTCTTCTCATCATTGATATACTCCAATAAATCTCCGGGTTGTGCATCCAAAGCCTTGCAGATGGCACACAGGGTGGAGAACTTGATTGCCTTGGCTTTTCCCGTTTTAAGAATCGATAAATTGGCATCGGTAATACCCACAAACGCCGCAAGCTCATTTAGCCTCATTTTCCTTTGGGCCATCAGAACATCCAGTTTAACATTTATACTCATAGTAAAATTGTTGAGTTCCCTTTAAATGGTGAGTTTCGCATCTTTTTCCAAACTCATACCCACCGTAATAATTCTCGCAATTATCAGCAGAAAAACTCCCATCATAATTTTTGTGATCGAAGAAGTGATCGAGGGAATAAAAAACGCTAACTGCGAAGCCTCAGTCGAATACAGGTAAGCGAGGGCTCCAGATTTACCAATTAAGGAAAGGATTGCTTTAGCAAGAATAAGCAGTCCAATCCATCGAATACTGGTGGCTCCCGATTGCGAAAAAATACCGTCACGCGCACAACTTTTCAGGAATCGAATAATGAGAAAAGTTAGGCAAATCCAAAACAGGGCAGAAAATATCATCGATCCAATTAATCCATCAAAAAGAAAAGAGGTGGATTCATTACTTTTTAATTTCACTCCTGCCACCGCTACTCCGCCAATTATTGAGAAGATGACCAGCCAACAGAATGGGATAAGTTTTTTCGATAAGGATCGGATACGATCCGATTGGTTAGGTAGGTTTACTTGATCTCTGTTCATAGATCATGAACAAAGTAATATTTCTCCCTAAGTCAATTAATTTTTATTGTTTATCAATAATTATTTATTGTTTTATAACTATTTTTATAGAACGAATGCAATCATTGAGATTGCTAGCTGCCTAAATATTTAAACGCTAATTTTGGATCATCAAAAATTAGCTACCAATTAGCCAATCCCTGAATGCAGGAACGCTTGGGAATTCAGGAACCAAGGAGAGATCACCGGTCAAATCAGTGGTAAATTCGCATCGCATTCGTACGGGGCGAGCACCTGAATCAATTGCCGCATGCAGGTTATAAATCCGATCATCCACCAGGATGGTCTCTTCGGGCAAAAGTCCGTATTTTTGATAGCAAGCTACTAAGCTGTCCCTTTTGGCCGTGTCGTGCATGAACTCTCCATGCTCCACACACTCAATGGTTAAGAAGTCAGCCACCGGGGCAAGGACATCCTCTAAGTAGGCCTTTTTAGCTTCTACATCAAAGGTCGCCGACATGGTGAACTGTCGGTATCCACGCTCATTTAATTCTTTGAGTGATTCGATCACCCCAGGGTACAGTGGACGATCTCGGAAAAACTTCTGATCGGCACAGAAGTCCCGGTCCATCTCTTTGCCATGTTCCGGATCTGTCCAAATTGGGCGTTTTGACCTGCGGATGGCCACCCAGACAACCGATCCAATCATTAAGATCATCAATGGCAAGAAACAGAACATTGGGCTTGGCTTGTGCATTGACCGATGACCCTAAAATAAAGAGGAGAGCAAGAAAGATTAAGAACTTCATATTATAAAAAGGGGGCTAGATAAGGATCATGCAGGTACGATTGCCCCATGTTCGCGTAAGAGCGAGTGGATCTCGCCCAATGGAACTTCCTTTGGAGTTACAGACGACTTGGCGGCAAGCACGGCGGTACAGGCTGCGGCCTGGCCCATTCCCATGCAGGATGCCTGAACCCGAGCCGCAGAATTGGCAAGACGATCACTGGACAGGCAACGACCGGCAACCATCAGATTCGTCGATCCTTTCGGGATCAGGGATCCTCGCGGAATAGTTGGAACCACTCCCTTCTTCAAATGCTTGGGAACCACTCCATTCTTGGTGTGCAAGTCGATTGGATAAAAGGAATAACACAGGGCATCGTCAAATTTCCTGCCGTTTTGATAATCATTGACCGTAATGGTGGACTCCCCTTTGATCCGAAAAGTTTCACGGGTCGCGGTTTCATTCATCATCCTGTCAATACTGGCATTCTCACCACCGGGAATGGTTTTAAGGAATTTGAGCATCCGAAGGACCGACTTTCTGCCGGCCAGGTTGGTTTGAGTCTGCGTACCCGCATCGGTGGAATCGGCACCGAAGATATGATTCACATTTCCTCTGGTGCTGCGGATGGGTTGCATCGCTTTGCCGCTCCAAGTATCCCCCTTTTTCAATCGACCTTCCTTAACCGCCTGATCGTACATTTGCTGAATCTGCTTGGCGTTCTTACTGACCACATCTTTATCCAAGCCCTTGTAAACCACTACCTGAGTGCCGGGCTGACGGTCATCTCCACGCAAACGCTCAAACCCAAGCATACCGACCACAGTGGCATTCCCACTGCAATCGATGATCTGTTTACAACGCAGTTGATAGTTTACCCCCTGTCCTCCTACTTCTACCAGCCAACCATCGGGATTCTGAGTGACCTTTTCCGGATATTGATAATAAGCAAGTGACACCCCTGCATCCAGGCAGGCTTCCTCGGCCAGAAGCGAATACAACTGTCCATTAAGATCCACATGGTACGGAACATGTGACCGGTGATTTCTGGTAAAATCCTGAAGTTTTCGGCCATCGACCTCTACTGATTTAGCAACCAACTCCCAACCGATCCCCGAAATGACCTGTTTACCCCAGGCATGAAACAGACCAGGAAAGCATACCCCTCCGGTAGTGGTGGTTCCACCCAGCTGGGAATTTCTTTCGAGCAGAACTGTCTTGGCTCCCAAACGCCCGGCTTGTATCGCCGCCACATGTCCGGCAGATCCACCACCGACGACCAGTACATCCACGTCGAGCACAGATGTCTTTTCGTTAACAGTCGGAGGATTCTCGGCACTCGCCTTGCAGACCAGGCCGGAAGATGCAAGGATCGCAGTACCTGCGATTTTTGATTTAAAAAAGTTTCGTCGATTCATAAGATTTTAATACTAGATTTACTAGTAGACTTAAATGTCTTTCGAACCCAAAACCTTACAAAATTTCTTGTGGCTTAAGTTTATCCCGAATTGCTCTTTTTTTCAGGATCGACCTCGCGTACCCGTTTAACGCAACTCAATATGTCCCAACTGAGCACACTATTAGGTCGAGCCCTTGAAAGGGGAAGTTTAAGGGCGTGCGACCCAAGAAGACTCCTACGCACCTGTAACACCAGGTGTCTGTGAATGGGCGTTTTGCGGGAAATCGAAGGTCAACACGAGCGGTTCGGAACCGGTGTTCTCGATTTCAACACCACCACTCGAAAGGGCAGATTGCGTAATGAATCCGATCTCTGGGTAGATCTCGCCAAGCTTCATGTTCTGATTGTAACGGACTTCGAGCTTTCCAATGCGACCGCTTCCTCCATT